>Ga0115007_10001938_pt1 | contig 13061 bp, 3 predicted proteins | sample ArcOceMetagenome_2_FD_87166 | JGI IMG/M metagenome (GOLD analysis project Ga0115007, IMG submission 87166) | Marine eukaryotic phytoplankton communities from Arctic Ocean - Arctic Ocean ARC135M Metagenome | ecosystem: Environmental > Aquatic > Marine > Oceanic | place: Arctic Ocean | collected... | reverse complement strand
TATTAATCTTGACTCCTAAGTGTGCAACATATATTTATATTTATCTGTTGCTACCGTTCGACTTCAACTACACTTGGTGGCGCACCAGCCAATAAATACCCACCCCTTTCCTCAATTTTTATTTGGTGGTGAGCCTGAGCTTGCATACAAGGCATCACGACGCACATCGTAATGTGGGCAGCGCAATGCAACAGATCATGAGCACAGCTGTCCTCGGCACAGCAGCACATGAGACACTCGCAGCATATGACAGAGTCGATCACACAGTTCTCGCAAGCGGTATTTCTGAGTTGGTATTTTTCCTGCACAAAATGACGGGTGGCCATTACAGATACATGTGGGCAAAAGATGCTTTCACCAAACAGGCAGCACGATCCACATTCACTCTGGCAAGGGCAACAACACGCCAACACTCCACAGTAGTAACCTTGAAAACATCGATAGTCTTGTCCATTGAGCACTTCTTTCCTTATCTTATAGTTTGCGCAGGGAAAACAGAAACAACTACCGAGAAGGCAGCACGGTTCTTTGCATGGAATGTCACACCATCCGGCAGACCATTGATGGGGATGTTGGTTGAATTGCTTTATTAATGCAATTGTTTTGTGACTCATTGTAGCAATACAAGTGTGCAGTCAGTAGCGTCGGGCGATCTTTTGGCAGTCAGTGGATAAATAGACTCTTGCCTTACAGTGCACCCGGGTTTTATGTCGTCGATAAAGTGTTAGTTGCACGCGTCAAATCGCGGGCAGGAGTCAGGCTTGAGGCTCGGCTCTTCGATCTTCAATGGTACAAAAGCAAGCTTTGGTACCCAGGCCTAGGACTTATTGAGTTTACTCGTATACCAGGTAGGAATAGGTTCCCAGAGGTTAGAAGTTGAACTGAGAGGGGGCGGTTCTGAGAGACCGAAGACCCGCATAATTGCTGGCGCCCGATGATAAATAAAAAAGTAACCAAAAGTAACCAAAAGTAAAAAAAATATAAAATTAATATTTTCATTAACTACATGGTCAAAGGTATGGGAAAATAGGCTGTGTGTAACTATCTAATTGGTCTAACTATATAATTGGGTCTGGCAAGCTTAATACTGAACACAGCTGTACAAATTTACACCACTGTCTCTCACTGCTCTCCCCGCTCTTGCAACTCTTGTTTCTCTTTCCCCAACGCAATGATTTTTTTCAACTTTTTCACTGTGTATTCATCGTCTGTCCCATCGCTGTAGGCAACGGCAACTCCCTCTTCCACAGAGACCGCTTCAATTCGACCCTTTTTCAATTCGTCGTCCACATACACGAGTACATTCATGCCCACCTGGAAATCAGCCTTTTTGGCGGGCGCTTTCCCTCTCTTCTTCTTCTTCTTGCTGGACCGTTTGAGATCACTCAACTCCAACCATGTTATCATAATATCAATGTCCATTACTTTTTTTGTTCCATCACCGCCTGCTGCCGCAGCCCATGCAGTTTGGACGAGAGCTTCATCAATCTTTTCCTTTGTCATACGAAGAAACAATTTACTGACCATTTTATGAAAAACATCGTATTGCACAATACCTATCGCAGTCCAATTTAATCGTTCGGCAGACGATTTGAACCGTTGCGGTGTTTGAAATACGTTTGACATCATCATGCGAATGGACTCTACTTTTTTATCAACTTTATTTTTTCGTGCAAGGCTGCCGGTAAATCCTTGAACGACTCCAATTTTATCTGTGGCCGAAAGAATTCCCGAAACAAGACCACCACGCTGACGTTTTTTTAAACGCTTGGCCAATCTGTCTTTTGCCAAGATTTTTTTAGCACTGATTCTTTTGTTTTTAAATGCCGATGTGACTCGATGAGTGGCTTGCACTTCCAATGTTTCTTTCAATGTTTCTTTGTAATGTGGTACCTTTTTAACCGCTCGGTGAAGTTTTGCTTTCAACACGTTTGGATCCTTTCTATCCAATTCAACTTGTCCGTACACCCAATAAATGGCGAGTGATGCGGTCACAGCTCCACCAAAAAGAAGTACAATAATGGCAGCGATGATCCATCCACCAAGATCATCTTGATCTTTGAGGGATAAATTTGAACTCAATACAATGGCAAACGCATAAAGTAAAACCACAACCGACATGGCCATTTGTTCTGTCCAAAACACCAAATTGTTTCGATGTGGTTTCCAATAATTCAGCAACGATTGCGAAACGATACAGATGCACAACGCCATTGCGGCACGCAACCCAGGATCCGTTGGAAAAAACACTAGGACACCACACAAAATCATTTTTCTTAAAATTTCGTGCACGTCCCACCATTCGGAACCCTTTGCAAGACGTTCGTACATCCATCCCATGGTTTGAATAGTTAAAGGTGTGTACAAAATGTTTCTTTTCTTGTAAAGCAGGCATAAAATTAACACTGGCAACAACAGTGTATAACACGCACATGTTAGAATGACAAAAAACATAAATTCATTGTATGAATCCACATTTTTTAAACCGTCTTGGCATTGAATTGAATAATCCACACTAAGAAAAGATTTGCTGTATTCAAGTGGACCAATTTGAATGCAGTCAAAAAATTGGAATACTTTGCGTGAAATGGGTGTGTGAAGCAGCAAGAGAAGATGCATGGCCCAACCAAACGAATACGAGATTAATTTCCGGCGTCGATTCCATTTCAATATAAATTCGGAATGATATATTTCTTCTTGGCCTTCGACAAACAAAAGTTCGTGCAACCGTCTTGACAACGTGCCAGTTTGCATTTCCATTGTAAAAGTAAATTGACTAATGCTCTCGTAATAGGTGGAATTGCCAATTCTTTGCAACAATTTTGATGCAAGTGCTTCGTTGATTCGAGGATCTGTGTACCCAAGCAATCGAAGAAGTTCCACTAATTCGACTGCATTGATGGTGCCCGACTCATCAATATCAATGCATTTGAAGAGATCAATGTAACATTGTTGCAATTCTAATTTTCGATTCATGGCATTTCTTCTTGTTTCATCCGCAAACATAATGCTCACTTCTTCCGATTGCGATTGAGCTGTTTCTAAACCATCACCACGGTGTTTGTATATTTTCCATCTTTCAAACACATACATAGCACATGCAATGGTAATGATGATTGGTGGACATGCAGCCATGGAAAGAAATCGGATGTGGAAATTAATACTATTTTCACATGTTGCTCCGGTAAGTGATGCTAAATCAATATTGACAATGTCAAAATGATCTAAAAAGGCTATCACATTTTTAGGCCATTGAACACGTATCATATTAGGTATTGAAGTGACAACTTGTCCCATATTGATGAGAATTATCAATATTTTACTGACGTCGCGAGCTGCAACCAATGCGTGTGGTTTCAATTTACGACAAAATGTTCGAACCCATAACACCAGAAAAAACAATGCCACCAGTACGACTGTCAAAAGAAGAACTCTTGTTTCCGTATTAAAACATTCAACGCAAATTCCATTGATTCTTGTATAACCATTGATGCATAATTCACACAATGGTCCTTCGGTTCCTTGCAAACACTTGGAACGAGGAAATGCAAATGGGCACGTCCAATTTCTTCCGTTGTTGATATGTTCCACGGTTTTATAAGCAATGTAAGTTTCCAAAGTTTGATCTGCCAATGAAACAAAAGAAGATGTGGACACCCACCCCTCAACCCCAAATTTATCACCAGGAGTAACACCCAAGCAAGCTTCTTCGTGTGGGCATTTATGAAACCACTGTGGTGCCTGAATCAATTCGCCTTTGGTATTTTTGAGATCTCCGTGTGCTGGGGCCCATGGAATACGCCACCAACCCTTTTTCGGTGCAATATCCCACAAAAGTACACCCACTCCGGTGTCGCGACCTTCCGCATCCAAAGCTTTTGGTGAATTGCAAGACCCACCCTCGGGACATGGAATGCATCGTATATTTGATGTATTGGAATTGGCAGTGAGCATGTCAATGGGGTCTTCACAAGTGTTGTCCTGTGGATGAGTACGAAGGTAATATTGCTGACCTTCTGATTCGCGACAATCAGAACTCAATGGAATCATTGTATTTTCTATCGTCCATGCTGAAGTCGCACCGTTTTTAAGCTTGTAAGCGGCCCTCAAATAGATTGGTTGTTGCCACACCGGACCCTCGTATAAATCATGTGCATCAATTATTATGGTTTGAGCGTATCCAACATCAATTAATTTATTGTTGGAATTGTATTCACTTACATACTCAGCATTTTCGTCGGCCGACAGATCATCAATTGTTATAATTTTTTTTGTTTGGCTTCTCCAGTCCTTGTGTTCTATGGCTTTACTTTGATCTGCTAAATTAGGTTGAGTAGAATATTGGATTAATACAGCGACAACACCCCATGGATTCTCTTCAAACCCGACCTCACCATCCATAAAGCATTGAAAATGAATATGATAATTTAAAGCAAGACGACTCGTATTTCTATCTATTGACGTCAACGACTTTAACATTGGTGGTGGAATAGAAACATTGGAGGGTATAAACGAACAATCTTTACTTCCTGTTTGACCATCGGTATATTTGCCCAAGACACATTCAAAACAAGATGTCAAATATTTTCTTGTTGTCTTGGAAAAAGTAGAATAACCACTTGGGCAGTCATTGCAGCGGTCAAGAGATTTTTCATTTTGATATTGACCTGGACTGCACAGTAAACATTCGGATGTCCCATTTTTATCGGCAAAGGTACCGCTTCTACATTCGTCACACGCGATTTGTTTTTCTTCCTTTTGTATATAACCACTTGGACATGCAACGCATTCTCTCTGCGATGGGTATTCTTGATACTGACCTTTTGCACATGCTTGACAATTGGTTGTACCACCCAATGAAACATAACCCGGTGAGCACCCAGAACAAATGCCGTTGGGCGTTGAAATTCCATTCAATGTCGACGAATGTGTGCCCGAATCACATTTTTCAATACCTTCACACCCAGATGCATTATGTTGGTCTTTGTTGTTGGCACACTGGGCAGAACGAAACCCATCCGGTACGTTAATTAAAGCAACACCACCACCTACCGTATATGTTCCGATGGGTGCAAGAGTGCATCCCGTTTTTGAAGACGAAGCGGGGTAAAGTTCATACTTGCCTGGACTGCATGCTCTACATGTGGTTTTACCTTTTTGGGGATTGTATTGACCTTGTTTGCAAGGCAAACAGTAGGGTTTTCCTGGTTCAGATTGATAATACCCCCGTGGACAACGAATACAATCTTTATCATTGTAAGAACCAAATTTTTCCATGTATCTTCCTGCTGCGCATTCTATACACGATAATTGCGAAGACGCGCCTTGTGCTTCGTTGTAGAATCCTACCTTACACGATGTACATCCAGTTAAATCATCTAAACCTACGTCCGAACTCCAAGTCCCATACAAACATGGTTCGCAACGCTTTGCTGTAAATTCTGGAGCATACCCAAGCCCAGTAACAACTGAGTACCTGCCTGTGGTACAGTTTTTGCAGTTGTGGTTATTGATTGAACCCTGTTGATCTCCATATTTACCTTTTGCACAACCTTCGCAGGTGGAGTTGGCATATTTTGCGTAATCTTTCTCGTTTTCAACGGTCAACATCCAGCTGTGAAAACCTGCTGGGCATTGAACGCATGATTGGTGGCCGGCTTCTGCTTGGTATAAGCCTTGTGGGCACGAATCACAGTTGATGGTCGATGCTGTGTCAGTGTATTGCCCAGGTTTGCAGTTGCTGCAATAATTAAAACCACTTTCTGATTGGTATTTTCCCTTGGTACAATTTTTGCACGATTCATCTTTTCCGACGCCATAACTTATTTTCCCCGGTGGGCACTCTTCACACGAAATTGCTCTGGCTAACAAAGACACTTTTCCTGGGCCACATCTTGTACAATTGTTGTTAGCCTTGTTAGTGTCAGAATACAAACCTGCAACACAATCACGGCAATCTTCTTGGTTTTGTTCATTTTGATATTTTTCTTGTCCTGAAATACACGACGCCGCAAGAACATCTGAAGTAAAAAACAAAATCAAGAGGGTCCCCGTCAACATAAATTTGATCACCAAAATTGAAGGAACATAGGGATGACACATTCGAACCACGAATGCCAGCTTGATAAATGTTCCGGTAAGGTCTTTTTTTATTTGGTTGTGTGTTGGTTCAAAAGTCGTTGCTTGCATCTATTACAGTTGCCGGCCTCAGAATCTTGAAACCTCAATTTATTTGAGGCATTTGCAGTTTATGGAATAAAGATGAAACCACGTGAAACCAATTAAAAAAAATAAGTTAACGATAACGAACGGCCAGTGTGCAACAACAAATTTGTGAAAGAAATATATTGTCCTCAATTGAGAACCGCAACCGAAAAAAAGAACGTTTAAGAAGAAAGTAAAACTAACAAGTGCAACTGGCATCTCTTGCATTCTTGCCCCATTTTCACAAGCAACGTTTAACGGTGGGAGCACCCCAACATCCAACCATGCATAATAATTTTAAATTGTTGGTGTGTATTTCTCTCGTCTGTTTATCTGCCGCCGGAAGAAGAAGAAGAAGAAGATATACACCCCCCCCCTCACCTTGCCCCGCAGGCAAATTCAACGGTGTGGGGCATCAAGGTGCGGCTTGCAATCTTTGCCCAAACGGTTGGGTTAATCAAGCCACTGGCCAAACATCGTGTAAAGATTGTTTGGCAGGCTATCATGATGATAGCGGTCTGGGCTCAACAATACCTTGCAAAGCTTGTACGATTGGAAAGTATCAAGATGAATCCTTGCAATCGAGTTGTGAAGGGTGTCCAAACGGTTGGTATCAACCTGGCACAGCGGGGGCTAATTGTATGGTTTGTCCAATTGGACGGTACCAGGGATCAACCGAGGCGACTAGTTGCGAGCCTTGTCCAAATGGTAAAACAACCAATCAAACCAAATCACTTAACATCAACAGCTGCATGTGCAAAGAAGGTTACCATCAATTTGATCAATGTATATCTCCGGATGCAACCCAAAATATGCCAATTGCTTGTCCATCAGGATATTTTTCCGACGAAGTTGGCAGTACGGGATGCAACAAGTGCGCCATTGGAACATACCAAGATGAAACAATACAATCTAATTGCAAAGATTGCGAGACTGACCACCCATCTACACTCTCATGGGCTTCAACAAACATTGACGACTGCAAAACTTGCCTGATTTCAACTACATCTTCCGTTGAAAATTGTACAACTAAACTAGTCCAGCCTGATCCAGAAAAATGCCATCCTGATGATTGTGATGAAGGCCAGCATAGAACACAATGTTACCGCCGTTGTGAACCCAACAACTGTCTGAATACTGTTTCACTTTTTCCATATGAACCGGTACGTTATTATACATGTACTACGTGCCCAAGAGGGTTTTATCTAGATTCACTTAACGACGAAAGTTGTAAAAATTGCCCGCGCGGTTGGAAACAAGCTGATCTTGGCCAAACAAAATGTAATAAGTGTGACGACCCAACGGTCTCCGAATACATTCCATGTACTGCGGGAAGTATACAACCAGTGAATGGAAGTTGCCGAGACAGTGGTTATTATAAACAGCGTTGTCAGGAATCGCCAAGATTAAAGTGTAAAGAAATTCATGAATGCAAAGCTTGTCCCGCTGGTTACTGGAAAAAAAATTCATCTATTTTTGCTACGACTTGTGCTAATTGTTCTTCTGGAATGTACAACGATCAAACCAATCAAACTTCTTGTAAAAGGTGCCCCTTGGGATTTTTCAATAATCTGGAAGGAATGCGAAACATGCGGGAAATCTCTTGCAAATCTTGTGCACCTGGACAGTATGCTGGTACACAAGCTGCAAGTTCTTGCAAATCTTGTTTACCTGGGAAGTATGCTGGTACACAACCTGCAAGTTCTTGCAAATCTTGTTTACCTGGGCAGTATCAATCCGAATCGGCAAAAACAGAATGCAAAGTATGTTCCCCCGGGCAATATGTCGACGAAACAGCTGCCACTAATTGTCAGGAATGCGACTCGGGGAAATTCATAACAGACAGTGCAATTGCAACTGGCCACGATGACTCTGACGATTGTGTGTCATGTCCAGCATGGTTTTACATGCCTGTGCCAGGTCAAACAGAATGTTTGCCATGTGCTGGTGCTGACGCACCTGAAATTGGAGCTACAATCTGCAATGATGGGAAATGTGATTTCGGCATGTACCGAATCAAAACGGTTCCCGGAGAAACAGAAAAAAATTGTACACATTGCCCACTTGGGCAATATCAATTAACGCGGGGTCGTGAATATAATAGCACTGCAGATGTTTCCGAGTGCAACATATGTCCCAGAGGTTGGTACGATGGAAACGAAAGACCAAGAATCAATTGTTTCGGTTGTCCTGCGGGATTTTTTGGAGATAATCAAGGTGCACAAAATTTCAATGCGGGCTGTAAACATTGTGTTGCAGGTCGATTTTCTGCCGAAAGACGCTATTCTTTTGAAAACAGTTCCAGTATTCCCATCGCGTGCAATCCATGCGAAGCTGGGAGGTGGAGTAGTAAAACCAAAATGATTACCGAAGCTGCATGTAAACCATGCGGGGTGGGGAAATACAGCAGCGAGATTGGGGCGAACAGTGAAGCCCCGTGTAGAGTTTGTTTGCCGGGGAAATTTAATAAAGTAGCTGGAGGAAATAACATTGCTGCTTGTGAGAACTGTCCATCCGGGTGGTTGCAGGAAAAAAGGGGGCAGGGAAATTGTCTTCCATGTTTACAAGGAAAGAGAAACAACATTGAAGGTCAAACAAACTGCATCAAATGTGCTTTGGGTCGATTTTCAAAGGATGTTGGTTTTAATGGTGCTAGTTGTTTATTGGCAAGTATTGGGAAATACTCATCCAATGGTGTTGGAGAATTATCTACCACAGATGGGTTTAGAAGTGTTAATTGTTCAAACAATGACAACACAAGATTTGCCACAGGATGTTCGGCAATGGAGGTGTGCTCGGCAGGAAAGTATGGCACAGGAATGGAAAGAAAAAATGGGAGTGCAATCACACCCACAGGAATGTGTGTCAGTTGTCCAGCTGGATGGTATTCTACGAATGGTTTACAAGAATGTCACGAATGCGTGTCTGGCAAGTTTGCGAAATCAATCAATTCTTCTGGTTGTTCAAGTTGTTCAATCGGATTTTATGGTGGTTCAGAAAGAAATGAAATGAGCAGTTGTGAAAGTTGTCCCAACGGTTGGTCGTCAAAAGAAGAATCGAGTGAGTGTTTGGCATGTCCCGCGGGTTGGAAATCATCACAGGGTATACCGTGCCAAGAATGCCGAGTTCATTTCGTTCAACCCGAAGAAGGAGAATCGGATTGCAAACGATGTCCCATTGGTGAATCTACAGAAAACCAAACCGGATTTAAAAAATGCAAAACAGTTGAGCTCGATAAAAATGTTGAACCTCCCACCCTGATTTCCCTTCAATCGGTACCGATACCAAATGCAAACAAAGCAGTGGCGTTCAATACAAGTGTCAACCACAGCCAAACCTTGTTACTTACGTTTTCTGTAAAGGCTAAAGAAATGAAAGACCCCTACATTGACAAGATTTACATTCAATGGGCTTCACAAAAACAATTGGACGGTGTCATAAAAGATGGTCAATCAATTCGACCTGACACTTACAAAGAATTGCAAATCAAAATGGATGACCTCCAAGCACCAGTCGACCCAACCAGTAACAATGGTGACATTGTATTCACTTACAATCTTGGCTTGTATTCGGTGTGGATCAAACCATTGCACATACGGGCAACATATGTGTTATCTTCTGGTGGTGAAGGTCGAAGAACGCCTCTGTTTTCTTCAAGTACCGTTAAAACTGATTGTTTCGATGCTGGGTCCATGCAGCGGTATTTGAGAACACACCCCCACGACGACACTTGTTTGGAACCATTTGATTTATTAGGTGATGATTTATTAGGCTCTGACAAGGGTATTAAATGTGTCAACTGTCCGGCAGGTGGATCATGCAACACGTTAAAGGGTACGAGTATGTATTTATCGGATATTTCTCATCGTCAAGGATGGTGGCGCGTTCCATGGGCAGCAATGCGTGGTGATCTTCACGACGACGATGATGCATTTGTGAAAGCGCCCCTGTTTTTTGCAGAGTGTCCATACAAAGAAGCTTGCCTTGGTCTACCTCCAACCGCATTTTTTAATGATTCTGGTTGGTTTGATACACGACCCACTTCAAAACAACAACACATCAAATTAAAAGGCATTTTGAGAAATTGGACATGTCCCGCACCCCACCCAAGTCCACAATGTCTTCAAGGAACAGAAGGACCGTTGTGTGCTATTTGTTCCAATACGTATTCTCGGGTGGACGGTGAATGTACAAAATGTTTCCCTGTTGAATCACGCATTGGGTTGACACTTTTATGTGTTATACCAATTGTTTTTTTTATGTGGTGGTTGCGAAAAAACTTAAAAAAAATGAACAGTGTAGTACGAAATTCATTTCGAGACCTGAATCGTCTGGCGGTAATTTTGATCAATTTAGCACAGATCGCATCTTCATTGCCGTATAACATTGATACAGCTTGGCCGAACAATGTAATTGAATTTTTAGAATCGTTGGATTGGATGAATATTGATTTGGCAGCAATTACGGGCGCCACTTGTGATAATGCAGTTAATTTTCATGTTCGTTTTCTTGTCATGGCATGTTGTCCAGTGGTAATAGTTTGTTTGGCTTTGATAACGTTTTTTAACGGAAGGCGTCATATTAAACATGAACTTTCTCAACTTTCTCAATTGAACTTGAGCGATGAAAGAATCCAAGAAATAGAAGATACCTATATGGATTTGTTTCGTATTGTTGATGTGGATAATTCCAACGCCATAGATGCAAAAGAATTCATTGATTTGTTACGATTGGTTGGTTTTAAATCACATGACATTGACCAGGAACTTAGTTTAAAATTGATTCATAAAATCACTGGTTCCGTGCATTCCCACAGATTGGAATTAGGTTTATTTCTTTTTGAAATGAAATCGGGAAAAATGCATTCTGACATTGAAAATCTTTTGTTTGGGAATGAAGAAGAGAAGGAAATGGGAAAAGAAACGAAGAATGTTTCAGGAAAAGACATCGATACCAAGAATACTTCCAAAAAAGATATCAAAAATGTTTCCAAAAAAGAAACCACTAAAAAAAAGAAAGACAACAACACCAAAGTTGTTCCAGCAAAAAAAGCGATGTCCAGAATTTTTTCAAGAAAGTCCAACAAAAAAAAAAAATCATTAATCCATGGTGATTCCACGGAATCGTTACTATTATGGAATCGCACCAGAAAATTAATTTCCTATTCTTTTAGTTTCAGCATGCAATTGTTGTTGATTTTTCATACACCTGTATCCAGAAAGGTCTTTCAATATTTTGATTGCCGAACAATTGGGTCCGGGACTTATACAAAATCATTTTTGCGTGTTGATTATTCCATTCAATGCAGCGAAGGTGGTAAAAACGTGGTGTCCTACAATTTATTTCTACCAGTGGTCGCTTTGGTGTTTGGTGGTTTCACATTATTGCTTCCAGCATCGTTAACTCTGTTTTTGACATTGAAAAGGAAACAGTTGTATGAACCACATATTCTTTCAAAAATGGGTTGGATGTACGACAGACTTAATCGCGGAAAAGAATTTTGGGAAATTCACGAGTTGATGAGAAAGATGTTGTTGTCAGGAATCATTGTATTTTTCCCTCCAGACCCGGCCATTCGAAGTAGTTTGGCGTTGCTGATTTGTATTGCCGCAACATGTTCATTGTTTTATCTTATGCCTCATCGCAACAACGTTGTTTTTTGGGCAGAAGTGTTTGGATTTATAACCATCATGTCTCAATTGGTAGCGGCGGTCGCTTTTCAAGCTCAAATGCCGGAAGAAAACAACAACCAAGTTGGCCAAGCTTTGATTGCAGCATTTACGATCTGTTTTGTGGCGGTTGGAATATGTGCGTGTATTTTATCCTATTCATTGTATGTAAATTTCTCGGACTCATCCCATTTGGTACAGCGTCAAATCGCCCAAATGAAACACAAACAAGAGTTGGGCCGGAAAAAATTTGGTGCTCTTTTGTCCAACATTGGTCAATTAAAAGAGATTGAAAAAAAAACTACTGCTGATAATGTAGTTCAAGCCCACGACAAAAGTATAGCGCAATTGGAAAGTTCTTTGGAAGAAAAAAAAAAGGTTGCCAGTCATCGACTCCGTGATCGGATTGATAAAAGAAACCGTTCTTTAAAATCAGTAGGAAAAACGTTGTCCATTAGTACCAGCTTTCATCAAAAAGAGAATAAAGATCGGCCGGGGGGCAAAAAAAGTGACAACGAATTGATGAACAGAACATTTGACGAAGTGGAGTCGGTGGACAAAGTTGAACGTATGGAAACTGTTGAAAGAAAACAGGAAGAACAGAAAAACATGCGAGAGCCCGTAGAGAAAGTGGGAACAGTGGGAACAGTGGGAACAGTGGGAACAGTGGGAACAGTGGGAACAGTGGGAACAGTGGGAACAGTGGGAACAGTGGGAACAGTGGGAACAGTGAAACCCGTGAAACCCGTGGAACACGTAGAAACGGGAGAACCTGTACCACCTGTGGAGCCCATAGAGTCGGCAGCAGGTGAAGAGGTGGTAGACACGACAGAGTCGAACGAAAGCGATGAGGAAGATTTGCTTAGGGACGCTAACATTGTCATACCAGAAAATGGCTGGGCGGAGCTTCTGGACGACGATACTCTTTTTGATTCGGAATCCGACTCCGATTAAAAAAGAAGCACACATGTGTACGGGTACCCGGTAGGTTTAATAACATGAGATTGAAGTATGAATGTATACATTTTTATTTTAAAATAAAATTAATAAAATTAAAAATGTACCCGGGTATCTGTCACCGTTGTCGTACTAGTACATGTACAAGTTTTACGACAACAAGTTGTAAATGGCCGATTCCACATCACCGTCAAATACGGGCGGTTTAATAATCCTTTCGCTCTCTTTCTT
>Ga0115007_10001935_pt1 | contig 13069 bp, 6 predicted proteins | sample ArcOceMetagenome_2_FD_87166 | JGI IMG/M metagenome (GOLD analysis project Ga0115007, IMG submission 87166) | Marine eukaryotic phytoplankton communities from Arctic Ocean - Arctic Ocean ARC135M Metagenome | ecosystem: Environmental > Aquatic > Marine > Oceanic | place: Arctic Ocean | collected... | reverse complement strand
TGGGTTTTGTGGTCCTATCGAGTGCTATGCTGTTGTAAAAGGACAGCAGAAAAGCAGTATCGTGCTGGTGTGGGTGTGGTTTTGTTTCTTTCAGTTGATTGTCCTTGCGAAACTTCAACCAGAACCCCGAGCCGTGACTCTTGATAAATTGCGTTACCTTGGACAATATTACTGTTCTACTGTTTGTGTTGTTGTTCTTACTGCTGGTGGTTCTACTGTTTGTATTTGTGTTCTTGTTCTTACTGTTGAGAAGTCTGCCAGATGGATGTGAAGTTGGTTTCGTTGCCATTGTGCTTGTGTCTGTGTTTGTGTTTGGGGAACTGTAGATTCCTAGATTCACAACATCGTGCAGTGCAGCTGCAGTAACTGTGCACGGGACCTAGTGGTGTGGTGGAACAAAACGGTGGTGGTCGCGGCGGTTTAGGTTGTCCTTTTGTTCCTCAATTCGAGAAGACCTTGGCCTTTTGGCCCCTAGCATTCGAACCATCACCAAACATTCTAAAAGAGAAACACCTCACACCCACCTCCACCACCTCCTCCACCCCACCTCGTAAAACGTACCATGCGGTACTTCAACGAAGCAAACAAGTTGCACGTCGATTTCCCCAACGCCACCCGAACATGGAAGTTTTACGACACCGCCGAAAAAGAAATGAGCGTGTTGGCGATCCATCCCATGACTCTTGACGGCTGTGAATGTTTTGCCGTGGCGTTGCAATCGCAGTCCTCCCCCGCCGAAATCCGTCTGCTGTGTGCGAGTACATCCATCACCAACCCTGCCCCCCTGACCCTCTTGATTGTCACCTTTGACCAGCAATACCCCACCTCCTTTGCCAGTACGGACGGTGCGTTGATTACGCCTCAAATGTCCTCAAAGACCCTGTTGGCCATAGGTTTAAACAACGGCGACGTCTACTTGATCAACCTGTCGCGGGCGTTTCGGTTAGACGTCTGCCGTGAAAACGCGCAACGAACCTCCAGTGCTTCGTCGTACACGTTTGACAATTTCATGGTAGCTTCGGGTGGCATCAAAGTTCGTCTTAATTCCAGCACCTCCACTTCCCCCTCCCCCCCACGGTACGGCAAAGTCAATGCCATTGCATTCATCGAACAAGGCGGTTCGTTTGGTGAAGCGGCACTCGCCGTCGTGCGAGACACGAACGACACCACCGTGGAATTGCGCGTCGTCTATTTGGACCCACAACTGGATCGTACCAAAGCACACTGCACTTCTTTGGAAAGACCCGACTACGCTACCCATCAATCCGCCGTCGGTTGGTCTCTCAAGTACATTCACAACCAACGCCGCACGTTGCTGACGGTGGTATGTTCCGATACCGCCACCGTGTACCACACCACCGAATACAGCGAGGATTTATGGCGTTCCAACAGCCAACACACGTTGCTCTCGGAATCAAATTGTCGAAGTGTACCCGAGACAGAAGTGTACGTGGGTTTAGCCATGTCTACGGGCACATGTGCTTTGTTGGTGTCAGCGTCGGCCGATTCATCCCGATTTGATTTGGCCGTGCAATTGATTCAATTGGACACCAACGAAGTGCTGTTTCGTGAAATCATGGACGGCAATGGTGGGGGGGATGAAAAAATGCACATGTGTGTGGATGCGATGAAAAAAGGATTCAGCAGTTTGTGCATTTCCTGCAAAATGTCCTATTCCGCCACGCAATTGGTCAGTGGCCAAGTGGACCAAGAACAAGATCACATTGTCGATGTGATCACCATGTATGTGCCCTGTCAACCCATCAACAGTAACAACAGCAGCAGCAGCAGCAGCAGCAGCAGTAGTAGTAGCAGCAAACGTTTGTCCCTTGAATGGAGAGACATCCGCTCCAAATCAACACGTGGACGTAAAATAATTTTGTTGCAAGAAGCCGGCAGCACCGTTTTGGAAGATTTGACCGCGGACGATGTTCGAGGTTTAGGATTGGATGTAGGCATGGTGGCCTTGCGGGAGGTAAGTACAGCATGCTCTTGACGTGTGGTGTGAAGGGAGGACACTGACTCGGTGTTGTTTGTCCTGTATTGTGGTTGTTGTTGCTTGTTGCTTGTTGTTGTTGTTGTTTGTTGTTTGTTGCTGTGGTTTGTTTCAAATAGGAACTGCGCCAAGGACCAAACGAAACGACCAACACGTTGCAACAAGCTTCCATGTTCATGCAGCACCCTCGCTTGTTGCTCATGTACAAAGAGATGAAAGCACAACACAACAGTACCGTGGCACCGGGCACAAAATCAGAAATTGATCGCGTGACAAAAATATTGGACGCCATGTTGGATTGTGAATTGTGTCCCATGATCAACAGTATATTGGGCCATTGCGGCAGTAACGTGTACCAACCCATTTATTTGTGGTCCAAAGAAATCATCATCACGTATTATTGCAAATTGAATCAATTGTTGAGTCAAATCAATGTGGGCCAACCTTCCAAAGAACGAAGTCAAATGTTGCATGAAACGAATCGGATGGCCAGTGCTTTGGGGAGTGTTTTGAGCATTGTCGACACGGCAAGAGAACGCATTGATGACAGTTTTCCAATCACGCAACACCTGAACGAAGAAGATTACGACAATCAAATGGAACAATTGAACGATGTGTATGACATTGCAAAAATGTTGTTCACCACTTCCAAAGTCACTGCTTGGTTTGTGGAATTTATGATTCGTATTGGTAACAATGGTGGGGGTGGAAACAGCAGCAGCAGCAGCAGCAGCAGCAGCAGCAGCAGTAGCAGCAGCAGCAGCGGCGGCCACACGTACAGCGACCGCATTCAAGGGTGGACCACAGAACGACATCAAAAACGATTTGACGAAGCCATGAATAATTATGGGTTGACAAAAGATGACGAAGCTGAAAACAACAACGCAATGAACGCAATGCACGCAATGCACACGATGAACGAAGGTGGAAGCAAGGATGGTGGTGAGAACAGTGGTTTTCCAAGCACATTGTTGTTTTGCGAAGAATTGATCATCATTGTCGAACGTGAATGCCCGGGCGTACGAGCCTTGTTAAACAATGGGCACGCCAACTCGCATTCCTTTCCACCGGTCCATGGCAACTCTTTGCTGCAAATGTTTATGATGGGCACGGAGGACATCCCGGCCAAAACGTGTTTGGCGTTGTACACTGCCTTGGATGTTGCTGCCGGGACGTCGTTTTCAAAACACATTGATTTAGACACCCATGTGGAACAAGTGGCCGCGGATTTTGCGTACACGATTGGGGTGGACGATACCATGCGCGACGCGGTCTTGGCGTTGTGGCACATTGACAACCACCACAATGTGTTTCGTGCGACGGAATTGCTGTTGGGCGATCACGTGACCAACAATTTAGAACCCGGTTGGGTCTACAAAATTGCCAGAGCCTTGAGCGATGGTTGGCCCTCGGGGACGGAAGCCCTGCATTACATTCGTTCTCTTGAATTGATGCCCTCCACCATTGACCAATGCGCGTTGCTTGTTCGAATTCACTTGCAGTGCAATGCTTGGGAGGAAGCTTTTCAATTGCAACGCAGTTTGTGCACCCTGTTCGAAGAGCAAGGGTACACGTCGGTGATTGTCATGCAATTGAGAAAAATATTGATCACGCAATGCTGTGAATATTTGTTGCACACCAAAGAAGACGGCGGGGATTCCCTTTTACGGTTGCCCGTAAACGTCTTGGAAGAAGAAGAATTGATGAACTTTTATGTTCGGAAAGCCTTTGGCCATGGTCGACTGCATGTCACTCACATGGGTATATTGTTGGCACATTTGTTGTACCATTCCAATGTCGTCAAAGCCAAATGCATTGAAGTCATTTCCCATAAAATGAGGCGGGACGAATCCGACGAAGATTTTGAAACCAAAAGAACTTCGTTGCAATTGATCATGAACAGGTTTCAAACGTTGTCTCCGATCGCCAGTAAAATTCGTCAAAATAAAATTGTTCAAGCGATCACTTCCAAATACGAACACGTGGCCCACCACAGTGATGTGATGTCGGCATTGAACGATTTGATTGACCCAACGCATTTGATCCACCAGTCCACGGGGATGGGGGCAGAGGAGAGGGAGGTGCAAGAGGAACTGGGCAAGGAGGAGCAGGAGGAGGATGTAACAATGAACAACGCACCCGATCCCATGTCTGCTTTTCAACCTTCTGTTGCCCCACTTGGAAGTGGTGGTGGTGGCAGGATGGATGGGTATTCTGGTTTGGGCACACCGACAAAATCTTTGATTCAGATGGCGGCCAGCAGTGATGTCGATGCGTTTAAAAAAATGTATTCACCTTCGATGCTTAGTCCAGTGGTACAAGGTAGGTTTTGACGATGGGTAACTTGCAAATGCCATTGCAGGTTTCCGCTCTGTTGACTGTTGTTGTTGTTGTTGTGTACTTACTTGTTACTTGGTTCATTTGTTTCATTATTTTGTCCGTTTCATTGTTGCCAGGCATGAGTCCTTTTTCATCCAACAACGAACGTCAAGTCAAAGCTTCCTACAGCGCCAGTAACAAAAGAGCAGCCAGTGGATTGCAAAGCAGTCCGAGCATGAAATTAAGGCCACGAACTGCCGTTCTTACAACACGCCCTGGCAGCAAATTAAAGTCGGAGATGAAAGCGGAAAAGAACAACAAAGGTGGTTTGTTTCGGTTGTGAGTTTAACTAGAGATAAATAAACGCAGGTACCGACGGGTACCCGGGTATCGTAACGATTATTTTTGTTTCTTTGAGCAAGAAATAACTTTAATGTTGAATGTTTTTGTGTTTTTTTCAGTGGGAAAGACAGAACCACCCACCCAAAAAAGTACTACAAAAAAGTACCCCACCAACCCACAATCCGGACACAACCCCCACCACAACCCACCAACAATGAGTACCCACCCCAAGATCAACAGAAACAGTGACGAACAGTCTCTTCTAGAACAACAAAAACTCTTCATGGCATCCAGCAAAGAAACACCGGCAGCAACCCTCGTCCGACGAACTGCGCCAACCATCACATCCACCCCACCACCCACCGCAGAACGGGACGTCATTTCATTAGACCATCAACTTCCAGGCGCCACCACCACAACATCGAACACTACTACCACGACCACACGCAAAACCTCCAAATTTCGATCACAGCAAAGAAACACTTCGGCCACTGGACCATCCGACCAACCGAAGCACGGGCCGCGTCCCAACGTCCCCACTCCCCACCCGGCGGCAGCAGCACCCGACAAATTTGACAAAGCCGGTGTCATCTCACAAATTCTGGAACGAGAATACGGCAACAAACACGTGCAAAAAACATATACCCCACCAACCTTTACGCAAACAACAAGATCAACCGGTTTTCCAGAAACGTTTGTCACCAGCACTACCACGCCCTCTAAATTTCGAAGAAAAGAAACCAGAAAAAAAGTCAAGAAACAACAAAGTGTGTTTGCTTCCATGATTGCCGACGCGCGTAAAAAAGCGGAACAGGAAGAAGAATTGGTGGAGAACGAAAGAGCGTTTTCAAATGGATTTGGTGGCCCAGCCACAGAGGCAAAAGAAATTCACCAAGAAAATGCAACACGCATCTCAAAAATGAGCAACAAAGAAATTGAAGAAGCACAACAAAGTTTGTTTCAAATGATGAGTCCAGAAACAATTGCCATGTTGAAACGAAAAGGCAAAAAGAAAACCAAACCAAAGAGCACCGGAAAGGGAGAACAAAAACAAAACACCCCTTCGTCATCCCCCGCCCTCTCTCACTTTTCAATCATCCCCTCGGTCGATTTATCAACATTGAAAACAGAAGAGGAATTGTTGGACATTGCTCGAAATAAAAAAAGATCAATGTTGGATCGTGCCAAATTGGATTGGACCAAAGATGTGGCTGTACCCAAGACGGATCGCAAAGGCAACCAAACCAACACGGCCGTGTTTCGGTCGGAAGTTCGTTTTGATTTAAATGGTCTTGTCATTAAACCCAACGAAGACCCACAACAATTGAAAGGTTTGCACCATCATGGTCGAAATTCAACGTCGGCTGGGTATGCTTTGGACGAATTGTTGCATTTGTCCAGATCAACACATTTGCAACAACGAACAATGGCGTTGAAATCATTGGCAGGGGTACTACGGCAACGCGCTCAAGCGTTGCACAACGCGACCCAACATCACACTACTTCTTCTTCTTCTGCTTCTGCTTCCTCTTCGACACGACCCTCCTCCATTGTACCATCCGTTCTTCCCATTGAAACACATGCTGTACTCCACATGTCACTGCAACACGTTGCATCCCAACACACCAACAACACCCTTTTGCGCGTTTCAATCAATGCAATGCATGCCTTTTTAGTGCCACCCCACGACGAACAAGAACGAACCACCCAAGCATCGAATTGGTCCTCAAGTTCAGTGGGCCATCTTGTATTGCCACCCATGCTGCATGCGCAACACACTGCTACATTGTTTCGTTTAGACACCAATCCCCATCCAAAAGATGAAGTGGATTACTTAAACACAAATAGAACGACACAGTTCCCAAAAGGAACAGGAGAAGAAAACGAAGAAGAGAAAGAAGCAGCCGAGGCAAAAAGAAACATGGAACATCAAAAAGGGAGCGAAAGACCAGTGTATTGGTTGATGCGAAATGGATTGTTAGATCATTTATCAAAAATTATGAAATTGTGCCGTTCAAACGGTGACCAAGAAATTTTGTGCCAATGCCTCGAGATATTGCAATTTTGTGCCCGTCATTCCATGTTGACTGCTTCCGTCATGGCTTCGTCCAGCATTCCATCCACACTCCGCGATATTTGTTTGGAAGTTCCTCTTGGCAGCAGCAGCAGCAGCAACGGCAGCAACGGCAGCAACAGCAGCGACCATTTGTGCACAGTTGAATGTTTACGCTTAGTACGTACATTGTGTGCTTCAAGTCGTGCTGTTGTGGAACGGTTTCAACGTACTCAAATGTTGGATGTGGTGTACAAATATTTATTCACAAACAGCAATGAATTGCACGTGCCCATCGAAGTGCGCATTGAATGTTTAAACATATTACGGATTTGTTTGGAATACCACCACGATGTGATGACAGGTGTCAGAATATTAATCCATGGAGAATTGTATTTGTGTGGTGCCAATGGCAGTGAAAGTGGCGAAAGTGATGACCAACCTTCTTCTTCCTCCACCAACCGACTTCGCATTACTTTTTTAAATGTATTGGAAACATTGTGCCGCAGCAAAAGCAATGGTGCGGAAGAAGAAAACGATCAAATCACACACTACATTCACAGTCGAATGGAATGGATGATTGGTATTGTTCAGTCCAATTGGGGCACCAGTACTACACCGGCCATTGTTGGCAGTGTGTTTCAAGTGTTGGCCGCGGCGGTTGAAAGTGGTCGGGTAGAAAACAGTCATGTGGAACGTCTCTTGTCAAGTACACATGTGCTAAACAGTACCATTGCAGCAATGCGAAACGGTGTAGTGGAGCAAGGCAACGAACAAAATGGAACGCCCACCAATGATTTGGCCTTGCCCATCTACGTGTTGTTTCATGGTATATACCATGCGTTGTGTGCCTCGACCATGTCCCGGCAGGTCAAATGGACACAAATAGCGACAGGCATTGTATCCGCCACTTTACAAAAATGGACATCCAGCACCGTTCCTCATGGTGATTTGTCAGATACCCGAGGATACACACAACGTCCACAAATCCATACCCTGTTGATGATGGTGGAATATTTATCCATGAAACACAACCCACGGCACACAAGCATCAACAACGACGACGACGACGTCAAGGACAACCAACAACAACACGCAGGCATGACCCGTGAAATGTTAATGAACGCGGCGCTGGTGATGGTACCAATGTTGATGCCGGGTGATGAACACCATGGCAGACAGTTATTGTCTGACATTTTGTTCAACATTGATCATTTGAAAGCATTGTGGAAATCTCAACCCGATTCCACGGCCCCAGCAACAAATCTGCAACAACAACACAAAGAACTGCTTGAATTGCGGACTGTCTTGATGGGGTATTACTTGTCTTTTTTTGGCGATCGTCCTACTTTGTTGCGGTCCGTGTTGCGCAGTGGTGAAAACAATGGTACTCGAAGAAACACCAGAAAAGACACGTTGTTTGCTTGCCCAAGAATTCAAGGTGAACAACAATCCACCCTCCCATTGCCTTCGCATTGGTTGTATTTGCCAATGGCAGGCGAAGAAGAATGGAGTTCCATCAACACAATGGTTGCATCACTGACTTTTTTATGGAAATTGGAGATTCATCCCGTGATCTCTTCATTGGGGACACAGGCGTTGAACAAACAACAAAAAATATTTGCCATTTTACGTGTCGCATTGAGCACCGATGCATTTGTGTTTGATACAATGAGTTCCACTGCTTTGGCCAATGTGTTGGCCAAACACGAACAAGAACAGACGAGTAGCAGTATGACAAGTACCCGTAACAACGACCGTTCGTTGACAATTGCACAAGTTTGTGGTCGTGAAAATTGTTTGGCGTTGGCCGCACAAGTCACAAAAAGATATTTAGAAGAACCAAGATGCCATACTTTGATGTATTACATTCATGTGATGAAATGGTTGCTGTCAACGTCTTATTTTACCGATTCGGAATGCCGTCGTTCAATATGGTCCGTGGTCGTGGAAGCAAGATTAGGACATTCGTTGGAAAACGTGTATCAAGTGTTGGACGATGAAATGAAACAACACGGCAACAACAATTCAACACCAGATGTGACAGATCGTGAATTGGTTCAACTCTACGCGACATCATTGGTCGATACAATAGGCAAGCGAAGGGAGTACTGCCCACAGGTGTATACCCATTGTTTGGCCACCGTCTCGAAGTATGTGTTTGGTGGCACTGGCGAGGAGTTGAAGAAAAATGCTTTTGGTCGAAGACAAGTGGGGCTGTCTATTGTTCGTGGTGGAAACAGTGCTGTGCTTGCAGCGTTTTTGGCCTACGACGTGTTGGACAATAAAACATCTCAAGAAAGAGAACAGTGGTTGAGAACAGAGGAGTAAAGTAATACGGGCACACAAGAATGTGTGTGTATATATATCGTTTCAAATGATTGTTTTTCTTTTGTACATACTGTAGCATTGTTGCTCTTGCCTGGTAATAGTAATAGGATTAGATCAGCTTGTTCTGTTCATTGTTCATTGTGTGCACACGCAGTAACCGTACCCCACAGTCACAACCGTTTTACACTTGTCTTGTTGTAGGGAGGAAGCAGATACGAAGCGGGCCATTTTGCATCAACAGGAGCTACTGTCCACCAATTGTCAATCCCTGATCCTTTTGGAGGCCACCAATCAGGACAATCAATCAGAATGTAGGATCTAGAGTTGTCTAACAAAAGAGTCATCGTGGTGTTGTTTTCTATTCGTTCCGGGCAGTCGACGTAGTGATTCTTTTGTTGCATGTAGCCAACGCAAGATTTAAATGGTGCTGGACACGTTCTTATTTTTGCATGCTTGCCACATGTATTGGTAAGTACAATCTTAACAGGGTCAACCACTGGTTTGAAAGTGCAGTTAAGTGTTGATGGTGTTGACGCCGAGGTGGAGACAACAGAGAACACACAGAGAAGTAAAGTTAGCGTTGTGGTTGTCATTTGTCTTTAGTGTGGTGAATTGATGCTTCCCTGACTTGTTTGTGTGTAAGCGAAAGCGGAATCGGCCCCACGGCACGGCAGCGGAAGCGGTGCGGTGGCGCTGTTGATCTGAGTCACCTTCAGAATTTTTACGAAGAATTTGATTGAATCCCCTGACACTATTCCCCCATTAAATCGACCACATTTGATTAACCGTAGATGTCAACACACACTACACCACACTCTACCACACCATTCACTGCAACACCGACAACGCCAACAGTTTCGTTCCACTGATGGTCCTTTGCAACAATTCCGCCACCAACGCAAACGCAGCCCCTAAATAATAAGGCAATCCAGGGAGTCGTGCTTTCACACCCAACGCATACGTTTGGGCGTACACCATGGGCGCCAACGCAACAACAATGGCCCTGAAATTGGCAAAATTGGCGGAATAATCTCCTTTCCCCATGTTGCATTCCGCGGCAGCTTTCACCGACAACGATGATATTGCCGCTCTTCTTTCCATCGCCAAAGCATAAATGGGAAGAACACCAAACATGGTGGCCACGGCCGGGAATTTACCCACAAGGCAAAAACCCAAGGCAGTACACACATTGGCCAACGTGGTATGGCCCCTCATCCCAATGGTACGAATGGTGTGTTTGCCCAAATACCCCGACAGTGTCATTGCAATGCCAAACCCCGTGACGTACAACGCCCTTCGGTCGGCAGGAAGGTTGACTTGTTGCATCATGTAAATTTGATTCATGTCACTGATGCATTTGCCTTCGCAAAAACATTGCAACGCACCCACCGTGACCAATGTCGCCAATGTCTTGCCATTGGTAAATAAAGTGAAAAACCCCAAAGGATTGAGTGCTTGCACAAAAGAAGAGACGTTGGTGATGGCCAACGGTGTTCGATCTTGTACGTTTAAAGATTCGTCCATGTTGGTCAACACCACACCAAGCTGCACGCACGACACGGCCGCCCCCGCCAAATACGCCGTGCGAGCACCGGTCCCCCACCGTGCACCCAAGACCTTCGACACCAATGCACCAAACAAGGGGCCGGTCATGACTCCGATCCCGGCCGCCGTCCCCATCAGGGCATACGCTTGGCCCAATTCAACGGGGTCCTCCACAATGTCGGCCAACGCCGAGCCACAGGTGGTTGAACCACCCAACGTGGTGGTCGCCCCACCCAAACACCGTTCCAACGCAATGGTCCCCAAGGAAGGTTTGAAAAAGACCAAGAGCTTTAACCAAATTGAAAGGAACGGAGCTTGTGCCAAAAACATCTTTCTTCCAAAAGCATCGGACAATTTTCCCACTATGGGGTTGAGAATGAATTCAATGACTCCGACGCCGGACGAAAGGTACGCCAATGTTTTGGCCGATTGCAAGTTGGACCCACCAAGGACTTGAGAGAGAACGGTGGTTCTCGCCGTCAACACGGTGAGGATGGCCATTACATTCAAGCCGAAATGGGTGCAGACCGCCCGCACTTGGGATTGCCGTCGTGTTTTTTTGGCCAATTCCAAGGTCGCTAGAGATTTGGTGCCACGTTTGCTTCGGAGCGGGGTGGATTTCGGAGGGGGGTTGGACATGTGGGTTATTTTACACCGCGGTCATTGAATATGTTGTAAGGCGGTCATTATAATTTGTTGAAGGATGGTAGTTTGAGGAGACGGTAGGCTAGTAGTCTAGTTTAGCTTGAGGGCCATGAGATCAGGTTAAGGTAGGGCCAGGGCAGGGGTCACATCTCGGCTGTCCCCGCCTCTAATTTTTCATCCACGCACGACCGCAAAAACCAGTTGGTGATCATGTCGGAGCATTCTTCCGCGCCCAACAGCGACATCCACGGGGGCCGCGATTCACAACGAAGGAGATCAAGATCCCCCCCACCTGGACGTGCCCGCCGCCGCAGCCGTAGCCGCAGCCGTGAACGAGGTGGTGCGTACGGAAGACCACCGCCCTTCCGCAGTGGAAATCAAAAACCACCCCACGAACGCAACCCAGTGCCGGGTGAAGGTTACGTGTGTAAATTGTGCAAGGAAACGGGGCATTGGATGTGGGACTGCAAACTGTTTGTGCAAAAACCCTCCAAAAGAAAAGAAGAACGAGAGCGGTACGATTCCAGGGACGATCGCCGACCGCCGCCGTCTCGGTACGATGCCAGAGACGACCGTTACGGCGGTCGTGGTCGCTCACCGCCACGAGGAGGTCCACCCCGTGAACGGAGTAAAATACCCCCGCCCGGCTACGTGTGTAAATTGTGCAACAAACTCGGCCACTGGATGCCCGACTGCCCCAATTTCGTTCCGCACGAGCCAATTCCGGACAACATGTGCCACGTCTGCAAACAAGTAGGCCATTGGGCAAAAGATTGCCCCGTCCGCAAACAAGAGGCCGGCGGTGCCTCCGTCGACCACCGAGAGTCGACCACCAGCAGCGCCAGTGCCAGTGCCCCGACCTCCTCTTCCACCTCCGACAGGAGCCGAGACACCAAAGAATTTAATTCCGTCGGCGTAGACCGTTGCGTTCCCACCAGCACCAGCACCAACGATCGCCCCAGAAGTCGCTCCCCACCAGCGCGTGACGACCGTAAAAAATCCCGCTCCCCCCCACGAGGCGTTGATCGACGAGACGATCGCCGGGACGATCGCCGGGACGATCGTCGGGACGACCGACGGGACGAGCACCGGGACGAGCGCCGGGACGACCGAAAAAGAGAAAGATCACCCCCACGAGGTGTTCGCGACGATCGACGGGGTGAACGCCGTGAAGATCGACGGGACGACCGTCGGGACGACCGTCGGGACGACCGAAAAAGTTCACGCTCACCCCCACGAGGCGTTGACCGCCGAGACGACCGACGGGACGATCGAAAAAGAGAAAAATCACGATCACCCCCACGAGCCGTCCGAGACGATCGCCGGGAGGATCGCCGTGACGACCGCCGGGACGACCGCCGGGACGACCGCCGGGACGACCGCCGGGACGACCGCCGGGACGACCGCCGCCGTGAGATGCGTCATTACGAAGCACCTCGCGACAGCCGACCACCCCGTGAACCCCCGCCCTCCCGCGACACCACTCGACGCCGCAGTCGCAGTCGAAGCCGCAGCCACGAGCGTCGTCGCCGTAGCCGCAGCCGCAGTTTTGGCCGTGGTGGTAGAAGTGACCGCGACCGAAACGAGCGAAGAAGCTCCAGATCGCCCCCACGCGGCGGCCGAGACGCGGGCCGTGACGTGGGTCGTCGCCCTAAATCGATCCCTGGCCCTGGTTATTTGTGCAAATTGTGCCGCCAACCCGGTCATTGGATGACGGATTGCCCCAAATACGTGCCCAAGTACGTCTTGCTGTGACTACCACGACTAATTTTGTGGTTCATTGCTGCTGTTATCGTTGTTACACGACTGACGGTATTTTTGTTGTTTTGTTGTTTTGT
>Ga0115007_10001931_pt1 | contig 13082 bp, 5 predicted proteins | sample ArcOceMetagenome_2_FD_87166 | JGI IMG/M metagenome (GOLD analysis project Ga0115007, IMG submission 87166) | Marine eukaryotic phytoplankton communities from Arctic Ocean - Arctic Ocean ARC135M Metagenome | ecosystem: Environmental > Aquatic > Marine > Oceanic | place: Arctic Ocean | collected... | reverse complement strand
TTTTAATAAATGGATCAATAGAAGATGAATTTAACACTCGAGAAGAACTTCAAGATTATCTCTTAGATTATTACGGGGAACAGGAGAAGGAAGAAGAAACAGATACGACAGTGTCTATGACTACCATCGATTCGATTAAGTTGGAAATGATTAGTCATACGTTCCAATTCAATGGACAATCAACTACTTTTTATGAATATAAAGGCCAGGCCATAATAGTATGGTCCATACAACAACAACAACAACAAGAAGGTAATAATGACATCGATAACAATGGGAATATTCAAAATATCCAAACTAAGGCATTGGAAAATACTGAAGAACTACAAGGATACTTTTTGAAATTGTTTGCTTTGCAACATGATGTTGTTGCTGCTGGTGAAAATAATGATAAAGAACCGATCGTTTTGATAGAAGTTCAAGTTAATGACAATCCTACGATATATATTGATTCAAAAGAAACGTTACAGACGATTGAATCAATCCTCGCCGATACTGATGCTGATGCTGATGCTGATGCTGATGATCCTAATACTGCGAATCAGGATAATAGTAACGCTAGTAGTGATGATGATGAAATAATAGGAGTTGACGAGATTGACAGCGAAAACGACCAGAAAAATCCAACCGCTTCGAATGCTAATACTTCCAGCAGCAGCAACAACAACAATAAAAATGATTCGTCGTCAACATCAATTTGGAAAATCACAGTCAGCATCGGATGCGTTATGATGGTTCTTGCTGGTACTATAGGAGTGTTATTAATCTGTCGAGAAAAAAGACACCGTTATAATGATCATCTCCTTAAAGGAAAATTATCAGGAGGAAGAGAACTGGACGACGACCTTCATGCCGTTGTTGACGTTATAAGTAGTGACGTTGATCCAGACGAGCAACCGGAGGCTATTATATATGACAAATCGATTTTACGTTCGGATAGTGATGAAAGTAAAAAAAGGTCAATGTTCTTCTTCTTCTTGCCAAACTTCTTGATGTTTAGAACCCGAACCAAGTCGATAATGCCTCCCGTCATAGAGAACGAGAACGAGACAATGGAAAGCAATATCAATGCCAATCCTACTAGTAATACTGGTAGTAGTAACAACAATCGATTCGCAGATAAAAATCGCTTTGATCCATCTCTCTTCACCTCCAAAAGTACAGCGATAGATCTAACAGTTCCAGCCCGTAATAGTAAAGGATTCGAAGATACAGCAATAGAAAAGGAAATGCCCGAAAAGTTGAAAGTGAATATATCTCCACAGGATACAGGACGTTCGAAAAAATCATCGTTCACGTTTTCGCCAACTTCCTTCCTTCACAAATTGTCAACCTCCGTCGAAAATATCTCACCCAAAACTGAAAGTAATGCAACCTCACAACATAATCCTGAGGAAGGAGATTCGGTTGTAGGCAAGATGAATATATACGACGTGACCTCTAACGACGACGATTCCATGATGGGATATTCGTTGGCCAGTCACGAAGAGGACAACGTCAACGACCCGAACAAAGAATCTCTCCAAAATATCAATAACGAATGCATTGAAAATAAAAATGACGCTGAAGATCTAAATGATTCTATGTCTGATGAATCATCTCAATCGTCAAAGTCACCGCGCAATCCGCTGTTCGCAGGTATACATAAGATCTTAGATATGCCCAATCATTCGAATAACCTGAGTCCAGACACAATTGAAATACCCCCCGCCGTCAAATCATCAAATAATATCCCAGACAATGAAAACAATATGCGCGAATCAGATGACGATACTTCCAGTTCCTATAAAGAAGATGATTCTACCAAAAGAGATGTGTCATCCATCATGTCGGGTTTTTCGTCGGCTGGAATAAGTGACAATGATTTGAAATATCACGATACGATGGCAAAGAATAAGTCAGCAACACCGTCGGAAGAAGTACGTGGTGGATCTTTTGTTCTACCCATGGGAGGCAAAAGAACGATATCTAATCCGACGCTCGGCGATGTTCTTACACCAGATGATGCTAGTGACGCCCCGTCTGACGAACGAAACAACGGTCTAATCAATGCGATTGCAAATTCTAATCTTCTCGACAACACGATTGCAAATTCGAATCTTCTCGACAGTGATCCTACCTTGACTGGTCATCTCGTGAAAGAACAGCGAGATATTAAATATAGAACAAGAAAGAGGCGAGAAGATCGGAAGCAGCCACCTTTAACCATGGAAATATAATTCAAGTTTCTTGGAAAGTATCAATATCCCATACTATTCTAACTAAATTTTCATAAAATAATATAATGTCCCCTGTATTTTATCATAATACTATACTATATATAGTTAAGAATCGGAATATTCATTCTAAACTTATAAATAAAAATAGAGTATATAATTTATATTTTTTAAAATGCTCGGTCCGCTTTCCTTGTTAAACCCAATAGTGATGTTCAATATCGTGATCATCAATGTCACTCTCAGATCTCAGTAAACGATCCGAATAGCTATCATTTTCAGTTATTATTTTTCTTTCATAGGGGGTGGGTGATTTGGAAAGGGAGTCGTGAATTTGCTTTCTGGCGAAGTATTGCGATTGCTCGTCCGAGGAGTACGAGGTAATTTATCCATTGGTAGTGTTCCGTACATGTACTCTAAGTCTTCAGACGATAAACTACCGGTTTCGTCGTCATTTCCCCCCTCTTTGGTATCATTTTGTTGTCCACCTGAGGACAGCTCAGACGAATCTTCTTTAAGTTCCTTTCCGTGTTCCATTATTTTCTCATTTTCGACTGTTCTGACCTGCTCACCGTCACTCGATTCTGATCTGATTTCTACCTCATCAACGGAAGCGTTTCGCAACGTCGGTAGCTTATTTGATATAGATTCAAGTATCTCTTTTATTATAGGATCATACAACACCTCTTTATTTCCATCTACGTGATTTGTTGTATCACCATCGATTTCTTCGGCCGTAATATAGTCATCCCCTTGGATTTTATCTTCCTCCCGCGTCATTATGTTGCTCGTACTGCTGTTACAGTTTGTACCCTCTTCCAAAGTGGTCATGCTCAAGCTATCTATATTTTCAACTTCTGAGAGACACATAGAAATTGACATAGAGTTAGAATCCACCAAATCATTCGTATCTTCTTTTATCCTTCTTCGTTGAGATCCGATTGTGGATACTCCCCAAATGCAGACAATATATATAACCAAACCGAAAGCAGCAATCATGGTAATTCTCAGAGGTTCAATACTGGTTTTACTTTTTATAGGAGTGCTATCCGTACTCGTCGTCTCCATTGGAATGTGCGTGGGTGGAACTATGATTCCATCGTCTCCAGCTAGCGAACTCTGAGTGTCATAATTTGAAACAAGGGTGGGGTGAACCGAAAATAGTCCTCCTTGTTGGGTAGGAAATTGTGGAAATAAAGAGGGTATTTCTGTTGAACGCCCAGTTTGCTCATCTTTCGTAGGCGATATTGTTATATTTATTACCATCGTACTTGTTGGAGTAAATAGCTCTGTTGGTGTCTGATAATTGTGGTCTTCCTTAGTAGGTTCTAGAATTATCTGTCGAATGGTAGGGACAAATGTTTTTGACGATGTAGGATTCCATGACGGATTTACAGTGGGTTGTACAGAGGGGACATTCGATCATATCTAGAATTGGCAGATTCCATAAAAGGAAATTGAGTAGAATGTTTCCCCGAAATCTTTTTATATTCAGGAAAACGCTGTATACTACCAAAATCCGAAATGTTACCTCTTGCTGTACTCGATGTCACCCTTTCCGCTACACACAAAATAATCATAGCTAGACGAGGAGTAATCGTGAATCGATACCATGCTTGTCAGCATTATATTGGAACTAGCTAGTCTGGCTAGAACTCAGCAACAGTATATGAATATTAATTCTTCTTTTTTTGTTTTCGTTTGTATCTTTGTGTTGAGACGATTTTTTGGCGGCCACTACAGTACCTGGTACAAGTAATACAAGACCGGTTAATTCGCATTAGGGTGCACGACAACCCCAAATTCCAAAATGGCAAATCGAACATAAAATAAAACTGAAGATATAAGTCACCACACGGTATTATGCCTACAATATTCTTGCAGGTGAAATGTTTCTTTTCTTTGAGATTGAGTAGTCAAGGACAACCACATTTTTCTTGCTGTTATTTCTGATCTTGCATCTTTGTATCATCCAAGGAATACAATGTGTATTGTTGTGAATGGACGAATGCTTGTGTAATTAATTGCAATTAATTGTGTGTCGTTGTACTATGGATTTTTTTTGCTCAATTGGAAGCTCATAAAATCCATTATATCAATCATACCTACAAAATAGCACATCATTTATATGATTCCTTGCCATTGTTTATTGACTGTTGAAGATACGTATGATCTGTCTATAACTAAAAATTGGAGGTGGAACAGACAGAGCACACACAGGCAGGCGTAATATAGGTAGGCCCCAGCACCCACCCCTGGATTGAAGTTTCTTGGTTAGACGAATTAAAGAAATAAGATGATGGCCTACATGTAGCAGATATATTATGTGTGCTATTTAGGTTATTTGCTGGAATTTTTACTTGCGTATTGCTGTTACAGCTTCTGCAGAAAAATAAATTTACTAAAGATAGCTAATAAACCAGCTACTACTGTACAGTAATACTGTACGGTAGTAAAGCTCATGCTTTTGTGATGGTGTGAGTCACGTTTTGCCCAGGACTTGGACGTGCTCAGCCGCCATTCGATATTTTTGACTGGTTCAGTTTGGCGCTAACGAACATGTTGTTTAAGAAAAACTGGGACTGCAAGTGCTCTCGCATAGAATACGCTTTTTTGTACTTTTTACTTATTGAACGCCTCTCAGATTTATTTATTAAATAATATAATCATATCGATATATTATGTACACGTTAAAAGTCAAGTTTGTTAAGTTCGCGCTAGTAGTACAAGAGCAGCTGTATTATTATTTTTCGCCTTCAAAAGTTCATTCCTTCTTTACTACTTTTGTCGATTACTATCTTGCAAAAGCGAACTATGTTAAATGAAGTTATTTGGGGGAGGGGAGGGAATGAAAATGAGTTGTTGAAAAGTGAAGGGGATATGAGTATCAAAATCGAATGTAAAGTAACTTGTAACTCTAAAAAGCAATGACCTGATACTAATAAACGCTTTTGTCATTTGTTATCTATTAGGATTTGTTACCAACTTACTGTACATCTAAGTAATTCTATTTTAAATTATGTATATTCAAACTTTCCAAATAAAAAAATCCTCACCCCCTTTTCATCAACAAACATGATGCAAATCGCACCTGCCCACTTACTTACATTGAGCACGATCAGCTTCACGCTCACTCACTCATCACTCACTCTCTTGTGCGTTGTCATGATAGTTCTATTCATGCGCCAATGCTTCGCTTTTGAATGTTCTTCGATATTCATATTATAGGCATTTATTTATACCTCTCTTCTAAAAAAATCAGATCCTGCCTCATAAATAAATGCTGATACATTGAAATCATAAATATTATTAATTAGTTAGTTAGTAGTTGTAATTTAATAGCGCGTATAATTGCATCTACGACTATTAAGTGAAATAATGGGTGTCGTGAGAAGAATTTTGGTAGGTATGTGATTCATTCATTCGCCTTATCAATAGTACAGACAATGAAAAGGTATAAGTACTAGTATAGTGTGTTATATTTCTTTTTCTTTTTTCAATAACCATAATTGGATATATTTTTTGTTAATGTGAGGACAATAAATATATCGAGTACTTTAACTAATAATGCATTTAAAAAAAAAATAGAGCGTTGAACTTGGGAATGCGATGCTCATTTTTATATCATTGACATGATGTCAACATTGCGTTAAGTGATGTTTTGAGAAATAAAGAATTTTTCAACATTTATGCATTTTTTTTTTAAACGTGCATTATGTCAAAATTTGAAAATGCGATCTGAAGCAAGTAATCATCGCAGCCTCCTCAGCAAGACCTCATAATGCAATTAACAATCACTCGCCGCGTTTAGTAAAAAAAATCAGGGATTGAGAAAGCAAAACAATTAATTAATTAACGTAATCGCTAGCAAGAAGTTTATGTAAAAAAATCACGAAAAAATGCGAACCACATGATTGATATATGCAATACGGTATTTGTGTAACAGTGTTCTAACACTCTAGGAATCGGGTTTTTTAAATGCACCAATCTGTGTGATATGTGATATATTTCATTAAACAAAACGTGAAAGAGATAATTGCTGACCACAATATAAAATGATAAATGTCTCATACCATTAGCGAACCATTCTGAGCATTTCTTAAATAAGAATTAGCGCTCAGTATGAGAGAATACTTGATACTTGCTCACATTATTATCAAACAAGAAGGTCTTCTATTATTATATATACTAGTATCCATTCCCGCTTCAGAGAGACGAACATCACCTAAAGTGTAGTATTTCTTCTTTTCCCACTATATCACAAGTACAACATACGAAGTATAAGTAAGTAAGTTTACCAAGCAAACTTTTTTATTGTCAGCGCTCATTATTAATTATTGCTTGATGAGATCGTCTTCGCTCAAACCAATCATACCGTATGCTAATTCACAATCTCATAATTCATGCTATAATTCATACATTCTCAAACTCGAAAGTGAAAAGATAGACACAAACACAGTAGAACAGAATAATCACAAACATGACGATGTCTATACAATCGCCACAACCACATTGCGTGGAGATCATCACCTCTAGAAAGAATACAAGTAATAGTACCGGTACGTGTAGTATGGATATGAGTAACGATACAACAAACTACGATCATTATCAATGGCCGGATCGGTTTGCTAAGAATATTTCCGATAAGGTACATCGACAAGTAAAATGCATGCTAGCCGAATCGAGACTTACAAGGAAGAGTGAAAATGAGATTCACTTAATAAGACATGGAGAAATCGTCAGTGTCGATCGTGTTCTTGGATCTGGTGCCTTCTCTAAGGTTTCTGCCGTGACAACCAATGATGGGAGAAGGTACGCATGCAAGCATCTACGACAAAATCTCATGGAAAAACCCGAAGACTTTCAACTCGCTGCTGCAGAGCTTGCATTAGAGGCACACATCCTTTCTTCATTTGATCATCCAAACATACTTAAGATCCGGGGATGGGCCGCAAACGGTATCGCCTCCTTTGAGAATGGCAAACATGACTCCTTCTTCCTAATGCTTGATCTACTACAAGAGACATTGGATCAGCGGATAGAGCGATGGCGTAATCAAGAGTTACATCATCATATACAAGTTTATCCTAGTACGTGTAGCATTGGATCAGGAGCAGACATAATAACAACAAGTCCCACGATACATACGAATGCAACACTAACAACATACCACCAGGTATTGTACCTAGAAAAGATACGTATCATGACTGAAATTGCAGCGGCATTGGAATACATCCATTCACAAGGTGTTGTTTTCCGTGATCTGAAACCAACAAACATAGGCTTTTCTGCAGAAACAAACACCGTTCAGATCTTTGATTTTGGTCTTAGCCGTGAATTGCCATCGCTAGATACTTCTACTCCTTTTTCTATGTCTGGAAAGGTGGGTACACTACGGTATATGGCTCCAGAGGTTGCAACACATCAACCATATAACATCTCTTCGGATGTATACTCTTGGGCTATTGTATCATACGAAATATTGAGTTTAGAAAAGCCATTTTTCGGTTGGACAAGAGATCTACACGCTGACTTAGTTTGCAATAGAGGCATCCGTCCAGAAACAACCAATACCATCCATCCCATATCTTCGGAGATGATATTATTGTTGGAACAATCTTGGAGTTCTGTTCCATCCAATCGTGGATCTATGTCTCAAATTGGTGTTCAACTCCAATGCCTTATATCAAGTCAAGTGTCCTACTTGAACGATCAGCAGCAGCGTCAAACCGATTATCAAGAACATCATCAGCAGCAACAGCAACAGCAACAACAACAACAACGTCAGTTTCTCGATCAACATCAGCAGCAACAAATGTCTCTGGAACAACCGGTAAATACAAATACAAATAATGGTGGCTTCTACATTGATAACATGCCATCATGTATGCTTACTTATCCACCAACAGCCCCTACAGTATCGAAACTCACCAGGAGTATGTCATTCGAAACGATCGAGACGATAAATACATCTTCGCTAAGCTTAGACAGTATTAATTACTTTTAAATTATGAAACAAATACTAGCAATGTAATAATATGTAAATTATACAGTATTGATAAATAATATGTAAATTATACAGTATTTATAGTATACTACTAGTAGGATTTCGTTTTTTTACGAATCAAGTTGAAACGACACTACTAAAATAATAGTATCATACTATTACAAAAATGAAATATAAATCTAGGATATATCATACTGTATCTCAGTCCGTTGCTCAGTTGATTAAAATCTATGTATAGAATAGGCATACGTAGTTGACCAGAATCAAAGTAAATTGTTTCATTCCTTTCGTGCGTCTTCGTTTGTGGAACAGTTACAGTTTTCCATCATCATTTACTTTGTTGTGGTGGTGGTAGGCCATGCGAGGAACATAGCATTTTCTACCGAATACATACGAGCGGTTGTATTGTACGCAAGCATATCCCCACCTCGGATCATATTCCCTGCATCACAATTTAATGGACTATCAGCATCTGGATCGGACAACAAGGCCAGTATTGCCCTACATGCTGCCTGCACACCCCATGCTGGACTCCATTCCTTTTTTAATATATCCAAACAAACATCACCGGTACGGAAATGAACATTTGGATGAAATATCTTTGTTAGGAATTTTATTTTTGGTGGTGATAATGGATAATCAGATCCACAATCGATAGCAAGTTGGAATACACCCTCAGCGTATGGTGTATCACACGGTCCCCGCAATAATGCTGTCCATCTTAGTATATTATCTCCGTCGGGAATTAAAAAAATATCCGGATCTTGTTCCTTTGCTCTTTCTAGGTTTTGTAATTCTTTCCTCAATCTTTTGGCGGCAGCGAGGTTTGGTGACATATTATTCAATTTGTTGTATACGGTGGTATTCCCCCCGAAGAAGAAAATGTATTTTTGCTTTGCGAAATAAGAGAAAATGAATCGAATCAATCGAAATACTAGTCTCGAGAATGAATCGAATCAATACCGTATTTTCAATTACTGTGGTATGTTGTTTGCGAAAGGGATTGCAAGTTGCAAAAGTGCACTCTCTTTCATTTAAAGATGCTGCAAGAAACAGGGTGCGGTAATGGCGATGGCAGGGGTCATAAAACTACTAATTTATGGCCCCTGGGCGATGGAACGAATACTGTATTAAGTAGTAGGCTCAGCGTGGGCCGAAAATCGCGCTACAACACGTAAAAGCACGTGGAAAATGGTAAATTTAACTACCTTGTTCCGTGGCCTAGTACTAAGCCAAAAAATCAATTTACAATTTAAGCTATTAGGTATCATCAATGGCTTCATCTATTTATAAGCCACTGTACTAGTAGAGAGGATGTATGCCCGGTGGTATTTTTCAGCCCCCATTGTGCTCACGATCTCGGCACAATCCATTTCCCCTAAATAAATTCTCCCCCGCCCCCGAAATATTTTCAGGATGACGTTTGTGAAATAAACAGGAACAGCAACACAGCGCTCTGACAGCACATTCCTTTTATCTTTATATATGGCGATATTCTTTCCTTTTATCTAAGCAAGCAAGCAAACAAACAAACAAAACTAAAAGACACCTGACGCATTTGGACAACTACTACTTGGATATCATTTGATTTCGTTGTTACCAAACCCGTATCCATTCTATTATACTTTTCATCCATACAAGTACTGCCGATAATAGGGAGAAGAAAAAAAATCTTAAAACAAAAATACAACATGATGACCATCCAAAACTTATCTAAACGCATACTACTTGCAACTATTGCTGTTATCGTTCTAATTTCGGCATCTACCACTGCCTTCGCACCACCGGCTAGTAGTTTTATATCACAACGATCAACATCGCTCTCAACAACAATTACGACAACTAAAACAACAACTATTGCTAGCAGCACTACTCGCTTGTCGGAACGAAAATGGAATTTTAACGAAGGACAGTCACCTTGGGGTATGAAACAGAATGCTGAAACATGGAATGGTCGTATCGCACAGGTATGTTGTGAAAAAGAAAAGGGGGATTTGATCGCTGCTTCAATTCAATTGAACTCCAAACGATTGATATGAAGGATAGCAAAACAAAAACAAAGAAGTAGTAGTACTGCCAGCAATCGGATATATGAATTATCATTCCTTGATTGATTCTATTCGAATTGTGTGCAAACCTACTATTTTTGGTTTATCTATTGAATTTCATTTCAACATTAATATTCAAATACTGGTACTGACTATTTTTATTCTGTTTTGATCTCTTTTTCTTTCTCTCTATCTTCAAGGTTGCATTTGTTTGGATCTTTCTTCAGGAGCTTGTTACTGGCAAGGGAGTCTTCAAAGGACTAGATGAGGGTGATTGGTTTTTTACCGCTAATGCTGCTATCTTTGGAGTTATGGTCGTTGGTTTCACTGGATTTTTGGCTTTGAAGGGTAGCGATGACTATACTAAGGAATAATAACTTAATAACAGTAGAAGAAGAAAAAGAAAAAGAAGACTTAACTCTACTTGATTGCAGGTCGAAGATAGCATATAAGAATATTCTAGCTAATGAGGGTACGGTTGTGCTGGTTGCTAACTTACGAATTAACGGTCCGTTCTGTCTTCGTCTAAACCATGAAAAAAAAAATGTGTTAGAGAAATAAATAATCGCTTTGTAGAACCGCCAATAGGTTAGGCTTTTGGTTTTTTGATGATATTCTATATATGCGGATATTGATGATAAGTGATCTCTACAACGATACAAATAAAATCCAATCCTTTATTATAGCTCATTTCTTTATATTATTATTATATATATATATTTCAATAATTATTGTTAACTACCTTGATGCATCTCAACAATATATAATAATGGAGAGATCTTTGGTGTCAAGGAAAAAAAAAAACGCTTTTTGAATGTAGTTAAAAAAAATTATCATCTCACGATCGGAACGTACTAGTTTGTGCGCTACGGTACTGAAGTCAATTTGATTCTTGATTTTGAAGTTGTTGCAAATGAGGCGTTCTTAAGAAGTTGGATGCTTTTTATACTATTCAATACAATTGTACTACTATTATTATTATTACTATTATTACAGTTCTTTCTAGAATATTATTGAGACGATAGACAAAGAGCCAGTTGCAGATGAAGTCTTCTGAGCCAGCAACTGACGAAGTAACATCTTAGACACCATCATTAGAAGAGCGATCCAAATGGATGACTTCACCTATATTATCTGGATCATTGTTGGTAGAGTATAGGTATGCTATCTCATCCACAATATCTACAACGCCGTAATCATTTGCAATAGAAGATTTTGCATAAGGAGGAGGATTAGGCCCTCCGATTTCCGTAGGTGGTGGTGGAGACTGAATAGTACTAGCCCGATTGCTCTCTTTTACTTTCGTCTCCTTTTTTCTGCCTCCAAAGAAACCAACGTTATTTTCTCCTGCCACTACACCTGCTCCAAACATGGAAGAAGATGCCTCAAATTCGTTTTCAACATCATTGTCTACCTTATATTTCGGCTTTGACTCTCGATGGAATGGAGACTTCCAGAGAATACTAGGAGGCAGAAGATTTTTCTTTTTTCTTTCTGCGAGTAATTCATCTTGATTACTTTTTTCTCCTGTTGAGAGTAACATCTCATTATCATTTCTCGGTGTCCTAAAACCGTTTATCGCAAATGCAGTCACTGGTGTATCGGGCACCTCGATGTTACTTTCGGTAGCTATAAGAGTAGGTATATACATCAGGCGAGAGTTCGATATGGAAGTTTCCTCATCATTTAATTCGGTAGGATGTGATTGATTATTTTGATTGATATCATCAGAGCTACTTGAACTATCGGTAACTAATATTCTCCCCGAAGCGTCACCGTAAGATATAGCGGCAGATCTATCATTGCTATCATAGCTTTTCGAATCAGTCGATTGGTTGTTTAATTTTCTATCTCGAATTGATCGAAAATTAAGAATACGATGACGTGTTTGAATCCACATCCAGATCAAACCACATGCAACGATCAATGCGACTGTACCCAAAACTGCGCCAGTTACAATTTTATTACTAGCTGATGCCTTTGGTACTGATGCATTTTTTGATGAAGAAATTTCTACTTTTTTAATGAACATTCCTCCAGAAAATGACATATCATTTTCCAGTATCGCTCGTAATCCTTTTTGATGATTGGGTTCTTCGAAGAAGTCTTCAAGAAAAACCTCAAAGTCGAAGGTTTCTGGGGAATTCAAACTAATAGATGCAGTCACCTCGATGGTCACAAGTAATAACGTGTTATTGCTTCCTTCCATATTCAATCTTTGGTTCGTTACTAAGACTTCCTCCACTTCGATCACGAAAACTTCAGAATATTTATAGACATGGTTTTCGAGATAGATTTTGATTTTTTCTTCAAAATATTCAATGTTAGATGCATTCATTTTTCTTTCCCCGGTAACATCCTCAATTGTTATACCGACTCCTGTTGCAGTGAGGAATATAGGAGAGGGTGTCGGGCTTGAACTCGGAAAAACTGATGGGAAGGCACTTGGAGAAGCCGTGGGAGAATCACTTGGCGAAGCACTCGGGAAGGCACTCGGCGAAGAACTCGGAGAAGCGCTTGGGATTAGACTCTTTGATGGAGCATCGGATGGGGTCATACTAGGACTTGGTGATGGTGCGGGACTTTCAGTCGGACTGTCTGTTGGGTTGGCGGATGGTTCACTTGTAGTAGGAGCATTTGTTGGAGACGATGAAGGAGCTATACTATGTGACGGCGCTTGGGTATCCGTAGGGGTTTCACTCGGAGATGGACTTGGCGCAGGAGACTCAGTTGGAGCCGGCGAAATACTAGGCGTACAACCCACTGATGAATGATCAATGTTACCACCATTGGTGATGCAGTGAGCGCCGA
>Ga0115007_10001929_pt1 | contig 13085 bp, 10 predicted proteins | sample ArcOceMetagenome_2_FD_87166 | JGI IMG/M metagenome (GOLD analysis project Ga0115007, IMG submission 87166) | Marine eukaryotic phytoplankton communities from Arctic Ocean - Arctic Ocean ARC135M Metagenome | ecosystem: Environmental > Aquatic > Marine > Oceanic | place: Arctic Ocean | collected... | reverse complement strand
TTCGTCAAGCTGACGCTCCTGTGACAGCCCATGCGACATATGCCCAGATGGAATGCAAAGAAGATGATGAGAAGCAAGTAATAGCGTCTTGTTTAATGGATATTGATATTTCTATTGTTGGGCCTGAAGAAGTGGAAGCCGTCGCGGTTCTGTGTGAATCGGAAATGCTCTATAGCGTAAAGGATGGTGAATCTCTACCCGTTCAAGAATCAGGAAAAATTCGCACGCCTTTAAAGCATGGCGAAGGAGCTACACGTATGCAATTGGTTATTTTTCCTTCGGCTAAACAGCCTGTTGATAGTGTTACCGTGGTTGATTATCGCTGTGTTGGACACTCGGTCTGATCAAATTTCAGGGGCCGTGAAAAGCGGATTTGGGCGATAATCATACCGGCAAGCATGAGGGCGCATCCTAACATCGCACGGTTATCTAGGGTTTCGTCTAACATTAACCATCCTCCGAATGCGGCGAACAATGCTTCTAAACTCATGATAATTGCAGCATGAGAAGGGGAGGTGTTTTTTTGTGCGACAATTTGTAAGGTATAAGCAATGCCGACAGACATAACGCCTGCATAAGCGATAGGTAACCAGCTTAAGGTTAAGTTGTGCAGTGTCAGTAAATCGATCTCAGCGTAGCAAGCAATTGCTAAACAAAGCACTCCGCAAACAATAAACTGGACGATAGCTAAACGCAGGTTGTCGACCTTAGGTGCGACATAGCCAATAGCGATGACATGCAGCGCCCAGAAGACAGCACCTGCAAGTTCATATATATCTCCTTGATTGATCGAAAAGCCTTCGTTAACACTTAAAAAATACAAACCTATCACGGCTAAAACAGCGCCGACCCACGTATTTAGGCCATTTTTCTGCATAAAGAATAGGCCAATAATAGGCACGAAAATAATATACAGACCGGTAATAAATCCGGCATTGCCCGCGGTTGTATGGACGAGTCCTACTTGCTGAAGCGAGGCTCCACTAAATAATAGCAACCCAGTAAGTAAGCCGGCTTTAAGCAAGGGGCTTGATGGCGTTAATGGATGTTGGTTTTTAATGATCCAAAGTAGCGGAAGTAAAGAGAGTGCTCCTAATAGAAACCGAGCTGCATTAAAGCCAAATGGGCCAAGATGATCCATGCCGACACGTTGCGCTACAAAAGCAAATCCCCATATAGCAGCCACTAATAATAATGTTAAGTCAGCTTTTGTATTTCGTGTGTTCACTAGATGCCCCCTAAAGCAAAAACGCACTATACTGAGCTGTATAACTCTTTGCATTAAAATCCAGCACTTGCATTTCTTTTACCCTATGTGAGGCCATTTAAACAAGTGTTAGAATACAGCCATGGATTTTTATTTTATAAGGGATAGCATGCTAAATATGCAAAGTAATACCGTGAAGTGGTACAAGTTAGTATACGGATTGCTAGTTTTTTTAATGTTATTGGCACTCGCGATTTTTGGCATTGTGACATGGAACACGGTTAATACGCAGGCCAGCTCATCTTTAATTCCTCACAATGAAGGTCTGTCCTCTACCATAGATGAATTTTTAAACCGCCAAAAAAGTTTGTTAGATTCAGTGGCTAGCTCACTTACTTATGATGCTGGTCAGCAGCGCTTAGAAGACATCCTAAAAGCGACGCCTCAAATGCGTGTTATGGCTATCCTTGATGAGAATTATAAGCCAAAAGTAACAACCGGTGATTTAAAAGCCGATGAGTGGAAACCTTTATTCACCGATAATAAAATGATAGGGCTACCGTTCCGGCCTTCTTTTATTGGTGAAAGTGTATTGCCTCTTCAGGCAACTGTGATTGATGCGCAAGGTAAAGTTACCGGCTATGTTGTGGCCGCTTATCGTTTATTAGATAACAGCGAAATGTGGCAAGTCTCTGGCGAAGATGATTTACAGCGTCGTTCATTGATTGTTGGTCCTAACGGACGGGTGTATGCAGCCTATCCTGAGTCTGTCAATTTCTGGGAAGGGTATATCGATACCTATGTAGCTCCTCAATTTATTAATGCTCTGAAATCAATTGATTCGCAATCGGTTATGCCCGTTTTAAGTACTGAACCAGTCCCCTTTCAAGATGAATGGGTCGAAATAGCCACACGTTTTCTACCGAATTATCAACTATTTATTGTTAGTGGTGTTGATAAATCGGACATAGAAGTTCGCTGGCTAGAGCGCATGCAATATGTGGCTATTGCAGTGCTAATATTTATTGTGGCAGGCTTTTTCATTTTCCGCATCATACTTAGGCGTGCGACTTGGTCTGAATCGGAGAAGGACACGGCAGAGCGGAATGTGCTGAAGCTGTCGCAGGCGATGGAACAAAGTCCAAGCAGTGTGGTAGTCACTGACGCTCAGTGGATGGTTGAATATGATAATAAGCGTCAAACGGATAAGCAGGGTTTAGGTAGTCGGTTAGAAGTAGGAAAAGCACTGTTAGATGTGTATCCCTATCGATTATTAAATCGGGATTTAGAGGCAGTAAAGCATAGCTTAGATCACGGTGATAGTTGGTATGGCGAACGATTAGCAAAAGAACAAAAACAGTGGTTTTCATTTTCGGTCAGCGGGATCACCGATAATGAAGGTTTGCTAACTAATTACGCCATTGTTGCTCAAGATATCTCCGAACGAAAGCGCACAGAAGTTCGTTTATATAAACAAGCAAATTTTGATGCGTTAACAGGTTTACCAAATCGTCGTCGAACAAACGACTTATTGGAGGATCAGGTTAAAGAAGCTTGGAATAAAGAAGAAAAAGTGGCTGTCCTTTATTTGGATGTTGATAACTTTAAGCAGGTGAATGATACCTTTGGGCATATGTTGGGTGACCAGATGCTACAAATGGTGGCAATGCGTTTGCAAAAGGCCGTGATGTCGCGTGCTACTGCGTGTCATATGAGCGGTGACGAGTTTCTCATTTATATTCGATTCACTGATGCCCGTGATGTTGAAGAGCAAGCTGAGCGTATTATGGATATCTTTAAAGAGCCCATAAAGCTAGAAGGAAAGCGGCTTTTTGTTTCCGTTAGTATTGGGATATCTCGCTATCCTGAAGACAGTGGAGATGTTGGAGGTCTGCTAAAATATGCGGATATCGCGTTATATGAGTCTAAGAATTTAGGCCGTCGTTGCTACAGTTTTTTTAACACGGAGTTAGATGAGCGAAATAAACGCAAAGTCGAATTAGAAAGTGAGGTACGCCAAGCCTTGGTTAATAAAGAGTTATTCATGGCTTACCAAACTAAGAATTTGATTAGTAATACAGCTGTCTTCGGGTTTGAAGCGCTCATGCGCTGGAATAGTCCCAAACTAGGATTCGTCTCACCAGAGGAGTTCATCACGGCGGCAGAAGAGATTGGAGTGATTGATAGTCTCGGCGAGTTCGCGTTGTATCAAGCGTGTGAGGATTTGAAAAAGTTTCAAGAGGGTATCGATCACCCGTTAACGATGGCAGTTAACGTGTCTATGAAACAGCTTACGCATTCTGACCTTATTAAAACGGTTAAAAATGTTATCGAAGAAACGGGCATTGACCCTAAATACTTAGAGCTAGAAATTACAGAGTCAATGTTGGCGCAACGCTTAGATGAAGTCCAGCCAGTTTTAAATGGCCTTTTGGAGTTGGGTGTATCGCTGTCCATTGATGATTTTGGGACGGGGTATAGTTCATTAAGCTACTTAACTCGATTCCCGGTATCCACGTTGAAAATTGATCGGTGCTTCGTCATGGATATGGTCGAGAATAAAAGTGACGCTACGTTAACCCACACCGTCATTACAATGGCCCATAAACTAGGGCTTAAAGTAGTAGCGGAAGGTATTGAAGACGAAGATCAATTGGCATTACTGCGTGTGTATGATTGTGATATAGGACAGGGCTACTTTTTTACTAAGCCATTGACATGTGAACAGATGCTATCACACCTTCGCAGCCTTAAAGAAAAGCCTGATTGGGCAATTTAAACTATTTTAATACTTACTCCCCCGCAAGCACGGTGTTATCGTTTTTGCGGGGCTTTAAACAGAATAGTTTCTTTTCTATAAGGCTACCACATCAAATCATCAGGGATCTGGTAGGCCGCGTAAGGGTCATCATCATCGATCTGTTCTTTTACTGCTTGAATCACCCATTCCGGTTTACGAACGGCTATTTTTTCTGCTGCATCGGGCGGAATAATGTAGGTTTGATCTTCTTCAGGCACGGCCAGTGCTAGTGTGCCCTTGGATAGCATCGTCTGTTGCTCTTGAGTGACATAAATGCTTTTTATCTTTGAGCCGTACGTATAGTTGTAACGTATAGCTGCATCTTTCGTACGTTTAATCTCAAATTGCTGAATAATTTGCGTGGCTTCCGCTTCAGCGGCTCTTTTAGCACGCTCGGCTTCGCGGTCAAGATTGAGCTGTTGATCACGTGATTTTTTGGCATCGCGAGCGGCTTGTAGTTCTTCTTGTGAGAGTACTGGAACCTCTGCAGATGCTGGTTTTTTTTTGGACTTACGTTTTTCAGCCTTAACTTTGTTGGCTTGCTTTTTAGACGCCAGTCCTGCCTTTAACAGTTGATCTTGCAGGGAAATAGCCATCAGTAAATACCTATCATTTGTATATTCTGGGCACTATAGCATAAGGCTGTTTGAGGGATAACAGTCTGAGGTGTTTTTAAGGGAGGAACAACCGCTCTCGGCAGGCTCGTTGGAGAGAACAGGAAGCCGGAGCGGTTGTTTGATATGTATTGCCTGCTGCCAAAATGCAATACAAATGAATATTAGCTTAATTTCTCAATAAGGAAAGTTTTAGAGCTTTTAAAAGTCCAGTTGTTCAAGATCGTTGCTAATTTGGCTCATTAGGCGACGTTCTTCTAGTGTGTCTTCAATTAAACGGCGTTTTTTGCCGTTGAAGCCCATCCTTTTTCTTCCTTTACCGGATTCTTCATCATCAGAGTAGAAGTCGTTCCAGTCATCGGTATCGTCACTGGAAAGTTTTTCAACACGGATCTTAGTAGTCATTAAAGCTTTTCTCGATGTTGGTAAACATAGTAAGCCTGCCTAGTCACTAGACGGGTCATTAAGTGTCTGTACAAAGCACTGCTTTGAAGTGCTTGATTGCGAATATAAATCGTTTCTTTTAATGAAGAAAAATTAAATATTTCTATTAAAAACCCTTGCTGTCAAAAATTTACTAATCGATTAAATAGAGGGTCTAATCTGTGTGAATTATGTGACAGACCTATGAAATACTTGTGGCATTGGTTGTGACAAAACAAGCACTAAAATTCGTCATCAAAGATATCCTGCATGCTTTTTCTCAGTTCTCGTGCTTCGAGCATTTCCTCTATATTTTTACGAATACCGCGGCGCGTATTTTTTTGAGAGCTGATGAAGCCTAATTCTACTTCATCGTCACTATCAAAATTATCTTGATCGTCTAAGTAATCATCATTGATTTGTTTTCCAGCCATAATTGACTCCCGAATGTGAAATGGAAGGTAGCAAAGAATGCATCTAATTCGGTGTCAATTCTTAGCGATGAGTACGGCCGCTGTAAATTGAAAAAAAATCCTAATAAATGGGGTATTTTTTGAATCCAAATCAAGTAAGTCGCTGTTACTTTCTGCAAGGATGCATCTGTCGCCTGTTTAGTGGTTAGAGATATGCCAAACTGAGTTAGTGCTATCATTGATAGTCGATGCATTGTGTATGGGCGTAAGCTTACGCTTGGTTTTGGTCGTTGAGTGTTGAAAACAGCTTGTTTGCTCTTGGGGAGATATTTGTGAGTACTAAATACCTGAAACGCTTTTTCCAACCTCGCTCGATCGCTATTTTTGGTGCGTCCGAACGTAAGGGGAGTATGGGTGGGATAGTATTGCACAATTTGTTAGATAGCGGTTTCCCAGGGGGCTTGTTTGCGATTAACCCTGAAAACTATAAGACGGTTTATGGTGTTCGTTGCTACAGAAAGCTAAATGATCTGCCAGAGATGCCTGATCTGGCTATTATTTGCGCTCCGCCGGAATCGGTTGCGGCTATTGTTCGCCAGTTGGGGGCCAACCGGGTGAAAGCGGCGATGGTGTTAACCGGTGGTTTATCGATATCTGGTAATCCGCGTGCATCGAGTTTGAGTGACGAGGTGAAAGAAGCGGCCAAACCCTATGGGATTCGTATTTTAGGCCCTGAGTGTATGGGGTTGTTAGTCCCCGGTTCTAAAATGAATGCCAGTTATTCCCATCTTAATATTCAAAAAGGGAAGGTAGCGTACATTGGACAGTCTGGGCTGTTGGGTACCGCGATGATTGATTGGGCCAATGGCCAAGAGATTGGTTTTTCACATTTTATGACGCTAGGGGCTGGTGTAGATGTGGATCTACCAGCAGTGATTGATTATGTGTCTAAAGACCCCTATACCCATGCGATTCTTTTGCAACTTGATCGTATATCAGGTACGGCGCGGCGCTTTCTGTCGGCATTACGCGCCGCCTCTCGTAACAAATTAGTGTTGGTACTTAAATCAGACATTATATTTGAAAAAGCGAATAAGCCACCTTTAGCACCTGGCATACCTGATGAAAATCTGATTTATGATGCGGCTTTACGCCGGGCAGGTGCGGTTCGTGTCGAAACGTCTGATGAGCTATTTCATGCACTCGAAACATTAACTCGCATGAAGCCGTTACGTGGTGAGCGTCTCGCTATAGTGTGTAATGGCATGGGGCCAAATGCACTTGCAACCGACCGATTATTAAAGCGGGGCGGGTGTCTTGCGCCGTTATCAGAGGATACCGTCTCAACGTTAAATGCCTTATTGCCATATGAGTGGAATGGCAAAAACCCATTAGATATTAATACGGATGCAACACCTGAACGATTTGCAGCTGTCTTAGCTGTTTTGGTGAAAGACGCCTCTGTTGATTCAGTGCTTTGTATACACGCCCCCACACAATTGGCACCCAGTTTGGAAACGGCTCAAGAAGTCGTCAAGGTCGCTCGAAAATCGACACGTAATATTTTAACCTGTTGGATGGGCAGAGCCACGGCTATTGCGGCGCGTAATCACTGCAATTCAGTAAACGTGGCCACGTTTATTACGCCCGAGGAAGCGGTTGATGCTTTTATGCACATGGTTGATTACCATCGTAATCAAGTGACTATGCGCCAAACACCACCGACTTACATTGAACAAAACTCGCAAAATCACCAAAAAGCCGTGGGTTTGTTTGACAATGCTAAAGCGCAGAACCGAGATTTTTTAACTCACTCTGAAGTCACCTCATTACTTGAACTTTATGATATTCCAGTACAAAACAGTTACTACGCTGATGATATCAAGGGTGTTGTTGCGCTCGCGCGGGATTTAGGCGGCTCTGTTGCGGTAAAGGCGTTGCATGTTGAAAATGTATACCCGTTTAACTATGACGAGAGTAGCCGTCAGCGATGGCATGACCTAGCTCAAGATATCTATTCGATTAGCGAAGTTAGGCATGCGACGACTAAGCTGGCCTATCGAATGAGCGAGCGTTTCTCGGAAGGCGACCTGTTTGGCTTTTGTGTGCAGCAAATGAAGCGGGGCTTCCAGTCATTACAGATTAACGTTGGTATTACACGTGATCCCACCTATGGCCCGCTGATTGTCTTTGGTGCAGGGGGATACGCGGTTGATGTGCTAGCGGATAGGCATGTAATGCTACCGCCGATGAATATGTCGTTGGCGTTAGAATTGGTTAAAAGCTCGCGGGTTTATCGCATTATTAATGAGCGTAGCTACCAGCCAGAAAGAGATGTCGAGCAGTTATGTAACTTGATTATCAAGTTGTCTGAGATGGTTGTCGATCTTCCCGAATTAAAGTGCTTAGAAATTAATCCATTATTGTTAAATAAGCTGGGGATCTTGGCGGTTGATGCCTCGGTTTCATTAGGTGAGCCCGCACGTTTATCCATATCGCCTTATCCGGGAGGCTTGGAAGAGAGTATTACGCTTAAGCGTTCGGGTAGGCCGGCTACCGTTAGGCCGATCCGTGCAGAAGACGAGCCTGAGCACTTGCTCTTTTATAACCAGTTAAGCCCGGAATCCATCCGTATGCGTTATTTTTACAGTCGAGGGATACCAACCCATCAAGAGCTAGCAACATGGACGCAAATTGATTATGACCGCGAGATGGCGTTTATTGTTACAGCTCCACGCTTAGATGGAAAAGGACCGGAAACCCTCGGTGTTGTTCGAGCAGTAACCGATGCCGACAACGTGCGTAGTGAGTTTTCAGTCGTTATACGAGATGACCTACAAGGTGAGGGGTTAGGCGTTATTTTAATGTCGAAAGTCATTCAATACTGTAAACAGCAAGGAACGTTATTGTTAGAAGGGTCTACGTTACCGGCGAATAAGGGAATGCAAGGGCTCGCGATGAAATTAGGGTTTACCAATAGCTATAACGCAGAAGATGAAGTGGTCGATATGAAAATGATGCTTAACGCGCCAGCGGAAGAGTGGCAAGTGATGCGTCTTAACCATTAGCCTACAAAACACTGCAACACTGATAATCACTCGTTCCACTCCAGCTCGAGTGATTATTAGTGGTTATAAGCTTGGGCAAAACATCTCGTGCAGTGTATGAATGATGCGCTTTGCTGTGTCGCCCTGTAATGAGTAGTAGATGGTTTGAGATTCGCGGCGCGTTTGTACTAGACCATCTTTACGAAGAATCGCTAAGTGCTGCGACAAAGCTGATTGGCTCAAGCCTACTTGGTTATTTAACTCAGTAACCGACAGCTCTTTACCATCTAGGTGGCACAAAATGAGTAAGCGGCTTTCATTACCTAGAGCTTTCATTAATTTGGCTGCTTTTGCAGCGTTACTTTTCATTAATGATAAAACATCAGAAGATGATTCGGGTTCGGGTGTCGACAATACATACTCCATAAATCAGTAGAGATTGTTGCAAAATAGATTGTTACAACATAGGTAGATTGCGCAAGATATAAACGTGATGAAAAGTATGACTCTGATTTTGCAAAAAGGCCAATTAGTCCGCAACATTCCTTCAATAAAGCGCCTAGTTGGGTTTTTATAATTGTTATACGAATAGTTTTGCGAACATGAGATGAATAAATGAACTCATTTGCTCTATCCTTACTCAAATTATTGAGTTAAAACAAGGCCGTAAACATGAGCTCAATGTTTAGATGCTTGTCCGGTAGGCGCTAGTGCAAGGAAGTATCGTTTCTGAGTTGTTAGGGCTAAGGTGTCCTGACTCATTACTGTTATTAAGGAGAGAAATTTATGAGAAGACTGCTAGTTTTAGTAAATCCGGATCAATTAGTCGATGGCGCTTTACCGGATTACTATGCGAATAAGGTAGTTGCTTTAGCGTCACAACTAGATGCGTTAGTAGAACTTTACACAGCCTGCTATAGCGGTTCTTTACATAATGCTTGTCGGTTTGATAAGGCCGCGGAAAAGGAAGCCATTAAAGGGTATTTAAAAGGCGTAGAAAAACAGATGATCGGTATATCCGAATCGTTACAAGCACGAGGCATAACCGTTGGTTATGATGTAGATTGGCATAAAGATTATGCGAGTACGGTAGTTGCAAAGGCTCGTGCGTTCAAGCCTGATATGTTAGTTGCCCCTTTTAACTTACACAAAGGGAGCTATGTGCTTAATCAAGGACAATGGAAGTTGGTTGCTGAAGTGGAGCAGCCGTTCTTGGTGGTTAAAGAATCACCTTGGAGCACTCATCCTCGTATTGTAGCCGCGATAGACCCATTTCATCCGGGGAGTGTTACACCAGCACTGGAGCAAAAAATTGTTGATGTATTTAAACGTATCAGCAACAGCTTAGAAGCGGAACAGCATTTACTGCATGCATTTACGACACTTCCACAAACCAGTATTTTCAATGAACATTTATCAATTAATTACAAAGAGTTACAGCATACTATTACCGATCAACATAAAGAGGCATTAGCCGCTTTTGTCGAATCACAGCAATTGCAGGGAGCTATTCCCCATTTAGAGTTAGGGGAATTCCATGACGAGATTAAAGAACTGTGTGAGTCTGCGTTAATTGATGTGGTTGTGATGGGGTCTGTGGCTCGTGGGGTAACAGACCGATTGCTGATTGGTAGCTCAGTAGAGCGTGTGATGGATGAGGTTGATGCAGATTTGTTATTGATCAACGATCGCTAATGCCCGGTTATTAATGTCGAAACTCAGAAAGTTGATGCCATCGCTATTCTGAGTTTCGTTATATCGATTAAATATCGAACTCAGCCCACACCGGCGCATGGTCAGAAGGCTTTTCCATCGCACGAATATCGTAATCAATATCTGCATCGGTACACGCCGCTAATAATGCAGGCGTTACCAATAGCGTATCAATGCGTAACCCGCGCTTAGGTTCTAGATCGAACATGCGTGAGCGATAATCAAACCAGCTATAACGGTCATCACGTTCAGGATGGATCTTTCGGTAGCTATCTTCTAATCCCCAGCTTAACAAGCGCGCAAACCACTCACGTTCGATAGGTTGGAAGCTCGACTTACCGGTTTTTAACCAACGCTTACGGTTCACTTCGCCAATGCCGATATCTAAATCCGTAGGCGAGATATTAAAGTCACCCATAACGATTACATTGCCATCATTGGATAAGTGTGTGGTTAGGTGGTCCTGTAAGTCTTCGTAAAAGCGCTTCTTCGCCGGAAACTTAATTTCGTGGTTGATATTCTCGCCTTGCGGGAAATAGCCATTCAGCACGGTAACAATATTGCCGTTATCGCTTTCGTACTGGCCGATAATCATGCGCTTTTGATCATCGACGGTATCGGTTAAAAAGCCTTTCTGAACATTAATGAGCGGCTTTTTGGTGATAAGGCACACACCGTAATGGCTTTTCTGTCCAAAAAACTCAACGTGATAACCCAAGTCGGTAATGCTGCTAATCGGAAACTGAGGGTCATCTACCTTGGTTTCTTGCAGACCAATGATATCGGGTTGATGGGTAGCGATAAGCTGTTCGATTTGATGCGGTCTAGCACGAATGCCATTAACGTTGAACGAGATTACTTTCATGGGATGAGTGTCTTACTGTTAGCCAAATTTGTTTGCATCATAACATGCCCTATAGGGCGTTGGCCGCCCTTGGCTATTTGATTTGGCTATCGGGCTGTTAGCTATCTTTGATTGGTAGTTATAGGCCAGCTACAGTATCTTAATATGTATTTATCGATCAGCAAGTGAAGGAGTAGCGTGTGTCTGTATATGATTATGACCTGTTTGTTATTGGTGCCGGGTCTGGTGGTGTAAGAACCGCTCGCATGGCTGCCTCAAAAGGGGTCAAAGTAGCGATCACCGAAGACCGCTATCTCGGCGGAACCTGTGTCAATGTAGGGTGTGTCCCTAAAAAGTTATTCGTTTACGCATCTAAATATGCAGAAGATTTTCACGATGCCGCAGGCTATGGTTGGACGGTAGATGCTCCGCGCTTCGATTGGCCAACCTTACGTGATCGCAAGAACAGTGAAATAGAACGCTTAAATGGCATCTACCGAAACATGCTGGTTAATTCTGGCTGTGATCTTATCGATGGCCGTGGCCGCCTTGTCGACGACCATACGGTAGAAGTTGGCGGTAAACAGTACACAGCTGAGCGTATTTTATTAGCCACGGGTGGCTGGCCGTTTATTCCAGACTTCCCCGGTAAAGAGCATGTGATTAGCTCTAACGAAGTGTTCTATTTAGAAACCTTCCCTAAACGCGCCGTGGTGGTTGGTGGTGGTTACATTGCCGTTGAGTTTGCAGGTATCTTTGAAGGCTTAGGGGCTAACACCACGGTAGTCAACCGCGGCGATATGATTCTACGCGGCTTTGATGATGACGTGCGCCGCTTTGCCGCTGAGGAAATGGCCAAGAAGGGCATCGAATTCCGTTATGGCATTACTGTAAAAGAAATCACCAAGCTCGATAGTGGCGAACTCAAGCTCCAATACTCGGATGGTACAGAGCAAATGGCCGATTGCGTTCTATACGCCACCGGACGTGTGCCTCACGTCACCGATTTAGGCTTAGAAAACGTAGACGTTAAACAGAAAGATAACGGTGCCATCATCGTTAATGGCAGCTTTCAAACCAGCGTCCCTTCTATTTATGCGCTGGGTGACGTAACGGATAAGGTGCAATTAACACCCGTAGCACTAGCCGAAGGCATGGCTTTAGTGCGCCATCTGTATGAAGCGGGTAACCCAGCCGTTGACTACGACCTAATCCCGACCGCTGTCTTCTGCCAACCGAACATCGGCACTGTGGGTATTACGGAAGAACAAGCACGGGACCGCGGGTTTGATGTTGATATTTACCGCAGCGATTTCCGCGCGATGAAAAACACCCTAGCTGACAACCCCGAACGTACCTTAATGAAAATGATCGTCGATAAAGCGACAGACAAGGTGCTCGGTATTCACATGGCAGGTGCTGATGCAGGCGAGATAATCCAAGGCATGGCTGTCGCACTCAAAGCGGGTGCAACCAAAGCGGTGTTTGATTCAACCATTGGTATACACCCAACGTCCGCTGAAGAGTTTGTAACCATGCGTGAGCCGGTTAAATCGTAGCGGTATAACGCTCTTAAAAACGACCCTATTCGGGTCGTTTTTTGTGATTACTAGCTAAGCATTTGTCATCTAAACTGCGTTACAGTCTAATGCCGCCAATGGTATAGCCTCCGTCAATAGTGATTTCCTGTCCGGTTATGAATGCGGCATCTTCAGATAAAATCCAAGCCACCGTACCTGACACGTCATCGGGAGTGCCATTTCTCCCTAATGGCGTTTGAGCTTTGAGTTTGGCTGAAAGGTCGGTATTGAGTACTTCGTCCGCCATAGGCGTCAGGATGATTCCGGGGTTAATCGCATTCACCCTAATACCGTGCAGGCCTTGCTCAACGGCTAGGGTTCGCATCATCGAAAGTAATGCTCCTTTGGTACCCGCATAAGCCCCCGTGCCTGGCATTACGGCGTTAGCGGTCCATGATGCATTGATTAGAATAGAGCCGCCTTGGTCTAAAGCGCTCAAACAAT
>Ga0115007_10001928_pt1 | contig 13087 bp, 16 predicted proteins | sample ArcOceMetagenome_2_FD_87166 | JGI IMG/M metagenome (GOLD analysis project Ga0115007, IMG submission 87166) | Marine eukaryotic phytoplankton communities from Arctic Ocean - Arctic Ocean ARC135M Metagenome | ecosystem: Environmental > Aquatic > Marine > Oceanic | place: Arctic Ocean | collected... | reverse complement strand
TGACCCGCTTCGAACTCCGCGGATCCGCGCGTGCCGTTTTGCACTCCCCGCACCTGTCCTTTCGCTTGCCATGAGGGCAGCCCGTGCACACGGCGCAGAAGCGTTTCACCTTGCCGTGCGGACAGGGGTTGCACGCCGCGCAATCGCTTTTCCGCTTGCCGTGAGGGCAAGGGTTGCAAGCCGCGCAGTCGCTTTTCCGCTTGCCGTGGGGGCAGGGGTTGCAGTCCGCGCAGTCGCCTTTCACCTTGCCGTGGGGGCACGGTTTGCAGTCCGCGCACTTCTGTTTCACCTTACCGTGGGGGCAGGAGGTGCAAGTCGCGCAGGAGTATTTCACCTTGCCGTTGGGGCAGGCGTTGCAGACCGCGCAGTTGCGTTTCAGCCTGCCATGGGGGCAGGGGTTGCAGTCTGCGCAGTTACCTTTCCGCTTCCCGTGCGGGCAGGGGTTGCACTCCGCGCAGCGGGTTTTGAGCTTCCCGTGCGGACACGGGTTGCACGCCGCGCATTCCTCCTTCCGTCTCCCGTGCACGCATCGCTTTCGTATTCTACTCATCGTTCACGCACGACAGTCCCCGCGCGCTGCGATATGCGGCCGTGCCCGCGAAGAGCGGGACGTCGTCTTCAAAGTTCTGGGAAGAGCCAAAGTCGTTGCTTTTGCCAAAATTTGGTTTTTGGCAAAAAGGCAAAACCCCTCGTGGTCGATCGCGCTGCTTTCCCCTGCAACTCAGGGACGCGCTGCGCCAGGTAAACGAAGGGACGTTTTCGTCCTGGAAAACAAACTCGAAAAGAAGCGGGCTGGGGACGTACAAAGGGGTAGTAGTATGTGTTGAGTCACATGTAGTACTACTCAGTTGTGACATTTATTGTTCAAGAGGGCGTGTCTTCTTCGTCGTTGTAAGAGTAGTTATGCAGTGTCTTTTCACTCACAACGCGTCTTAAACACCCTTCACGAACTCCCAGTGTCAAACTCGAAGTAGCTTTGAATGGTGAAGGGTTCTTGCTTGATCTCGGGCTCCTGCTTGACTTCCGGTGAGCTCTCCGGCTCGCGCTTTATCCGGTTCGAACTCCGCGGATCCACGCGTGCCGTTTTGCACTCCCCGCAGTTCCTTGTCAACTTGCCGTGGGGGCAAGGGGTGCACACCACGCAGTCGCATTTCACCTTCCCGTGGGGGCAGGGGTTGCACGCCGCGCACCTGCGTTTCAGCTTCCCGTGAGGGCAGGGGTTGCACTCCGCGCAGTCGTATTTCCTCTTCCCGTGAGGGCAGGGTTTGCAGTCTGCACAGTTGCTTTTCAGCTTGCCGTGAGGGCAGGGGGTGCACACCACGCAGTGCTGTTTCAGCTTCCCGTGGGGGCAGGGGTTGCAGTCCACGCACTTGCTTTTCCGCTTCCCGTGAGGGCAGGGGCTGCACTCCGCGCAGCTACTTTTCACCTGCCCGTGCGGGCAGGGGCTGCACGCCGCGCACTCGCTTTTCCGCTTGCCGTGGGGGCAGGGGGTGCACTCCACGCAGAAGTGTTTCAGCTTGCCGTGAGGGCAGCAGTTGCACTCCGCAGTTGCATTTCAACTTGCCGTGAGGGCAAGGGGTGCACGTCACGCAGGCGTGTTTCACCTTGCCGTGGGGGCATCGCTTTCTACGCATCGTTCACGCAAAACCACCCCCGCGCGCCGCGATGTGGGGAGGTGACCGCCGCGTGAAAGGTCTGGGACCAGTCGAAAGTCGTTGCTTTTTCATTTTCGGTTTCCCTCACGGAAGGACTTCGCGTTTCTCCGAGACTCAAATTTTCACGCCGCCGCCGCAATTCAGTCGCGCACGCACGTCCGCTCCCGGACGCCGTGCCCGCGTTCCGTTCCATTTCGGGTCACGTCCTGGCGGCGCTGCTTGTTGAGTAACACGAGACTAACACGACACTAACACGAGACTACTTCATCTCTTCAACTCACGATGAGCAAGAAGAACAGCAAAAAGCGGTGGAACAACCAGCACCAAGAATCCATGCGAAGGGAAAAGATGGAGGCGGATGCGAAGGACGCGAAGGCGGCGAAACGTGACGAGAAGGTGTTGGAGCTGGTTGGGGAGATGGCGGTTGATTCTAGTGGTAGTGGTGCACGCAAAGCAACAACAACCAGCAGCGTTAAGACGAAAACCAGAGCGGGGAAGCCCAAGGTTCGGGATTCGCAAGCGCCGTCCGCGGCACTGAAAGTGGGACGCGCGGTTTTGAAGAAAAACACGGTTGGCGGTAAGACCAAAAACACGCGGAAGATAATTAAAAACGTGCGTCTCGGGAAGGGCGTGCAAACCAGGCTGAAGATACGCAAAGGGGACACCATACGGGGCATCAAGGTCACGGACTCGGATAGCAGGAATAAAATCCTCGCGAGTTTAAAGGCGGAAGCCGCGATGGCGATGGTCACGGGGTGATTTTCATGATTGCAAGTTAGTCTATACTAATCGCCGAAGCGTCCGTCCGTCCTCTCACGACTCACTGTTTTTAGTGTCATCCACCCATCCCGACTACTCTCTAATAAGCTAACACCTTAAAGCGGTTTCCGCGCCCGCAGCACGTGCAGTCGTTCCTCGTCCGCGGATTTCGTGGCGACTATTTCGCAACGCAACCCGTACTGCGTCAAAATCGCCGCCACTTCTTTTGGTTTGTTTTGCTCCAGAAGAATCAGCATGAAGGTGCCACCCGGGGCGAGCAAATCGAACACTTTGGGTAACAAACGGTCGATAACCTCTCTGCCATCCACACCGCCCGCCCACGCGGACGCGATGTCCCCTTTTCCTATTTCATCGGAAGGCGTCAGGACGTACGGGGGGTTGAACAAGAGCAGGTCCACTGAGCCGGTTAGCGCCAACTGTAACGGCCCCACTAAGTCGCACTGCACCGCCGAGAACGAATCGCCGCAGTGAATCACATCCAGGCCGTCGTAGTTTTTGATTTGAAACTGCGATTCCCCAGTGAAACCGTGGTTTCCCCACGTCGACGCGCAGCACACAAGCGCGTCGGGGTTTATGTCCGTGGCGAAGAAACGCGTGCCGCGTCCATCCGAATCGTCCCGCAGCGAATCAATTAGATTCAAGTTCCCGTGTTCCTCGGCGATGAAAAAGAAAGTGTCAGTCTCGTATGGGCAATCAGTCGGCGGAATGTGGTGAGTGGAAATACTCACCTTCGCCAACCCCGCCGCGCTCGCGATGACATACCCCGTGCCGCACCCCACTTCCAGTGTCACCTTTGGAGGGCGGTGTTTAAGCGTGCTTGACCACTCCTCCGCGAGCGCATCCACGAGAAGGAAACTGTCCTGCGGGGTCGTGGAACAGGGAAGGAAGAAGCGTGGTGAGTGGGAGAACGAGACGCACTTTTCGGTCGGCACCATCGGCGGCGAGGAGAGATTACCAACGGAACGTTTCCCTCCCATGGAATGTAACACCAAACCCCGAAACACTCACCTCCGCGGGCTCGTACACCTCCTTGTTGAAGGTCGTGTCGCTGATGCGCGCGATGGGCATGACGCGCGTGTGCGGCGAGGAATGACCGAGGCAACGAGAGATCCGATTAAATATGTGTAGCGCGATATTCCGTTTTCGCTTTTCGCCGAAGGACACACTTGGGCCGCGCACACCCCACACTCTGTGCGGGTCGTACGTCACGTTTTCAGATGGCATCCAGCGCGGCGTGTGCGGTGCCACGCGTCGCTTGTGCGACGCACGGGTTTCTCAGCGGGCGCCGAGGGATGTGTGTGGGCAACACGTCATCGCCGAAACGTGCAAACCACCCGAGTGTGCCCGCCGCCCGCGTCGCCGACGACCGAAGGCGCTCATCACACCGAAGACAAGGTTCCACTTCCACGGTCAGTCGGGCCGTTACGACCGAAAGCACCTCGGAAACCGTCGTCGACGTGGTTACCCAGGAAACCAGAGCCTGGCTCGACACGATCGTCATGGGCTTGAACCTGTGTCCGTTCGCCAGGGCGGCGCTTCCGGGAACGAAGATTTTCGTGTCGCAGGTCACGAGCCTGGAGGCGTTGCGTTTCGAGATCAGCGCGGAGCTCGCTATTCTGAAAAACGCCCCCACGGACGTGGCGAGCACTACGTTGATAGTGCTGTCACCGGTCACGGTGGCTGCACTAAATGCCACCACGTTCGAGGGGTTCATGGAAGGCGCGAAAGTCGTGGCGGATGAGGAGGCGGCGATTGTGACGTTTTCGTTACCCGAAACCATCCGCGACGAACTGGTTGGCGATTGGATAGAAATCGTCCCGTTCCACCCGAGCGCGACGTTTCACGATACCGAGGTTTCTGTTGAAGACGAAATCGCGAGTGGGGGGTACATATGCACGTACTTGGACGTGGATGGGGATGATGGGGAGGACGTGGAAACGGAAACTAACAATAATAAACCTCCTCTGAACGAAGCGGCGTTGCGGGAGATGATCGCGAAGCACGCGGCGCTTCAGGGCGGGGCGGACACCCGGGCGGATTGGCAGGATGTTAATTTGAAGAGGAATGACGAGAAGAACCGGGAGAACGAGGAGGCATCAGAAGGGGACGATTTCTCGGATGACGACGGAAATTACAGCGATAACAAAACAGACAGCGTCGACCCCGCCGATTACACCGGCCGGTCGCCGCACCCCGTGCTTCACCTGCTGCGCCAATCCGACGTCGACGCCGCGGACGAAATGTGGTACTCCTCGAGTGGGCCGGGGGATGACATCCGGTCCAAAAACGCCGCGCTGCTGCGGGGGATGGGGGAGGACGCGCTGCGGAAAATGCTGAGCAAGTGCTGTCGGAGGTAGTACCGGTAGTTTGTGTTTGACTTTTTAGATTTTTATAAAAACGAAACGGCGGGGTCGTCGTGACACACTTCGTCAACGCACGAGGGCTCGGTACCGGTAAGCACGAGGGCAGAAAAGTTCACACGGTGCACGTGACCCTTTCGAAAAAATAACTCACGCCCTCTTCCTCGCGCTTCGCTTCGCCGCCGGTTTCTTCGCGCCACCTCCGCCTGAGATTGTAAAAAGTAAATGTCAGTCTGTATGGGCAGTCAGTCGGCGGAATGTGGTAAATGGGAAATACTTACCGAGCAACCCGGTGGCTTGCGCGCCCCACAGCGCCAGAACGACGTTCATGGTGACTTGGACCTGCCACGCCCACTGGGTCCAGTTGGGGTTTGCGTTCAACGCGAGGTTGCCGAAGGGAATCAGTGAGGCGACGTGGAAGGCGATGGTTTGTTTGCTGAACGCGTCCGCGGTGACGCCGCAGTGCCTGCGGCCAAACACGATGAGGCCAAAGCACATTCCCACGATTCGCGCGAAGAACCCGCCGTGCGTCATGGCGTCGCCAAGAGGCTTGGCCCAGTACGGGAGCTGGCCTAAGCCGCCTTTACCCCAGATTCTGTTAGTTGGCGGTGGGACGAAGTTTAAAGGTGACACAAAGCAAGTTGGTCAGTCACGTCAAGGTGGGGACGCGTTCGTCGACGCGCGTCTCGATTCGGGGAAAACGCGCAATTGCGATTTCCCGAAACGCGCGATTCGGGAAGGCCGGAAAACTTCGGGGACGTACTCGTCGGGGAACGTGGACATCGTCACCGCGTACATGCCGAAGTACACCTGCATCGCGGTATCGTAGGTGATCGCCATTTTGGTGAAACAAGGATGTGCTGGGGTGCGCGTGTGGGGAATGGCCGGGAGGAAAAGCGAAACGGTTTTCGGGACGGATAAAGAAAACGCAAATCCGCGTCAGCCGTTTCGTTCCCCTTTTTTTTTCCCGAAACGGCAATCATCCGCGACACGCGAGGAGGTCCACGAGTGACGACGGCTCGTTACCGAGACGACTTTTGCGGGCACCGCGTCGCCGATATTCCAGATGGTACTGTGCATCCCCGGATTGGTGCGGCGCGTGCCGCGGTGGTGTTCGCAACGGCGGCGAGCGCACCGAAAGCACGTCGGTGAAACTGCGCGGGCGACGACGCGAAAGCGCGTCGTTGTGAAAAATGTCAACAGATCTTATTGTTGGCTGTGACCTCCTAGCTCTGGCTACCTCCGAGGTAGCGTACTTTGCCACTCTTTAACCTCTGCACTCGCCACGTCTTGACACACGCTTCGAAGCCACCACGTCTTGACGCACGCGTCGAAGCCTCCCGAGCACAGCGTTTCGTGATCTCGCCAAACAAGACTCGTCACGCCGCCTCGGTGTGCGTTTTTAATCGTCACCCTCGCCGCGCCGCATTTGTCGCGCACGGGGTCCCAAACAATGACGCTGCCATCCAGGGACCCTGAAGCTAGGTATTGCCCACACGGGGACCATGCAACCGATGTGATCCGCGCGGTGTGGAACGTGAGTTTCATTTGCGCAACGTCAAGCACCTCCCGCGTGTCCACCTGCCAGACGAACAGTTTTCGGTTAGCGTCGCACGTCGCGACGACTGTTTTTGGAAAAGAAAAGGGTCAGTCTTGTATGGGCAAACAGTGTGCCTGGATTTAGGAAAGGCAATACGTACCGTTTCCGAATTTAGGGTGAAACGCCACGGCGGTGACTTCCGCTTGGTGGTAGGGTGTATCTTCAAAGTCATCGTCGTCGGGATGTTTTGTCCACAGATTCACCACGGCGTCGCCATGTCGTTTCACGTCCATCAACTCGGTCGTTCCAGAGACGAACCCGATAAGAACCCGGTTGCCGTCACAGGAAACCCCCGCGCACGTGATTGCTTTTCGAGACGCGTCGGGAAATTTAATCGTATGCGGTTTTTCGTTGCACCCGTCGCCGGCGCCTCCAAAGAACGCGCACAGAAACTCACCGCCCGCCACCGCCACGACGTCTCCGTCGTGTGAGGTGGACACCGAGGTGGGTTGGAACGGGATCTTGGCGATTCTTCGGGTTGTTTCAGGAACCGCATCATCCGACGTGAAAGACGTGGCAAAACAGAAATCGTCCAGGCCTATCGTGAAGACGGTGTCGCCCGTCGCGGTGTGCGCGGCGGCGACGACGGCGCCGGCGTGCGGAAGCGCGACCGATTTGCGAAAACCAACAATACCGCCCCACACGAAACCCACGGAAGGACACGTGGTCGGCACGTGTACGGACCCGAGTCCTACGGATAGGAACCCGTCGCGGAAAACGCGCGCCATACAAACCACGGGCTTGCCGTGCCCCGCGACGGTTTTGGAAACGGTGTCGGTTCCGTCTGAACTCAACACGTGCAGCGTTCCGTCTAGGGATAACGTCACCGCGGTGTCGCCAACGAACACACACCCCACCTGCATGTCTCCTATGGAGGCTGCGGTTGCATGTTTCCACGGCTTGTACGTGCGCACCGCGGTAAGGGAGGGTAAGGGGTTCGCCGCCGGCGCGTCATCTGCGTCTTCCGCCAGTGGTTGGATTCCCGACACGTTCCAAACCTTGGCGGTTTTATCAGCCCCGACGGTTAACAAAGATTGGCCGTCGGGCGCCCACGCGACCTGATAAACGGTACCGACATGACCACCCATATCATCGCCCGCCTTCCCGCTCTTCGGAAGCATCGCGAGCGGCGTGCCAGTTTTGCCGTCGTAAATCACCCCGGTTCCGTCACCCCCGACGGAGACGAACAAAGAACCGTCCCAGCTGTACCGCACGCAAAGCGCGAAGTTCCCGTGCTTGTGCTTCACGCCGTGGAATTTGAAAGGAGGCCCAACGAACATGGTCACGGAAAAGTCCTCGCTCGCGGTCACGACTCGCAACGGCTTTGTTGGCCTTATGCAAATTGAGTTGACCCGCTTGGTCATGCCGGATATGTCACCCACCGAGCCGCCGCTGTCCCACAGAAACGCTTTCGCGAAGCTGCCCTGATACGATAAAAAAGAAAGTGTCAGTCTCGTATGGGCAATCAGGGAGGCGGAACGTGGTGATTGGGAAAGGCCCTTACCTTGCCGTCGCCGCAGCACACGATCCTCTGCCCATCCAAACTCCACTGGATATCATCCACCGCCCCACTCAAGGGCTGGTGTTCCGCTTTCAAGCTCATGTCCCCGTTCAAACCCCACACCCGCACCGCCCCGCTTACGTCCCCACTAGCGACCCACTCCCCGGACGGCGAGATCTGCGCGCACGTGGTTTGGTACCGGTGCTCCGTGTACATCCGCACGTCACCCGGGTTTCGCAACGAACGCACCACCACGGCGTTGCCGTTGGCGTACACCAACAAGCCCTTCCCGGCGTGCGCGCCCATGGCGGTGCCCCGGCCGCGACTCGTACCAGGGGCGCACGCGTACACGTCGGCCGGGGCGAAGGACATGGTGGCGACCGCGAGGTGGTGCGAGACGGTGCACCGCGGTGTGACAGGCGGACAGGAAAAAAGAAGTGGCGCGCAAAGGTGTGCCTACCAAGTGCCCACCAATTTTATTTACCTTTTTGAAATTCGTGCCCGCCACGCTCGCCCCTCGGCTCACTTCGTGCCTCGCCCTCCATGGCGGCAACGATGATGGCCACTCCTCCCGGTACGCCCGGTGCTGACAACTCCGACCCCCGGGTCGCGTGGGCGAACGCGACGCGCCTCGCGGTGACCCGCCCCGACGCCCTGAACGCGAACGACGGTTCCCTGAACCAGCAATTCTTCAAACCGAAGAAGGTGGTGTTCGCCACGGAAAAGGCGAAGTGGGGGCACGCTGACTGGCAGAACCTGTACAAAGGCATTGAAAAGTTCGGCATTGACCCTTCCTCCTGGCGGAAGATAATAGACACGTACTGCCCGAACCGGGAGGTGTTGTTCATTCGAATCAAAGCCTCGAGGGCGATTGGAAGCCAAGGCTTGAACCGGTACCACGGTAAGTATTTCCCAATCACCACATTCCACTGACTGATCCATATAAGACTGACATTTCTTTTATTTCAATCAGGGTGGATCGGGAACAAGGCGGATGTGTTGGCGGAGTACGAGCGGAACAAACAAATCGGGCTCGCGACGGGGTGCTGGAAAGGGGGGATTTTGGTGGAAAACGACCACAAGCACGCGGAGGCGGCGATTAAAAAAAGGGACGCGGAGGAAGCCGCGGCGGGTGTGGAACCACCGGGGAAACGAATCAAGCTGCATTAGATTGGTCGCGGAAAAGCGATGATGACGGCGACGCGCCGCGACGGACACGCGGAGTTAGTTTTGTACAGTCACAACAGTCAGACAGTTGTGACGAAAACACCGTAAGGGTATTTACACCCGACTACCAAGGGTATCACCAATGTGCACCAATCAGAACAGCTCGTCCCCGCTGCTGTCCCCGAAAAACGCGAGACTCGCTTCCACGTTATTCGACGGCTTGGGCGGCCTGGGCTGCTTGGGCTTGCCTAGTTTTCGACCCCCCTTCTGCGTCGCATGCGCCCCTTGTGACCCGTGTGGCCCCTGCGGATGCGTCACGTGTTGTGTCGCCTGCGTTCCCGGCGTGGGAGCCATCATTTGAGTCAAAAGCGCGTCTGTCATGTCAGGCGCCCCTCCGTTTTTGTCCGTACTCGCCTCTTTCGCGTCGTTGGAAACGTCGTGCACCATGTCCACGGTTTCGACGGCCGCCTTCTTTTTCCCACCTCCGCCTCCCCTCCCACGGCCACCGTCCGTATTTTTCTTGCCCCCGCCATTCGCGGCGGCATTCGTGGACGCCTTTCGCTTCACCGCCGCGTTCCGTTCATTCTCCAGCTCCGTTTCCTGGTCCGTGTCCATGCCGTCCTCCTCGTCCGTTCCGCCGGCGCCGCGTTCTCCGCCTCCGCCGCGTTCGCGTAACGTGCGTTCCAGAGACTCGACCTGGAACCTCGCCGCGTCCAGGTCCAGTTCCAGGTCGGTGATTTTCTTGTTTTTCTCGTTCAAAAGTAAACTGACTCGCGTCGCGACGTCCAGGTCGTCCCCCTGTTTACGTATCGCGAATTCGTTCCGCTCGCGTATCGCGGCGTCGGCGGCGGTGTTCGCGACACGCAACGCGAAGCAAGAGTCCCGCAAAGACAGACGCAAGGTTTCGTTGCGCGCGCAGGTTTCCCCGAAACAGGTTTGCAAAACACGGAGGGTATCGCCGACGCCAACCCTCGTGAGCTGTGATTGTGTCCACGAAAAGTGTCAGTCTTGTCGGGCCGCGTTCGTAACTCGTATGAGCAAACAGGGAGGCCGGATTCGGGCCTCCACAGGGGCTGGATTTGGGAAAGGCGCAAGGCCGTACCTGAACGAACCCGACGCGCTGGGCGCCTTTTTCGACGGGCGACGCGTCCAAACGCGCGGGCGAATCAACCGCGTCTGCATTCGCGAGTGTCCCCTTGTTTAACTCGTGATTAGACCCTGCCGGGTTCGTTTTCGGCTCGTGCCACGTCCACCGGAGCGTCGCGGTTTTGCTGACCGGTCCTGTGGACGGACCGGCGATGAATTCCGTGACATCCAACTGGTGTGGAGGGCCGCGCGGAACGTCGTCGTAGGTTTCTTCGTTTTCTTCATTCGGCCTCTTCAGGTCGAACTGGAACCCGAAATGGGCGCTCGCGTTCAAGGACGCGAGCGCACCGACCGCGCGGTCGTACCAGTTTGCGTACCGCGCGTTTTGCGGTTGCGTTACGTTAGACGCCACCCAAGCCGTGGCGAGTTCATCGGGGTTGTTCCCCCGAACCCCGCTGCCGTTTTTGTCCGGGGAAGACCCGGTGACAAGGACGAGGTCCAGGGATTTGTCGTCGGCGTGCCAAACGCTTCGCAGAAAAAGACCCGTGGTTCGGCCCGAGCCGGAAGCCACCGCGGTGCGCGTGGAAAACGTGACGGTGTCGGTTTCGGTGTCGACCGCACCCGCGGTTGGCACGACCCCGGGTGTGTCACCCGATGGCACCATCTCTGGACCACAAGGCGACAGGGTCGTCAGGGTGCCAACAATGCTGAATCGTGGCACAGAAACAGAAAGGCTTTTTTAAGGCTTATGACGAGAAACGAACTGAAGGAGCACTTTTATTTTTCAAAGAAACGGACATTCTTTCGTCCATGACAAGCGCCACCACACCCACCCTCTTTACGCGATGAACACCACAAAAAACACCAGGAAGCTAATCAGAACCCCGAATATCTTCATTATGAGCCACCTGTTGGATGACACCGAGTTCAAATATTTCAGCAGCTGCGTCTGCGCGTTGTCCACGTTGGCGACGGATTGCTCGACGTTTTCGTCGATGCGAATGGCGAGGTCGCCCTGATTGTAAAAAAGAAAGTGTAAGTCGGTCGTGATGTGTATGAGTAAACAGCCAGGGTAATCGGACCGATCGCAGAGGCGGAACGTGGTGATTGGGAAAGGCCCTTACCTGTTCCGCGACCATGGACGAGAGCTGCGCGAAAATCCCACCGAGCTCGGTGATTGTCCTTTCCACGTTCTGCAGTGCTTCGCTTCTTGAGCTCATGTACATATCCTGGTTCTGCATCAGTAACTGCTGCTGGTGTTGGTTCCCGTTCCCGTTGTTGCCCGTGAGATGGCCGTCGAAAGATTGCGACGGGGTACCGAACGACGACCCGTACGGGTATTTAGTCTCAGAAGAGTGTACCCCGCCGTCCGTCGCGGCCAACCGCGGGAAGTTCGCGCTCGCGCCTCCGGTGCCGGCTAAGCTCCCGTCCCGCTGCCGTTGGAACGGGTTCGGGCGGTTTTTTCCAGCACCCGAAACCACCGAGTCGTTGCTGAACATCTTGCGCCGGTCGTTTTGCGACTTTACGTTTTCGGAACGAATCGTTAACACGTCTTTGAACGATTTCGTCGCCCCCATCAGTCTTTGTTTCAGGGTATCCACAACAGTCACTGAGTGGTCCTGGCCTTGCTTAGTGGACCCTCCTGCTTTAGACGTCAACAAAGCGTGATTCTGAAGCTCCGCGATCGCGGTGTTCAGGGCGGTTATGTCGGACTTGATCACGGCGCTCAGCTCGGCAATCTCTCGCGCGGGGTCGTCGAACATGGACGACCTTCTCGCTAATTGCGTCAACCTTTCTAACTTCTGCGAAGTGCCGTGAATCCCGTGCCCGATGCGCGAACTGGTTTTCGCGAACTCGCTGTTCGTACCTGTGGTGCTGCTTTGAGCATGAGTGTCGATTCCGAATCCGACAGACGAGCCAACCGTCGACGATCCCATCAGCGGCGCATCACTCCCATCTCCATCACCGGCAGAACCAACTTGACTCGATTGGTTCGACACCCCGACCGGGCCTTGCCTCTGCGCGATGGTCTTCAAGCTGCGCTCCACGATTTGCGTGAACTCGCGTGTCCTGTCCTTCACCGTGGACGGGGCGGACATCGAGGAAGTCATCGCCCGCGGGGTATCGTCCGTAGCACTGGGAACACTCGGATTGGCAAAGACGCCCGTTGGGTGTGCCACCAGGAACGCAGAGGCCGCGGTGTCAAACCCTTGGTTCGAGGGAACCGGCAGGTTTGGATCGGAGACGGTGGTGGGCCACGAGCTCGGAGGTGGGCCGCCTCGCTTGCGCATGCGCTGGCGGACGTGCGGCGCCGGCGCGAAAGTGTGGCCCGCGGCGGGGACGCGGGCAAACAAGTGATGAGAGTGGCAACCGACCGAAATCCGCCGACGAAGCTTTGACAATGGCACCGCCGACAACGAATGTCGGCGTGGCATTGGCGGCCGCACCAACGACAGGCTCGGGTCGTCGAGTGCGAACATTCGCTTCCGCATCGAGATCTATTGACAACCCAGGCGCGAATAAACCAGACGCCATGTCCCTCTCCCCGTACGAGCGGTGCTTCGTGCTGGATGGGGTGGAGCAGGACTGCCGGGTGGATGGCCGGGGCCGTCTTGATTACCGTTCCATGACCTTACAACTGGGTACCTCCCCCCAAGCCTCGGGTTCCGCGCGTGTGCGTCTTGGGAACACGGACGTGATGGTCGCGGTGAAGTGCGACATCGGGGTCCCTCCGAGGGAGCACCCGACGCACGGCCGCCTGTCGTGTTCCGTGGAGCTGAGCGCCAGCGCGGATGTGAAGTACGAAGGCCGCGGCGGGGATTCGTTAGCGAACGAGCTCACGAAAGCGCTTGAGCGGACGCTGCTCGGCGCCAGTTCAGGGGGCGCCGCCAGTCTATCCGCGGTCGGTGCGGGCGAGCGAGGCGGAGGCAATCCAGGT
>Ga0115007_10001927_pt1 | contig 13092 bp, 10 predicted proteins | sample ArcOceMetagenome_2_FD_87166 | JGI IMG/M metagenome (GOLD analysis project Ga0115007, IMG submission 87166) | Marine eukaryotic phytoplankton communities from Arctic Ocean - Arctic Ocean ARC135M Metagenome | ecosystem: Environmental > Aquatic > Marine > Oceanic | place: Arctic Ocean | collected... | reverse complement strand
CCTTCTCTGAGATAAGCCAAGAACGAGATAGTTTGAAGTGTCTTTCCGAGACCCATCTGTTGCAAGTACGGTATAATTTCAATTTTGTAGAAAGAGAGAGAGAGAGAGAGAGAGAGAGCATGATCGTTTAAGTGAATAATTCTCATTGGATCAAGACGAGATCAAAATGTAGAAGACAAAAATTGAAAAAGTAGATTTTTTCACTCACCTCGTCAGCTAGGATTCCATTCAATCCGTTACAATGGAGTTTGATTAACCAATTGAGACCTTCTAATTGGTAGTTGTGCATTTTACAGTAGTCCGCCAAAAGTGAAGGCTTCGCAATAACAACGACAAAACATAAGAGTTAGTATTATTTTGTAAAAGATCAATACATTCATTCATAAAAACCTTATATCAATATCAATATATACATATATATATATGAATATTCCCTTTGAATGTAATATTCTATACACAACATTTAATAAATGACGTGTGTTTATACTTTCTTACCTGCTTATCCAATCGAATGACACTCCTTTTCGACTCCGCCGTTTTGAGTAATTGTGCATCCTCTTCAGCTTCTGTCATCCGATTTTTCCCTCTAGATCCGCCTTTCTTTCCCCCACCACGTTTCTTTCCAGCGGCAGCAACGGTACCAGCCAAGAAGTGAGCAAACACTTCAGATTGTGCTAAGAGAAATTGTAACTTTTCACCCACTGACGCAGTACCGTCATCATTGGGTGCTGCTTCCGCTACCTTTTTTCTTTCTGCTGTCATAAGTTCCATCCTTTCCTTATGAGCAGCTTCTAGTTCATCTTGATCTTCTGTAGCAAGTTTTTCGTTGACTTCTTCTCGCGCATTGCTGGTGTTGTCGTTGTCGTCGGTAGGTGCATCCACACCGTCAACAGGATCCGTATCAGCAACTTCGTCGTCGCTTTCTAAATCCATTCCCTCCATCTCTACGTCAGAATCATCATCGTCGATGCCATCCTTAGGCGGATTATTAATTGCTTCCGATGCCATCTTTTTGCTCTGTTGTGAAAATAATAAACGTCTTGGTACTTTACTAGATAGACACAACAATGCTTCTATTTATTTTTGTGTTGTTAATACCACTTTTTATTTGACCGTGCTTTAATAGCACAGTGTGTGTGCGTTAACGGTCACGAAAAATGACAGCTAAGATTTTTACGCGCGCTTTCTGACTTGTAATAGCGTCGGACAAATAGGCGCGGATAGTTTTTCGACTCAATCGACTAGCGTTATCTCTCAAAACTTAAAAAAATAAATAAAAAAAAAAAGCTTCGATCTTCGAGTCATCGAAATCGAAATTCAAATGCATCATTAACACAGATGTACTCTGTACAAACACAAGTTCTAAGCTTGCTAGCTAGAGTAAATGTAGTATTATCCCTGGCAGCAGAAAATACAAGACATACAGCGAAAATGATATGTTTCCCTTCAAGAAAGTAGCAAGGAAAGGTCGTTTTTACCAAACGCTTGTCATATGTTTATCCTTTTGGACCGTGAATCGTATCTTGTATTCTCATGATTCGATTCTCAATCGGTATGAGTTGCAGAGCTCCATAGAGGATGAATTATTATTTCCCACTACTAATCGGGCCTCTCACAATATTGTGGTTGTTACAAACGCAACCGGAAACACAAACACAACAACCAGCACCATCAAAGAACCTTCATACTCGTATGAATACCGTCACCCTAATTTTACTTTCGATTTTCCACTTTGTCTTGTGCACGTTGGAAAGGTAAAGAAATAAATACGACTTTTGGTTCGTCACGTGCGTGATGACTGATGACTGATGAATAAATTCGCTCACATTTCTTACGTATCCACTGTGTTCTTTAATAAACAACAGACTGCCGGATCGAGTATTTCGTGTGGACTAGGACTTATGTACGCCGACTGTGAAGGAATGCCACGTGACCCACTACTTCCACACGTTCATTATTTTCATATGAGAAAGAATACATGTCATCAGGAGACCGCAACCTATCTGATGACAATACGAAATCCATTAACGAGAATTCAAAGTTGGTTCAATTTCGAAAAAGATATTGTTCCCATAAGACGGAACAAATACGCTGAAGAAAGGCTAAGATGGAAAAGAGGGATGATATTTACAGAATGTTACGATAACTTTGTAGACCTTGTAACGAAAGGGATAGGAACTATGTATCATCTGAATCTGCGTTCTACTACTGTTAGTGGTAACAGTAATGATGCATACGAAATTTCATCGGAACGTCCCATTAACATGACTTGTCCAGGTGAGTGAACGTATATATTGAATAATCGATGTATGTTCTTATCAAACAATTAATTCAGAACGGTATTGTTTTTTGAGCTTGTGTGCTTTTCTATGGTCAGTGCTGTGTACAGTATTAATATACATTATATTTTTTTTGTCTTTGTTTTGTTTATTTCCACCATCAAGAACGAGCATTGGCTGCTTTGCGTAAGTCAACGTATCTGTTATGACATCAAACTATTTGCAACGGTCTTGTTTGTTAACTTGTGTGTGCATATGATATGACATATAATTTGATACTCACTTATGAAATAATTATCTATAGTAGGTGCACGAGAATTTTCTTATCACGAATGGTATAACTACGAACACTACTGGACAGCGCTGCGGAATCATCATCAAAGATTTTTTGATGGATATAATCATTCACAATTATCTGCACGGTCGCCGTCTCTATTGGTTCTTCGCACAGAACATTTATACGAAGATTGGACCGGATTTGCAAAAGAAGATCTCTTCCGACATGTAAATAAAGGGAGTCGTAATAATACTGACAGTATTACCCAATACTCTAATTTAACAAAAGATGGCGACAATACTGTTACCGACAATGATTATTCGAGCCCATTTTGGGTTAATTTATGTTATGCTATGTGTCCAGAGATTCAAATCTACAAACAAATATTGCAACATTCTAATAATTTGAACGTATCCAAGGTACAAGAATCGATCAGTGAAGTTCAGATGATGTGTCCAGAGGAAAAATCAATTATACGTAGCTGTCCGGGCATTCCACGATTTCCATTATTGAAGGTGCCAATGAAAGAATACATAAAAGAAACAAAAAAACGCCTGTTTGCCATTAAATGAAAACTCAGAGAAATAAATGTTAGTGCAACATATTTATCAATTACAGAAATGATTCTTGGAAAGGATTAGTCTAATTCTTAAATATAGTACTGTCCTTTAAAAGTAGTAAACAATATTGACGCTTTGCCATCGTTAATGATTTATTAGATGGAGGGCACGATTGTAGTTTCATGCGCTGTTTACGGATAAAAACTTCGCGCCATCGAATGGTTGAAGGTGCGCACTTTTCCCCACGCAATATTGTGGTGCTAAAAAAAAAACGAACATCACTATTCACTATCACACACCACACACATCAATGACGAGTTCAATCGACAAGATACAAGTAAGGATAATAAAAGTAAGGACAAAACAATTTCAACAAACCTTCCTCTACTTCCCGCATTTTGCCTTTGCAGGTGTCTGCCTACCTGACAATGGGAATTTCTTGGAGTTGGAACAATTGAAATACGTTTACTAGCTAGAATCATGATCAATTCTTTGGCGCTTTTGGGGGTACGTCGTTTTATACGACGACGTAGTAATGCGAACCGATATTCTTACTATTCAGTTGCTGGGATAACAACAACATGTATGATATTAGCAGGGAGAGTCACTGGGTTTTCTATAATTTCACCGCATGTATTAAGCGAACGGCATCGCTTTCGCCGCTCTGCTAATGGTATCACTAGTAGGAGGATGACCGTAATAAATCCATCACAGTCAACTACTGTTAACAATGGAGATTTTTCTACCGATACTTCTAGCGATGATGCATTATCATATTTACCAGACAATCTGAATTTGTGGTTTGATACGTTATTGCCAGAAGGACGATGTATCGGAGTCATAAAAACGGATGCGATAGAGTTATTTCCTCGAGATGACTTCACTAGAGAATCGTCAATCGATAATAAGAGCGGTCACTGGATATATTCTGTCTTCCATCCATCTGAGGTTGATTTTGCTATGAGCTTGAAAAAAAATACAAGAAATTCCTTCTGGTTGGGAAGATTGGCTATACGGATAGCGCTTAACTTTCCCGACTATCCGATTCTAAAAGATCAGTATGGACGACCACTCATGATGCAAGGTGTGTACGGTTCTATTAGTCACAAAGAAGAGCGAGGTGTAGCTCTCATTTCACCACCAGGACCAGTGATAGACGTTAACGATTCCAATGTTAGACTGGCGGGGGTTGGAATTGACTTGGAGATGACATCCCGGCCGGGGAGATCGAATGTTTCAAAACGAGTCTTGACGATAAATGAACGTCAATCTTTAGGAAATATTCCTGGTATTACAAAAGATGAGGAAGTTCTACTGCGATTTAGTCTGAAGGAGGCTATATATAAGGCTGCACATCCATTACTCTGTCAGTATGTAGGTTTTCAAGAGGCTGAGGTAACACCATTCGCAGATGGGTCTGCTTCATGTATCTGGCTTCTTGACACGAAGGCAGATAAACGAATAGTAAAGTTAACAGCACACTGGAAAAAAGTTGTCGACGGACAGTTCTTCTTGACAAGTGCCAGTGTCTACGCAAACAAGCCAGACGAAGGAATATTATTAGAGCCATAGTATTAATAGTATGAACAAACTTTATGATTATCTTTTTAAAATGTTAATTTTTAATAACACTCATTATATAACTGTATAAAACAATTAAAATTCTGATTCGTCGCCAATGGCCAATAAACAATCCTTACTTGCGACCGCTACGAACAAATGCAATTGCGATACTTGTAACTGCGACTGCCATACCTGTTATTAGCATAGGATTTAGATACGATGGTAAATCCGACGAAGATTCTTGGATTGCAACTTTCAAATCTATTGCTATCATTTTTGTGGCAATTGGATGATAAATATCTTTGTGTTTTATGAATGTTTCGACAGCGATATCCTTCCCTATTTTGCTTTTATAAAGACTGCGATAAAGAGGTCTCACATACTTCATACGACCCTGTGAGGTGATGAACCGTACCGTAATTGGAACGACACTCTCATCTTCAGAAGCAATGGCAAGTTGACAATACCTAAATATAATTTCTGAATTACGGGATTCAGCCAGATGATAAAGTTGATTCATTGCCTCGAGGGTGGAGATCTGAAGCGGTTTGTCTGCCGTTTTAACCTGCAATGCGTCCAAGAAGCATGTTGTTTGCCCGGAAGACCATGCGCTTAATTCGTTATTGGATGGCGGATCTTGCGTATTTCCTCGATCTACACCAATCCATTTATCCGCCAAATCAGTCGAGGCTTTCGCCATGCTTTGGTCCAATGGAGGAAGCACAGGAGGCATACCTTGCGCATAAAACCATGTTTCCCAGTCAATCTCTTTGATTTTTAGATTCCCCGCGAAGTGCTGAAGGAAAAAGTCTTTGAAGTCGTCCGAAGTCAAAGTTTTGGATGCAAATTTTGCAATGTAAGCTTGGAAAAACTTTTCAAACTCTGGAGTACCAACCAACCGTTCCAAATAAAGTATGAATGTAAAGCCCTTTTCATAAGAAACTCTGGAATATGAATCATCAGGATCGTTATCACCAATAGAAAGAACCATACAAGTGTTCTCAGGTGCTATCTCCTTGACGGTATCTGCAAGTGACTTATATCGGTAAACAACAGAAAATTTATTTAGTAAAACAAACATGATATACGGTAGAATATCATAAACGGGGTGAAAAGCCGTTTAAGAAAAAAAAAGAGGAGAACTCACTTTTCGTCCTTCAATAGCATCAAAGTCCAGAAACTTTGGATTATTTTTCACTCGAGCCATGATCTTACGCTGGAGCCATGTTGTCCAGCCTTCGTTGAGCCAAAAATGATCCCTAAGAAAGAGAGAGAGTGAAAATAATAATAAAGATGCGATCGTTAATTTGTTAGGAATCATACACATAAAATTGTAAATATATATAAGATGTGACGAAAATGATGTAGAAACCAATCGAAAGAATCTTACCAGGTAGCATTGGTAACTAAATTACCGGTCCAACTGTGGGAAATTTCATGTGCAACGACATCTGCAAGTGATCGATCACCTGCTAACAGAGTTGGTGTGACAAATGTCAAACATGGATTTTCCATCCCACCATATGGGAAACTTGGTGGTAAACATAGTAGGTCGTACCGTCCCCATACATAATCCTTTCCGGTAATCGCTTCTGCAGCACATAAAAATTCCTCAGTTTCACTAAATTCAAATGCAGCAGCCTCAACGACGCTAGGTTCACTCCAAATAGCACATCGTTTTGATATATCCCTCTTGCTAAGTTGACCAACAGCCATAGCCAAAAGATAGGAAGAAATAGGAACAGGTTGATCCCAAGTAGAACGAATCTTCTTTTCCTCTATAAGTATATCAGTATTTTTCAATACAGCTGACATAACACAAGTAGCCCAATCTGGAACTGTAACAGTCGCCGTGTATGACATTTTAACTCCAGGACGATCCTGACAGGGGACCAATGCACGAGCATGGATAGCCTGACATTGTGTGAATAAATATGGATATTGTTTCCCAGCTGTTTGTGATGGTGATTGCCATTGAATTGCACTACATAATTTCGTGGTAGAATATGAAATAGTAATTTTTAATGTATCATCATCATCATCATCATCATTACATCCTTGTGGTAAATCAATTTCCAATCGACGACCTAAATATGATTTCCCTTCTACAATAGGATGTAGTGTGTAGTTTAAGGGTGACGAACCCCCTTCATATTTGTAGGTCTTCACCGTCACAATATCCAAATGGGACGTGTCTAAGTTTAGTTTGCCAACTTTGGATTGCAAAACATGAACAGAATACGTCGCTTCTGCCAACAAACATTCCGTCTCAAAGTCTACGGAGACCGTCCAATCTAGGTGGGTAATTACTGCCTCTTCCGGTTTTGAATACGATGATAGGTCTTCCATGGTTAGAATCAACTTCTTTATCTTTTATGTTACAGCGGTACTTTTAAAAGAATACCAGTTTATGTTCTTACTTCTGAATTCTGACTTCGCTTTTATATTTATGAATTATGAATGCTAGAATGCTAAATGCTAAATGCTAAATGCTAAATACTTTTTAGCTTGGCATGTTTAAAATGTTATTTGTTATTTGTCTCTTTTTTCTTTTCTCCTTTCACTTCGAATGAGTATTGCGGGGGGGGGGGGTTTTTTTTGGGGGTCAATCTAGCCGTCGTCCTTCGTACGACCATGTTTCTCTCTGACTCGAAAGCGTCGATTTATATTTTTTTTATTACTACGTACTAATAGTAGTACACCAGTACTAGCACGAACTCGATCAACGTCGTAGCAAAAGCAAGCATATGAGCATCAACTACTAGAGGACATTTTTTTAAATTTATTTGTCTTACAATCATAAAAGTGCCGCATAAATGCAGATCATAGGCATGGCATGTTAAATGTAGCGTGTAGGTATCATACAGTAACATAACTCACTGAAGAGAAGATGTTTTCTACTAGGACTAGTAACGTTAGTCGTCGAATTTTACTGCGAACGAATGACAATAATAATATTAATAATAATAATAATAAGCACATACAAGTAATGTTTCGGTTGATGACAAATAACAGCAGAAGAAGAACGAAATGCTGTGAATTGTTTCCTAGTCGAAACTTACGATTTATATCCCATACAACATCAACATCATCAACAACAACAACATTGAATACAACCAATACAAAAGCAGATTATAAACTTCCATTACATGTACCAACGACACTACAGGAATCTTCTTCACCTGATAGCACTGATAATGATGATAATAGTAAAAATAATACACAATCCAAAACAGCTGCATACCTTGAACTTGCTAAGGCTAGATTATCAGCGTTGGTAGTAACAACAACAATGGCTGGGTTTATAGCAGCTGGTGGTCCACTTTATGATCAAGCATCATTAGCTGGATGTTGTGTGGTCGGTACAGCGTTGTGTTCTTCATCGGCAGCAGCATTAAATCAAATCTATGAACGTGATCGTGATGCAATGATGAAACGTACATTGCAACGTCCATTAGTTACAGGAACTTTATCAGTTTCTGAAGCGAAATTGGCTGCAGTAGTTTGGGCTGTAACAGGAACGACGTTATTAGCAGTCGGTACAGACCCAATAACAACAATGTTGGGTTTAGGTAATATCGGACTTTATGCTGGTCTGTACACATATATGAAACCACGTTCTATATACAATACCTGGGTGGGTGCAATTGTTGGAGCGATTCCACCAGTGATTGGTTGGTCAGCTGCAACGTCAGGTTCATTATTAGACTTTGATGCGATTATATTAGGATCAACATTATATTTATGGCAACTTCCACATTTCTTTGCTTTAAGTTATATGTACAAAGTAGATTATCAACGAGGAGGGTTCCAAATGCTAAGTAATCCTGAATCGGATAGTGATGGTGAACGAACGTCGTCAGCAATTATGCGATATGCTACCTACCTATCCGTTGTACCGTTCATATCAACCTTTGCAGGTGTTACAAGCAGTATGTTTGCATTGGAAGGGATTGTATTAAATTCATACGCATTATATGTCGCTAATAAATTTCGTCAAGAACGAACCAATACTAATGCAAAAAAAGTATTTTTCACTTCGCTTTGGTATCTACCAAGTTGGTTGATCCTGTTTTTACTTCACAGCAAGGTTTGGGATAAAGATGAAGAACAAGATCGAGATATTTTACGTGATGCAGTTTCTGGCTTTATTCATTCTGTTCGAAATGAAGGAAGAAAAATGTGTATACACGAACAAGTTGTTGTCAAGACAGCAGATGATAATACTGGTTCTAGTAGTGAGAACGCTTGTCCCGTGGCATTAACAAAGAAAGGTTCCGTAGTGATACAATCTACTGCTACTTCGGCAATTATTGAGTGCGAAAGAAACGAAGAAGTATAGATTTAATGCAATTCGATTTTTCTGATTGGCGTCTCTATGAAACGAAGAGAAAGGAACTACATTTACTTGTACGCATAATTAATCGCGCTAATAATTAAATCAATATTATTATAGATTACACTTAGCGTTCATCGACTTTCTAGCTACTTTTACACTAGTATTACGTCCTTGCTATTGAAAATTTCTGCTTTGTTATTTCTGTTTCTAAATCTTAGAATGATATATATACATATATACATATACACATATACATATACATTATTCATCCTCCTCCTCCTCTTGTTCGAATATAGTTTCATAAAGATATCCTACCAGATCCCATTCTTGCTCGTAGAAAGGAAATGTCATCAGTAAAAAGAAAGATGCACACTCATCAATATTTTTAAGTCCAGCTAGATTAAGAAACTTATGCAATACATCAGGATCTATATGTGCTAAATATGAATCTGGTTCGTCACTTGTAGAACCACCATCCTTTGTTGGGAGATTCGTTTCACCATTAATATTGTTATTGTCATTTAATTTTTGCCTTTTTGCATCACCATTTTTTTGTTTTTGGGAAGTACCAGACGATTCTGATTTAAGGTCGAGCCCTTTTGATGTTGGTGTAGTATCTTTTTCTATTGTCAATTCCTCGACATTCTGTCTAACAGCATCGTCATCGCCGTCTTCGATATCTTCCCAACCATCATCGCCTTCGCCTTCATCCTCGTCCTCAAATGCTTGGTTCATACAAACAGCTTTTTCGCTTGAGGGAGAATTATTATGTGTATGAATCTCCAAGGTTATTATGCTTTCTCTCTGCTGATAGTTGACAGACATTTCAATAGTATATCGAATAAGAAATCCTGATATTATATTGCCATCATTATCTTGTCGTCGATTTCGTTCGTATCGAAATGTTAATTGCATATTGTTACATTTTTCGAATAAGATTGTGGCCTCGATTCGACAGTAATCACTACCGGCTCTTACTCTTGAACATGACGTTACTCGCATCAGTTTCTTCAGACGTTGGATTTGAGGTTTCACGCCACTTCCCATTGGATCTAATTCGAGTATCGATAACGTAGTCTCAGTTTCCTTCATGAGCATCGCTTCTTCTTCAAAAGCACGAAGAACATCTTCCTTCGTGTTATATTCATCCTGCAAATCAATAAAATTTTGCAATGCTGTTCGTATTTCAGGACGAATATTTGACATGGTTCGGTTATTATAAGATCGTGCTTTCACAAATTATTAATATTTGTAATAAAAAATAAAATGATCTACTGTAAATCTGTGATCTCGAAAATCGATAAATTTCAATGTGCGAATGACAGTGGCTGAAATTATGGAATCACGCGGCTGACGTACGTACAAAATGAGCTCTTCAAATAATTATTGTTTACGACATTATAATATTCACTAAATATTAAAATTACGTAGCTTTCGCAAACAAATAAGGCGATATTATTTAATAGGAGATAGTTTAATTGGATTTTGATGTTTATATAAGCGCAGGATAATCCTCGGTGGCGGTAACAATTTCGTTCATCAATATTGTTGGCCGCGGTAGGAAAAGTAAACTCTCTTTTTCTGCATAGATCCATTTCCTTTCATATCTTTCCTTGACATAATAACAGACCAATAAGAAGACGCAAGAATGATTCCCAATGCATATGATACACCTACCATACCAACATTGGCAAACAGATCTGACGTGGTTGTAATGACAGATTCATTTGTGATACCATGTTCCCTTCCCATTTGATTTAAAATTCTCACCATCGTTGATGCTCCTGGTGCAAAAACTAATATCACCGATGAAAGCGAATTCACCGCCGGGTAGGAATAAAAGTATCCAAACACGTATGCCACATTTGCGCCGACGAATAAGATGATACAGTTGTTGATGTAGCTTGGAAGTTGAGTACAAGTCCCGAAATCGCATCCGTGGTTGAGGACTTCGTTTAAGACAAGTGTAACATAAGTGGTTATCCCCGGGATTAGCATATCTCTTGGCCGCACTTTAAACTCTATTAACGCTAAAGGCGTTAAAATAAGAGTGAAAACGAAGGCTACAAGCCACCAAGGTTCAATATTGAAGACATCCGCGGAAAATGCCGGGCAACTACTTCCCATAATAAGCGAGTTTCCGATCTCACCAAAATCTTCTTCGTATACTAAGAGACCACGTCCGAAGCACTGCCAACCAATTAACAAACCGAAGGACATGTACATAAGACGAATCAGAGCTCCAATCAAGCGAGAACTGCCATGAATAAAATTCCCTACATAAACTTCATAAGCGCCAAAGACTATCTCAGATCCAGGAAAATAAACATACATACTTGAAAGGAAAATGGTAAAGATATGACACATGAATAGCTCTTTTACTGCATATATATATCTCCAGATAAAGGATGTAACAGCTCCCGTGATAAAAGCAACCACAAGGACTTCAATCGAACCAAAAATTAGGTTATAACGACGAATAACGAGTCGCCTAACAACTAACCAAATGAAGGAACATGCCGCAACAATTGCCATGTCTTCCCATGTCCCATAGAATTGTGTGATACAACCAACACATTGCAATGCTAAGCTACCAAAATCGGCAATGAACCATCCATACGGATCATCTTCTTCCATGATATTATCTACAACCAAACTTGCAGCTTTAGCATTCTTAGTGTAACCCTATTGTAATAAAACCGAGAGCTGAGATACGGACCTTAATTTAGAAAAAAGAATATTTCCATAGCATTCAATTATTACGACTGGACCTTTTCCAAACTGAGCTGTTAATAATTTATTTGTAATAGAGACTTGTGGTGTATCATCCAGCTTCAAGGCAATTGAAACACGACGGAAATGCTCTTCGACATTAACGACCGTTTCACCGCATGCGATTTCGGCCAAGCACAACTTAAGAACGCAGACAACCTTGTCGCTGTATAAATCATCCTTATCATCGCTACTAGAGTACATTGCTTTGATTCTCGAACTAGTGACCGAAACCCCAGGGATTAAGGTTTTTCCGTCACCCCATAGGCAATCCAATCGTAATTCAATTTCCATTTCACCAGACCCATCATCGGATTCATTATTATCCATCTCCATCGCTTGGATGTAAGAATCAACAAGGTCTTTGATCGAAGGCCGTTTAGCCAGATCGATATGAAAGCCCTCAATTATATTGGCTTGTAATGAATGCCACCACTTCTTAGTAAGAGCCGGTTGTTCTTCCGTTGTCTCGACATCTTTCCCCTCATCATTATTTGAAGTGAAATTAGCCATTCTTGTTCTAAACTACACTATACTAAATAAAGATCAAATAATAATGTTCGAATGTTTGAATTCATTTCGCCTCGTTGGCTGTTACACACTGTTTCATATTTACCTTCACCTTGTCGTCTGCTGCCTCTTTTCAAGCAGTCTATGAAGTGTTGTGCAAAGTAGAGAAAGCTGATAATAGCAAAAAAAAAGCAAGGGAAACGGCGCGAAGAAACAGCTAATAATGCGCGTTCTACTTCGGACTCGTATTGGCGACTAATCGCGCGTTATTTCGAGAAATATAGGAAACTAAAAATAGTCCACTTCTTCAGTTCTGGCTCCGTAGGTTTCTACGTGAAAGACTATATGTGACTATAATAATCGACTGGACTAAAACAAATATTCAAATACACCATGGCGTCAAACAAAGGATTAGTGTTATACACGTTGGCTGCATTTCTTGTAGTCGGCACAGCCAATGCTTCTGGGGCCGCAGAGATCACTCAAGAAAACCATTCTTCTCTCACAAAAGGGAAAAATGTTTTTATTAAGTTTGTAAGAATTTGAATTTGAATTTGAAAATGAAAATGAAAATGGCATCGCAGGATTTTAATGTTAAAAAAAAAAAAGCGGCACGAATGTACTTGTATTATTATCTCACTTTTAAATTTTTTTTCCTTGCTCTCCATTTTGTAAAAGTTGGCTCCTTGGTAAGTTTAAGATCAAATTATAAATTCCCATCAACTCAAAAACGCAAATAATATGCGCCGCTGACATTTTCTTCTTCTTCATCTTCTTCTTCTTCTTCTTCTT
>Ga0115007_10001926_pt1 | contig 13092 bp, 10 predicted proteins | sample ArcOceMetagenome_2_FD_87166 | JGI IMG/M metagenome (GOLD analysis project Ga0115007, IMG submission 87166) | Marine eukaryotic phytoplankton communities from Arctic Ocean - Arctic Ocean ARC135M Metagenome | ecosystem: Environmental > Aquatic > Marine > Oceanic | place: Arctic Ocean | collected... | reverse complement strand
ATTTTCGACCTATGGACACTCGAGCTTGGTGCGCTCTGGTCGGCACCTAATGGAACAACTGCCTGCTGGGCGGCAGGATTTATTGAGCGCAGCAGGAAGCTATTTACGGGAGGTGTATACCAAATTATCTGGCGAAGGAACGGAATACTTTTTGGATAAGACGCCCCGCTATTATAAGATCATTGCCGAATTGCAGGCAATGCTTCCTGAGGCGAAGTTCATTGTATTGCGCAGAGAGCCAGTCGCGGTCTATGCATCGATCCTGAATTACATTGAAGGACAGATGCATCTGCTTCCAACATGGGAGCAGGATATCGTGGAAGGCATTCCGAAGATAGGAGAAGGCTTGGAATTACTTTCGGGGAATTGTCATCTGGTTGATTATGAAAAACTGGTGGTTGATCCGAGTACCGTGCTTAAGGGTGTGCTGGATTACCTTGGCTTGGAGTTTTCAGAGTCGCTTCTGGGGGCTCTGGCCCAGACCAAGGTTGCGCGAGGTGATCAGACTGGTATGAGGAAATATTCGACTGTAAGTGCTGCATCCCTTGATGGATGGAAACAGACTGTGAATTCTCGAGTTAAACGGCGAATTGCTTCGAAATGGTTTGAGAGGGTTTCAGCGGCTGATTTTGAACGATACGGCTATGATAAAGGTGAGCAGCTAGAAAAGCTGAGTGAACTCTCCGTTCGATTTTCACTGCGTGATGAACTGGCATGGCAGGTGGGTTCTGTATATTTTAACTACCAGTTAAATGTATTAAGATGGGGGCATCAGCGTCGTCGAAACGGCCAACTCGCAACACTATATTAGATAATCTCATGAGAAAGTTGTTACAGATCGCATTCGCGATAAATATTTTTCTAAATCTTACAAATCTGTTTGTATTCATACCGGCATGGCTGGGTTTACCGCTGCGTCTAATTGGTGGGCTGATGTTATTAGTTAATCTGGCTTATTTGTTTAGTGAGCGTGCGGTTCTAGCGGATTTGTTGAGGCATAAGCTAACCTGGGCGCTTCTCGTCCTGTTTTTTATATGGCCATTACTTGGAGCATTATTCCCCATGTTCAATGGTTATAGTATGAAGCGTGAGATTGTATTACAGGCTTTCTACGCCACCACTCTCTTGGGGGCGGGTGTGTATGTCTTGAGGGTCAGTTACGCGCGCGCGCGATTATTGGCCTATGCTTGCTTTGGGGTGAGTATCGTCGGGATTTTTGCGCAGATATTTCTGCCGGGATTCTTTATGTCAGTTGCTGTGATGGCAGAGCATTCGGGCGAGACGTTTGCTTTTGGGCGTGCCGCAGGATTCTTTGTGAATCCAAATGTTGCCGGGCGCTTTGTGATATTAATGTATTTATTGCTGATGCTGTCGCCGAAGAAGCTGGGGGCATTGGAAATCCTCGCAGTCACCACCGTGTCATTCGCTGCGGTTCTATTGACTGCATCGCGTTCCAGTTTACTGCTAAGTATGGGCGTCATTGTTTATGTCATTGGTCATCGATTCTCTGTTCCATACATTCGTGGGCGAATGACTTTCAGTCCTGGTAGATTTGTTCTAGGAAGTATCACAATTGTTGTTTTGGCGGTGATGGCTGCATTTATTTTACCGTTGGCGTCGAAGTTTGTCCTTGAAAAGACCGATGTGGGTTCGACAAAGCATGCATCCGAACGGTTTGACTTCTTTGCGCATGGATTTGGTGGTTTTGTCGACCGCGTTGAAGAAGAGGCCGTTAAGCGTTGGTATACAGTGGAGCCGTATGTGGATGGTTTTAAGGAAAGCTGGTTGTTTGGTCGTGGGCTCTCAGGCTATCGTATTTATAAGACTGAAAATTATTTGGCACTGACGCCTCACAATACGATATTTGCGATGTGGTTGAACTATGGCGTCTTTTATGTGTTGTTTGGTTTCTTCTGTTTCTTTGTTGTTGCGGTGAGTCCGCGCATGCGACTGGTGGAAAATCACTTGGGCATGTCGTTTGCTCCCATTTTGTTTTTAACGCTTCTCGGCATTATGTTTACCTATGATGGCTTGTTTGCTCAGAGAGGCTTTTATATAATGGTTGGGCTCTTTCTTGGATTATATTGTGCCCCAGTCCGCTGGTTCGATTTCGATCGTAATATGTCTGAAGCACCGCTTCTTGGGAAATCGCGGAGGCGGAGACAATGATGCTTAGATTTTTGAGTATGAGGAAACGTTTGCTGGAGAATGGCTTGGTGGGAGTCCGCGATTACCGATGAGTATGGATTACTTGGTCTTGGGAACAGTATTAGCACCCGACGCGTTTACCTATAATCAAGCAGCGAATCCTGCTTCGACAAAGTGGCTGTCAGGCTTTTTGGATGGCTTGAGAGCGAACGATACCAGTGTCACATTATGCGGGCATTGCTATGCGCAAGCGTGGCCGAAAGGTCCATTTTCCCCTGGTAAGGTGACGTATCTAGATCATCGATATGACAATCATTTAGTTCGTTTTTTGAATGTTCCTGGACTGCGTTTCTCCTCGATGGGGCGTGGATATTATCGAGCGGGCGACCAGTTAGCTAGGCAAAATAATTTTGATGCCATTGTAACTTACAATCCCTATCCATGGCATGTTGCTGCGGCGCGACGATTACGAATTAAATACAATATCCCTTGGATTTGTTTGAACTTGGATTTTGATGATGTTGGCGGCGGGTGGCAGCACTTCTTGAATGATGCGGGTGATGCGGATGGCCATCTGTTTTTATCACATTGGGGCTATGAGAATGCACCAGTGGAGAAGAAGCTTCATTTAGATTCTGGAGTCTCAAGTTTGGGTGATGGTTTTGGTGCTCGTGAAGCAGGAGAGCATGTCAATATTGTGTATCTGGGTAAGCTGAGTCAGTCGGGAGGCTTAGATGTATTGCTTAGGTTGCCTGAAAGTATTAAGAACCCGAATGTGCGTTTTATTTACGGGGGTAAGGGCTACCCGGGTGCGGTCGCTCGACTAAAGTCTTTGGCGGCCTCAGACTCTAGGGTCGATTTTCGGGGCTTTGTGGAAGATGATGAAGTGGATGCACTTTTTGACAGTGCGGATATTTTCATTAATGCGAGAGATCCTAGTGACCTCGTGAACGATATGGTGTTTCCATCCAAAATCATGCACTATCTACAGACAGGTAAAACGGTTGTGTCGACTTGGACCAAGGGCTTGGATCCTGCTTATCGTGACCTTATGTTGATTTCTAAGACGTCGAGCGTAGAGGATTTTGTGAGCACGGTGGAGCAAGCTGCCGGTGAATCGCAGGAGCAACGAACTGCCCGTAGTCAGCGGATTTCAGGATTTCTAATCGGCTCACGTTTGTGGCGTTCGCAAGCGAAGAGGTTTATTGATTTTACTTCGTCAATTTGTGGCAAAACTGAGAACCATTTATAAAATGAATATTATCCATGCAGTTCCGACTTTGGGACAAAGTGGCGGTGGTCCACCCCGTTCTGTCAGTCAATTGTGCAATGCATTAGTTGCCCATGGTAGTTCCATTGGGATTGTGACGGCAGTCGATGTGAATGATCCGATAGTTGCATTAGATTCTGGAATTGACCTTACGGTTCTGGAGGGCCGAGGCATTTCTTTTCTGGATCGCTTACGCGCTGCTGATTTCGGAGGAGCGTTAAATACGCTGAATCAAGATACTGGTATCTCTTTGATTCATCAACATGGACTCTGGATGGCGGCTTCGCACGCAGTGACAAATTTTTCGTTCCAGAATAAGATACCATTAGTATTGGCTCCAAGGGGAATGTTGGAGCCTTGGGCGATCAATAATTCTAAGTGGAAGAAGAAGCTGGCATGGATGCTCTACCAGAAGCGTGATCTTGAGAAGGTCGGCGTGTTTCACGCTACGGCACACTCTGAGGCGGAGAGCATTCGTCGCTTAGGCTTTAAACAGCCGATCGCCGTGATTCCGAATGGCGTTGAGTTGCCGGAGCTGAGGGCTGAGGGCGGAGAGCGGAGAGCTGAGATCGGAGGTAATTTTCAGGTTTCAGGTATCGAGTCTCATTTCTCCCAAAAGCGCACCGCGCTTTTCTTATCCCGTATCAATCCGAAGAAGGGCTTGCCGATGTTGTTGGATGCTTGGAAGAAGCTGGCGCCTGACGGTTGGCGCCTAGTGATCGCGGGGAATGACGACAGTAATCATTTGCCTGAGCTGGAGCGGAAAATCGCAGAGCTGGGACTTTCGGATCAAGTGGAACTGGTGGGGCCTTTGTTTGGAGATGATAAAGAGCAGGCGTATTTGAATGCGGACTTATTTGTGCTGCCGTCCTATTCGGAAAATTTCGGGATCGTGGTGACCGAGGCTCTCGGTTATCAAGTTCCTGTGCTGACCACGACGGGCTGTCCTTGGCAGGAGCTGGAAACTGAGCAGTGCGGATGGTGGGTCGAGCCCACTCCTTCTGGAATTGAGCAAGGATTGAAGGCGGCTTTGGAGAGCTCGGATGCCAAACGGCGAAAAATGGGTATTCGCGGCCGTGAGTTGGTCAAACAGAAATACCTATGGCCCGCGATCGCATTGGATATGTTAGAACTCTACAAATGGCTGGCTCATGGGGCCGATCGCCCCGATTTTGTAGTGTGAGGCTGATGACTTTTCAGAACGTTCTGATGCGTTTTTTTGTCAGTTTGGTTACAAGTTGAACTAAGGCTCTATGATTGATCTATCTTTATACGAAAATAAGCTAACGTTGCGTAATCAGGTTGGTCGAATGCTATGGACGCTCGTCTGGGCTATATTGGCTCGACCGCTTCCGCGGAGCATGGGGAATAAGTGGAAGATCTTATTACTACGTCTTTTTGGCGCACAGATAGATTCAACTGCGGTTGTATATTCCTCTGTTCGGATCTACATGCCATGGAATCTTAGAATGGCTCCGCATTCTTGTTTGGCGCCTGGGGTGGATTGCTATAATGTGGATAAGATCGACATCGGGGCACACACCACAATTTCTCAGAAGACATATTTGTGTGCTGCATCTCACGACATTTCGAAACCGAGCTTACCGCTTGTGACCGCTCCAATTACAATTGGAAATCAAGTTTGGGTGGCAGCCGATGCATTTATTGGGCCTGGTGTTGAAGTCGGAGAAGGCGCAGTGATTGCCGCGTGTGCATGTGTGGTTAAAAATGTCCCAGAATGGACCGTTGTTGGAGGAAATCCAGCGAAGGTTATCAAAGAGAGAATTGTCGAAAAATGAGCTTTTCAGTGATCATACTTACTTTTGATGAAGAGATTCATATCGAGCGGTGTATTGCGAGTATTCGTGAGTTAGCGGATCGGGTGTATGTCGTCGATAGTGGCTCGACTGATGCGACTCGTGAGCTGGCGGAGAAAGCCGGGGCGCTCGTTTTTCAGAATCCGTGGCCGGGGTCGCAGGCCGCTCAGTTTGACTGGGCGCTAGATCACCTTGGCGTTGAGACGGATTGGATTCTTCGCATGGATGCGGATGAGACTGTGACGCCAGAATTGATTCGGGAATTGAGGGAGGAGCTGCCGATGCTTCCAGGTTCCGTGTCTGGAGTGACTCTACCCCTAAAGCGTTACTTCCTGGGGCGTCATATGAAGCATGGCTTAAGCACAATTCGATTGTTACGTCTATTTCGTAATGGAAAAGGACGTTATTCTGACCAAGTAATGGATGAACATCTAGAGATTTCGGATGGTGAAATTGTATCCTTTGAAGGTGAGTTTGTCGATGACAACAAACAGCCACTGTTTAAATGGCTGGCGAAGCACATCGGTTATGCTGAACGAGATGCGATGCAGAAATTGGCGTTTGATTATGGTGTATTCGCTGATGAGGAAAGTGAGGGAGAAATGAGCCAGTATTCTTCTGCTGTGATTGGGCAGAAGAAATCCTATGCGAAGGCCCCATTGTTTCTTCGGTCGTTCGTTTACTTCTTTATACGTTATGTGATTCGTTTAGGATTTTTAGATGGCAAGGAGGGGTTCTTGTGGCACTTCTTGCAGGCTTGGTGGTATCGCACTATCATCGATGTTCGAATCTATGAGATCAAAGCAGATTTTTCAGGAGATCCTATGGGGATGCGCGATTATATCCGTGCGTATTTCGATCGCCTGACACAGCGATAGGTTCGGGGCTTCATATATAATGAATATTTGGATTGTTAACCCCTTTGATGATGTTCCTGGCGAAGGAAAAGCACAGCGCTATTGGGCGCTAGCGGATGCCTTGTCGGAGCAGGGCCACCAGGTCGTTTGGTGGAGTAGCAACTGGTCACATCGTCGAAAAGCTAGGCGCGTAGCGCCGAAGTGTCAAAGTGCGAAGGGACAACTTCCAACGATCAACGATCAACCATCAATCATCAACTTCACCCTTCGTCTTGTTGCGACGCCTCCATATTATAAAAATGTGAGTGTCGGAAGGTTGTGGAATCACTTTCGTTTTGGTCGTAATCTGTTTCGCGATGCCTGTTTGGCAGTTGAGGGCGGTGAGCTAGAAAAACCGGACATTGTTTTGGCGAGTATGCCACCGATGGACGGGGCTGCCGTTGCATTGAAGTTGAAGGCAAAATATGGCTGTAAGGTCATCACCGATATCATGGATCTATGGCCCGATACTTTGCTTCAAGCTGTTCTCAAGTATAGCGTAAGGGGCACGTTCAGATATAAGCTGCTTGAGCATGTTGGGCGTATTGCGCTCTATCCATATTGGCGTATGTTACGACGTGCATGCGTGGAGTCTGATGCGATCAGTGCACAGTCGAATGCGTTTGCGGAATATGCTAAAAAGCATGGCGCAACTGGGGAGGTTCACGTCTGTTATTTGGGGGCGGAAGGCGCTACAGGCGCTACCTGTGGCCTCGATTCTAGGAATCGGAAAAAAACCTCAACCAACCCCAGTCTTACGACCGAGGCCACCCAGACTGAGGTGTTTAGTGCTGAGGATCCTGACCTTCCACTTTCCAACCTTTCTACTTTTCCACAAAGAAGCCTCCGGCTTCTTTACCTAGGAGCCATGGGGGCAAGTTATGATTTGCACACAGTGATTGATGCGGTTCGTATGCTTAACGAAACGAAGCAAGGATCGCTTGCTGTTGCTAGATTGGGAGATTGGCCACGGGTTGAATGCGTTTTTGTTGGCGATGGTGAGAAGCGATCCGAACTGGAGGCGATGAATGTTCAGGGCGTGCGGTTTACTGGCTTCTTGAATGGTGCTGAATTAACTGCCGAACTGGAGACTGCGGATTTGGGTGTGATTCCTTTTTTCTCCGGGTCTGGAGTGACAGTGCCGTATAAAGCCGGCGAATATTTGGCACATGGGTTACCTGTTTTGAGCACGATCGATGGCGAGCTCGGTGATTTAATCCGAGAATTCGAATGTGGTGCTGTGTATCGTTCGAGTGATGTAGATTCACTGGTGGCATCGATCGCAAAATACATTGATCAAGCCGAACTTCTCGGGCGGTCGAAAGAAAATGCGAGCGCTTGTTTTCTTCATGCGTTTGATCGTCAAAAACTATACCCTGATTTTGCCAGTTGGATCTCAGAGCAGAGAGCGCTTGGGAATGCCAATGTTTGAAGCTATTTACTCGAATGAAATTTTATCTTATATCGCAAGTTTATCCGCCTGATGCGGCGGCAGTGGGGCAGTATTTCGAAGATGTTGCTGTTCAATTAGGTGCCCGTGGGCACGATGTGTATGTGCTGACTGCGGATCGTGATTACGATGATCCGAGCATACTATACGATTGTAGCTCGAGGCACCCACGAGTAAAAATTGTGCGGTTTAAGTTTTCATCATTTGGAAAGCGCACGCTCATACATCGTCTGTGTGGGCAATTTTCGTTTCTCGGGCAATGTGCTGCGTGGTTGCTTTTTCACAAGCGTCCAGATGCGCTCGTTTTGACGACTATTCCCGCGACGACAGGTGTATTCTTTCTGCCATTATATTGGTTAAGGCGGTTTCGTTATTTATACTGGGTGATGGATATCAATCCGGATCAAGCAATTGCTCTTGGTGTCGTGTCTGAGGCCAGCGTGTTCGCTCGTGCACTTCGATGGGTCAATAAGAAGCTTGTGAGTGGTGCGCGACGAGTCGTTTGTTTGGATGAGGAAATGCAGCAGCGTATCAATGGCGATGAGTCGGTCCGAGTTCTACCACCATGGCCATTGGAAAATGACTTGGGCAGTGTTGATCGAGCGGCTAATCCTTTTATCCGTGAGCATGATTTAGATGGTAAGTTTGTGTTTATGTATAGTGGGAATCACAGTCTGGTGCATCCGCTAGATACGCTATTAGATGGTATCCGCGGTGCCGATCTCAGCACGAATACAAGATTTGCATTTATTGGAGGTGGTCGCGGAAAAGTTAAAGTCGAGGATTTAGCTCGTGAAAATGACCAGCTCCTTTCGCTTCCTTATCAACCTTTGGATCAGATCCGGTTTTCCCTTTCTGCAGCGGATGTGCACATTGTCTCGATGGGCGAGACCATGCGCGGCATTGTGCACCCCTGTAAGCTCTACACTGCATTGGCAGTAGGCCGCCCGATATTGTTTCTCGGCGATGCGGTATCAGTTTTGGGTAAGGTGGTTTTAGATCATTGTGTTGGCTGGTGCGTGCCTCATGGTGATGCTGGTGAAATGGCGAGAGTCCTGCGTTGTATTGAACAAACGGATCGACAAGAATTATATCAAATGGGTGAAAAAGCCCGACAGTTGGCGGATTCGAAGTATTCACGAGCAAAGTTAAGCGAAGAGTTTTGTGATATCTTAGAGGATGCAGCAGCAGGTTAAATATATACAGGAATGTCTGTGAGTATGAGTGAATCAAAAGTTCTAGTTACGGGTGCCTCTGGTTTTATTGGCCGCACGCTTTGCAAACGCTTAAGCGAGAGTGGTCATGTTGTTGTTGGCTCTGGGCGCCGAGAGACCGTGGGACCGTGGCAGTCATTCATGAGTATGGATTTAACCTGCACTCAGTCTGAGTTAAAATTGGATGGGATCAAAACGGTTTTCCATCTTGCGAGTAAGGCACATGCAGTTTCTGAGGCACCAGGAGATACGAGCGGGTATAACGAAGTGATCGTTGAGGGGACGCGACGACTCGTGGCTGCAGCCGAGCGTGCCAGCGTTCATTCGTTGGTCTATATGAGCAGTGTCAAGGCCATGGGGGAGGGGGAGAGTCGGCGTCAGCAGCTGCATCCACTTGATGAATCGTGTTCAGCGAAACCTGAAACGCCTTATGGACTTTGTAAATTGGAGGCGGAGACCATTGTGTTGCAGAGCAAGATCCCGCATGTCGTGGTGCTGCGGCCTGTTATGGTTTATGGCCCCGGGCATAAGGGCAATCTGGTGAAGATGGCCGAAGCGATCCGTGTGGGGCGTTTTCCTCCGATTGCAGACAATAAGAATCGGCGTTCAATGGTCCATGTGGATGATTTAGTCGGTGCCTGCGCGCTCGCGGCAGTATCAGACAAAGCCAATCGAGAAGTGTATGTTATCGCTGGAGAGACCGCGCTTTCTACACGTCAACTCTACGATGCGCTTCGTCGAGAGATGAAGATGCGACCTGTTGGATGGGGAGTGCCTGGGGCGACTTTACTTGGAGTTGCGAAGTTGGGAGATTTGATGGAGACCATGACGGGTAAGCGTATGCCTCTTAGTTCTGACATTGTATGGAAGCTGCTAGGTAGTGCCTGGTATTCGAATCAAAAAAGTAAAGATGACTTGGGCTTAGTTTATAGGAGCGAGAGTCGTTTCTTAGATTAGATATTTCTGTTCGCACACTGCTCTCATTTTTACTCGATTAGAATGCCTCGATTAATTAGATTTTTAATGCTGCTCCTACTGTATGGAGTGGCTGCGATAGCTAGCTACTGGTTGGCTTGGACGTTGCGCTTTGGGTTCTATAGAGATATTGATGGTATGCCTGATCAGTTCCGTGCTCTTTGGATCATTCAGGGGGTATATATCGTTCCTTTTAAACTGTTCTGTCTATATGTGCTGGGACAGTTTTCAGGTCTAGTTCGTTTCTTTCGATTGCCGGATGCGATTCGTTTGCTGGTCGCTTCATCACTCGCGACGTTTGTGTGTCTGGTGGTGTGGGTGATTAGTTCGTTTCAGTATGTGCCGCCAGGTTCAGTTCTACTAGTTGATTTCTTTCTCTTTACGTCGTTTGTCGTGGGTTTACGTGTTGCGATTCGTGTGATCGATGAACGTCGGAGGCAGTTGCTCTATGCGGGCCAAAAAATGGAGCGCGTGGCGATTATTGGCGCGGGTCAAGCAGGCTCTGCTCTGGTCTCCGAGTTGATCTCTCAAGTGGAGTTGGGGATGCGCCCTGTGGTGTTCTTTGACGATAATAAGGTCAAGCAAGGCCGGCAGCTGCATGGCATTCCGATCGCAGGATTGCCGGAGCAAATTCCGTCGTATCATGCGACGCATGATTTGGATAAAGTGGTGTTGGCGATGCCCAGTGCGGCGCCCGCCCGTGTTCGTGAAATTGTTTCGTTCTTGAAGCGTCATAATATTCCGGTGGAGACCGTGCCGTCCGTCGGAGAAATCATGAGTGGTGATTTTCGTGTGTCCTTGACGCGCGATGTTCACATCGAAGATTTGCTCTATCGCGAGCCCATCGAAATCAATTCCGGGGAAATTAAGCAATTCGTTGGAGGGAATGTGGTGCTGCTCACTGGAGCTGGAGGCAGTATCGGGCAAGAGCTGGCCACTCAGTTGGCGAGTATGCAGCCGTCTCGGCTTATTTTGTTGGATCGATCCGAAGGGGCACTGTTTCTGACTGAGAAGCTGCTGTTGGATTCGGGCATGAATGTTTCGATCGAGACACGTGTCGTTGATGTTCAGGACAAGCAGCAGTTGGAGGCGGTGTTTGAGGCCTTTGAACCCTCGATCGTGTATCATGCTGCGGCGCATAAGCATGTTGGCATGATGGAGCGGCAACCGATGGAGGCGTTTTTGAATAATGCTTTGGCGACTTACGAATTTGCCAAGTTGGCAGTGAAACATTCGGTGCGAAATTTCTGTTTAATTTCAACAGATAAGGCGGTCTATCCGACCAGTGTGATGGGTGCCACTAAGCGACTGGCGGAACTCGCGATTCAAGTGTTGATCGCACAAAGGCAGTGCGGTGAAACCGATTTTTCGATTGTTCGATTTGGCAATGTGATCGGGTCTTCAGGCAGTGTGATTCCAATCTTTGAGAAGCAAATTGATCAGGGGGGGCCAGTGACAGTGACCGACCCCGCAATGACGCGTTTCTTTATGACTATTCCCGAGGCGGTGGGCCTCGTATTACAAGCGACGTCATTTCCCGAGAAACAGGCTCTGTTCGTTTTGGAGATGGGGCAGCCCGTAAAGATCGATGATGTCGCTCGTGATTTGATTCGGCTCAAAGGATTAGAGCCGGACGTGGATATTGAGATTGTATATACAGGTGCAAAGCCTGGTGAGAAGTTGGCAGAGGTGCTTCAGTATGACGAAGAAACCTTGCTCCCTACGGCGCATCCGAAGGTGTCTCGAATCGCATCAGACCTGAATGAGTGGGAGGGCTCCGTTGCATTTCTACAGGAGTTCGAGGCATTTTCAGCACGGTGCGCTTCGGGAAGTGCCGATGCCGTTCGCGTCGCCTTATTCAATGCGTTGGAAAATGGAATTGAAAGTTGCTCGACTGAGTTGACTCAGAAATAATTAAATACACTTAGATCCCTATGAATATAATGAAAATAGTCGGGCGGACTCGCCCCTTGTTTGATGCGGATGTCTCCGCACGTGAAGCGGAACTCAAAGAACGTATCGAGGGTTCTCGTATCTTGGTGATCGGTGGTGCGGGCACGATCGGGCAAGCCGTGGTCCGTGAGCTGTTTAAGCGTGATCCGCGTGCGCTGCATGTGGTGGACATTAGTGAGAATAATCTGGTCGAGGTGGTTCGTGATATTCGCAGCACTTTGGGCTATGGCAGTGGCGATTTTCAGACGCTTCCCCTAGATGTGGGGAGTCGCTATTTTGACGCCTTTGTTGAGTCGCAGGCACCGTATGATTACATCTGCAACCTTTCAGCGCTCAAGCATGTGCGCAGTGAGAAAGATCCCTATACATTGATGCGCATGCTGGAGGTGAATGTGTTCAATACGGTGAAAACCGCTCGCATTGCGGCGCAGCAAGGTGCAAAAAAGTATTTTGCAGTCTCGACCGACAAGGCGGCCAACCCTGTGAATTTGATGGGTGGCTCAAAACGAATCATGGAAAAGTTTCTCCATCGTGAGTCGGCCAATGTAGATATCTCGATGGCACGGTTTGCCAATGTCGCTTTCAGTGATGGTAGCCTGCTGCATGGGTTTACTCAACGCATCATGAAGCATCAGCCGATCTCTGCGCCGAATGATGTGAAGCGGTATTTCGTGACTCCAAAAGAGTCAGGCGAGCTGTGCATGATGTCCGCCATCTTTGGAGAGAATCTGGATATCTTCTTCCCAGACCAAGCAGGCGAACTAGAGCTGACTCGTTTTTCCGATATTGCGATTCGTTTTCTAGAACAGGCGGGCTACGAGCCGGTGGTCTGTGAATCGGAAGACGAAGCGCGCGAGCGTGTGTCGGAGTTAATTCCACAGAAAAAATGGCCAGTCTATTTCTTCGGCAGCGACACCACCGGAGAGAAAGCGTTCGAAGAGTTCTTCATGGGTAATGAGACGCTTGATCTCGATACCTTTAACGGGATCGGCGTGATCAAGAACCAGCCCTCCTTTGACGATAATGTGTTGGATCAATTTGATTCTGAGATTGCAGCGATCCGAAGTTCAAAAGGGCCATGGGACGAGACGAAAATCGTCGAGTCCTATTTGAAAGTGCTGCCGGAATTGAGCCACGAGGAGAAGGGGAAGTATCTTGATTCGAGAATGTGATGCGCTCCGCGCGGAAATTGGAAATTAGAAAGCTGACTGAGCGTGACTGCAAAATAAGTGTAGGTAAGTGGTTAAGAAACAGCCCAGATTAATCAGAGCTCAGAGCCGCTATCGCGGAGACCGCTAATCACACGCTTATAATAGAACTCCAAATCTTTCTTTGCATCGTGCTGGATAAGCGTTAAATAAGCGGTGAT
>Ga0115007_10001925_pt1 | contig 13100 bp, 11 predicted proteins | sample ArcOceMetagenome_2_FD_87166 | JGI IMG/M metagenome (GOLD analysis project Ga0115007, IMG submission 87166) | Marine eukaryotic phytoplankton communities from Arctic Ocean - Arctic Ocean ARC135M Metagenome | ecosystem: Environmental > Aquatic > Marine > Oceanic | place: Arctic Ocean | collected... | reverse complement strand
GACGTTGCAGGACAAAAACACCATTTAACCTTAAGCACGGGGCGTGTAGCGGATTTCTACCAATGGGATCAGGATCAATTGGTGGCGGTCGACTTAGAGGGTACCTTAAATGATGCACCTATTTTGCTCTCGTCCAACTCTCGCCCGTTACCAGAAGAGAAAAGCTCAGAGCTCAAAGTTAAACTCAAAAACTTCCCCCTACACAGCGTTACCGCTGTCTTTTTGCCAACGTTGCGCGCACATATCGATCTTGATTTAAGTATTAAGGCGCAAAGTAATAGTGGTAGCCATTTAACCTCTATTGTTCAAAGCGGTTCGGTTCGCGTGAGAAACCTGAGTTATGCGCAAGAGGGGCTACAGGTTAAAGAGCAAAGCTTGGCGTGGAATGGCGGTGTTAATGTGGCGCTACTTGGCAGTGAGTTAAAATCGCTCAAAACCAAAGGCGAGTTGGCCCTGCAAGGGTTGGCTCTGACCCAAGCCGGTAGCCAGGTTTCATTGGACAGTCTTAAGGTGAACTCTGCTATTAATTTGCAGGGGTTAACGTCGTTGAATCTGTCCGCTCTGGTGCTTGATGCCAAAAAGCTGCAGCTCTCCCAAGCTGCTCAGGCGATGAATGCGGATGACCTTCACCTCACGGCCGATGCCATTAACCTACAGGATCTAACGCAACTCAGCCTGTCTGGGCTATTGCTCGATGTGAATCAATTGCAGCTGTCTCAAGCGAAGCAGCGTGTACAGGTCAGTAGGTTACAGTTGTCCGCAGGTGCTGAAACTCAAGATATGCAGATATGGCAAGCCACGGTTCCAACGTTAACGCTCGCGGATATTGATCTATCGGCGGCGGGCGAGTCGCTCGTGACCTTGAAAGGTTTAACGCTGAAATCAGCGGTTGTGCAACATACCGATAAAATCTCTCTGGCCGAGTTAGAGGCTGATCAGTTAGTCGTTGAAGGTGATGGGGGAGTCTTTACCCAGTGGAATAAAATTAGCGCGAAAGGGGTTACGCTTGACCAGTTGCAATCCCTCAGTATTAATCAGTTACTGCTGCACAACAGTAAAACCCGCTTATACCTCACCCCAAAGCGGAACCTGTCGGATCTGGACTGGTTATTAGCACAGCTCTCATCGGCAGAGAGTAACGCGGGTTCGGGCAGCAAGGCGGCATCCTCTAGCGCGCCTTTTCGCGTGAAACTTAATCGTCTATCCCTGTCAGGGAGTAACACCCTTAATGTGGTCGATAGGGGTGTGAAACCGGCGTTTAAAACCCAGCTGGATATTAGCAAGGTTGAGTTGCGCAAACTGGACACTGCAGCCAAAGGTGAAACGAGCTTTGAGTTAGCGGCGAAGAGTAAGTTCGCCAAAATCTCAGCTAAAGGGACTATGGAGCTATTCAGCGGTAATTACGGGGGACACTGGGATGCAGAAATTAAAGGTCTAGAGCTACCAGAAGTTAGCCCTTACTCACTGGAATATACCGGCTATTATTTGCAAAGTGGTCAGCTAACGTTAACCACAAAAGGCACCATTAAAGACCGGAAATTGAGTGGCGATTCCGATATACGGTTAAACAGACTTGAAGTTGAGGCACGTAATAGCGAGCGTAGTGGTGAGTTTGACCAAAAGGTCTCAATGCCGCTGGGTACCGCGATCATGGTGCTACAAGACAATGATAGCAATATAGATCTGCAAATCCCCTTGGAAGGCTCTTTGGATGATCCTAAGTTTGGTTACCAAACCATTATTAATAAACTGGCAGGTAAGGGGCTTAAAAATGCCGCCATCGGCTACATAAGCAATGCGCTGCAGCCCTTTGGCGCGTTAATTTCGATCAGCCAGATGGTGATGGATGCCCAAGAGAAGGGGTCGTTTATCACGCTGCAACCTGTGATCTTTGAGCCGGCGGAAACTACCCTGTCGTCCGAATCAAAGGCCTATATGGCTAAGTTAGCGGAGATGATGAACGAGCGTAAAGGGATGCGTATGAACATTTGTGGGGTTGCGGTATTAGCCGATAAACCTGCTATTTGGGCGCAGTTGCAAGAGACGAATAAACAGCAGAAAGCACCGCTTGATGAAACGCTTCTATTGCTGGAGTTAGAGCCTGCATTACAGGCCTTAGCGCAACAGCGTAGTGATGCGGTGAAGACCGAGCTATCCGATAAGCAAGGGATTGATAGCGAGCGTCTCTTTAGTTGTTACCCTAAAGTGGACCTAAAATCTAAAGATAAACCGCAGGTTTCATTAGGGTTATAAGCATGAACCTGTTCCGTCATTCAGATGATGGTATCAATCTGAATGACGGATTTGTACCTCCGTGCTTCTGTGCAAAGGGTTAGCGGCTGATCAGGGTTCGATAGCTGCTGGCCAAACTTTGTTGTCGATGGCTGAGCTTACTTATCAACATAAATAGGCCACAGCTTAGTATTGGCAGACTTATCCACAGGTAAGGGTGTACCACCGGGTCCAGTTTCAGCAGTTGTTGATGGATGGGCCATAAGCTTAACTCGCTAATAATGACCGCCATAAACCCGCTAATCATACCGATTAAACCCATTTCCATTCGATCGAGCTGCTTGCACTGTTGTTGGCTTGCGCCGAGGGTTTGTAGCAAGGCATTTTCATAACGGCGCTGCTCCAGCTCTTGCGTGAGCGTGACATATAATAAGATTAAACCAGCGCTGGTGGTGAGTAGCATCAGTAGGCTAGAGAGCATGGATAAGCGTGTCAGCAAGTGTTGTAGCTGTTCAAGTATTTGCCGGACATCGATCAGGGTTAAGGTCGGAAACTGCTCAATCAGTTGTCGGCTAATGTCAGCGCTATTGTCCCCTAAATGGAAACTGGTTAAGTAACTTGCCGAGATATCCTCTAGCAGTCCCGGCGCAAAGATAAAATAGAAGTTCGGCTGGAAGGAGTCCCACTGAACGCTACGTATGCTATTAACCTCTGCGCTTCGCTCTATACCCCCGATATTAAACGTCACGATATCGCCCAGCGTTAAGCCTAACTCTGAGGCTATCTTCTCCTCAATCGATACCTGTCCGGTCAACGGTGTATCGGTCTTCTCTGTCTGTTTAGAGGCCCGCCACTGGCCCGCTACAAGGGTATTGTGCGCGGGCAGTTGTATCGTGGTGGTTAAATTAAGCTCGCGATTCAACGAAGGGTGGTCCTGTTGCTTTTGAGTGAGCGCCTCCGATAGGGGCTGGTGGTTGATGGCATTGAGTCGCCCACGGTAAATCGGCCACAGCTGAGGGTCGATTTGGTGGCTATGTAGTAGGGTTTGTACGCCCTCTTTTTCCCATTCTTGGATGTTAATCACAAAGTGGTTAGGGGTTTCCTCGGGGAGCTGAGCTTGCCAGCGGCTGAGTAGATCGTTTAATGCGATTAAGTTGATACTTAACAGTGAAAAAAGCAGGCAGATCACCGGTATTTGTAGTTTATACCAGCGCTGTTGCTGTTGAACGCGACTGAACAGCAAATTCCCTAGGGGGTGATGAGGGGCGAATTTTTGACTGATCACTTTACTGAGATAGGCGCCGAGACTGCCCAACAGGCCGCCCACCACAAGTAGACAGAGCGTTAAGCTGATGGTTAATAGCAGGTTGTTTAAGTACCAAGCGGTAGCACCGACCAAGATAAGCATAGCGGCTGCATAAGGTAACTTATTACCCCATGTTAGTGGGGCGGTTTGGTCTTGAATCAGCTGTAAGGGGTTGCTGTTTTGTAACTTAAATAGCGAAGGTAATCCTAAGCAGAGCAGGATCGTTATCCCTAAGAGGGGGCCGGATAGATAGGTGAATATTGAGGCCGCAGGGACGGGTTGGGGGAGTACGCCTTGTAGCAGTGTTAGCCCCGCGCTTTCTAATAACCAGGTCAGGATAACCCCTGCAACGGAACATAGCAGCCAAGCTAAACACAGTTGAATAATATAGAGCTGTAGTATCTGTTGATCGCTTACGCCTAAGGTTTTTAACAGTGCAGCGCGTTTGTATTGGCTTTGTGTAAACCGTCGTAGGCTTAGAAAGATGGTCATCGCCGAGATCAGCAAGGCGAAGAGTGCGCCTAACCGTAGGTAAGAGGAGGCTTTATTGAGGGCGCTATTCTGTTGCCCCTCTTCTGACGTAATGGATGAGAGTTTTTCCCCGGTCTTTAAATTCTGCTCAAGACGCTGCCTTAACGTGGCAATCTGGGTCGGTGTTCCCGCAAAAAGTTGGCGGTAGCTCAGGCGCGCGCCCGGCCCTAATAAGCCGGTTTGCTCTAACTGCTGGCGATTAATAATCAGCTGAGGGTTAAAGCTAATAAAACCTCGCCCGCGATCGGGGGCTGATTGAATCACGGCGGTTAAGGTAAACGAGACGCTCCCCAGCGTGATCTGATCGCCTAAGGTTAGGTTTAAACGATTCAATGCGCTTTGCTCAGCCCAGACCTCATTGGGCTTTGGAATGTTTAAGGGTGTGGGCGGTTCTAGGGTTATTTTTCCCCGGGGGTAGGCGGCCTGTAGTGCGCGAATGGTGACTAATAAAAAGCGTTCATCATGGCTGGCCATGGTCCCTAGTTGAACGACTTCACTGGCGGTAATACCTGACTCTTGAGCGCTCACCAGCGTGCTTTCATCCAGTGTTCGACTGCTACTGAGAATTAAGTCGGCGCCTAAAATGTCGCTACCTTGACGCATCAACGTGCGCTCGATGCGTTCGCCTAAAACAGCCATGAGGCTGGCAATGGTAACGGCTAATAGCAGGGCAATAATTAAGGCACGCCATTCACTCAACTTTAGGCAACTAATGCTTTGTTTAGCGGCTAACTGGAGGGGTGTTGTTATACTCATAGGTCGATCTCGGTTAGCTCACCATTTTGTAGCTTTAAGGCGCGCTGGCAGCGTTTCGCGAGGGAGGGATCATGGGTGATCAAAATCAGTGTCGTATTCTGCTCTTTATTGAGGGTAAATAGCTGCTGGATGATCTGTTCGCCCGTTTGTTCATCCAAATTTCCGGTCGGCTCGTCGGCAAAGAGTAGCGTGGGTTGTGTGGCAAAGCTGCGAGCAATCGCTACACGCTGCTGTTCGCCTCCTGACAGCTCGGCGGGTTTATGATTAAGACGTTCGGCTAGGTCTACCTTGTTGAGCCAGTGGGTGGCTTCCTGCGCTGCATTTTTGTGGTTACGAATCTGCAGGGGGAGCATGACATTTTGCAGTGCAGTTAAATCGGGGAGTAAATGGAACGCTTGGAATACAAAACTAATATGTTGATTACGGAACGCCGCCCGTTGTTTATCACTTAAACCTTCGAGGTCTGTGTTGTTGAGCAGGATAGTGCCCGTGCTGGGTTGGTCTAAACCCGCTAATATAGCAAGTAAAGATGATTTTCCCGTGCCGGATGGGCCAATGATCGCAACAGTTTCGCCCCGTTGGATTTCGAGGTTCAGGTCTTTAAATAACTCTAAATTCCCCGCTTGAGTCTTAAACCGTTTTGCGAGATGCTGAGCGCTGATAACCGTATCTGTTTTCTGATTCATTAGGTGTCCCTGTGCGAATTCTACTTTCACTGCTTATTATTCTAGGCCATTTTACATTGACGTTACCTGCAAGCGCAGGTTCCCTTGTTGTGTTGGGCGATAGTTTGTCCTCTGCTCATAATATGAAACCAGAACAAGGTTGGGTTCATTTACTCGACCAGCGTATACAGCGTGAAGGTTATTTGATCGATGTGATTAACGCGAGCGTGAGTGGTGATACTACCCAAAATGGAATTGCACGTCTCAAAATGCTATTGCAAAAGGTTGATGCAGAAATAGTTATTATCGAGCTTGGTGGAAATGATGGACTACGAGGCACGCCTCCGTTCGCTATCCGTAAAAACCTAGTACGCTTGATCGACATGGTGGAAGAGGTTGATGCTGAAGTGGTGCTTTTAGGTATTCAGCTACCGGCCAATTACGGCGTGGCCTATACCCAAGCATTTAAAGAGATCTATCCTGATATTGCGGATGAAACGGGCGTGTTTTTTGTGCCATTTTTTATGGAGCAGGTGGCACTGGTGCCAGAACGGATGCAAAAAGATGGAATTCACCCTAATGCAAAAGGTCAGCCCTATCTGGTCGATAAAGTCTGGCCTTATCTTGAGCCGTTGTTAGAAGAGCGGGATTAGCCTTTTCCTTGTTATAGGGGCTAGTAGCCTGATGACGAAAAAAAAGGCACCTAAGGTGCCTTTTTTGTGTAAAACGAAAACTTATGCGAAGTTTGCGTTTACGAAATCCCAGTTAACAAGCGCCCAGAAACCTTTAAGGTAATCAGGACGAACGTTACGGTAATCGATGTAGTAAGCGTGTTCCCAAAGGTCAACAGTCAACAATGGCGTCTGACCTGTTGTAAGTGGGCAACCTGCATTACTAGTGTTAACGATTTCTAGAGAACCGTCAGCATTTTTAACTAACCAGGTCCAGCTAGAGCCGAAGTTGTTTACAGCTTTATCGTTCAATGCTTCTTGGAACGCTGCGAAAGAGCCCCATTTAGCGTTGATTGCATCAGCGATAGGGCCTGTTGGCTCGCCACCAGCGTTAGGTGCTAGGCAGTTCCAGTAGAAAGTGTGGTTCCAGATCTGTGCTGCGTTGTTGAATACGCCGCCAGCAGGCGCTGAAGTGATGATCTCTTCTAGCGTTTTGCCTTCAAATTCAGTACCAGGAACCAAGCCGTTTAGCTTAACAACGTATGTGTTGTGGTGCTTGCCGTGGTGGAAGTCTAGAGTTTCTGAAGAAATGTGTGGTTCCAGAGCATCCTTAGCATAAGGTAGCGGCGGAAGTTCAAAGCTCATAAGTGTCACCTTATTGTGTCAGTCTATATTAGACAAATTATCAGGCAGCTGCTTACCATTATTTAGTGCTCTCACTATGATAGAGCAGCCGGTAAATATTAATTCGAGTGAATCATAGCACTCAATACTTTACATTTCATGGTACAAAAAGTGTGTTTAATCGTTCATTTGCCATCAAATGGGGGTGCTTCCGCTCTGCTTGCGACTAAAGTTTGCTGAAACTGCGGCTTATTCGCCCTAGAATAACGGGCGGTTTATTTTATATAACTATAAAAAAGTGATTATTTTACGATGTATAAAGTTCTTATTTGGATAGCCCTTGTTGCGTTAGGTATTTTAGCGGTTAAAACGCAATTTTTGACGTCAAGTACCTTTGGCCCGTTTAAAGAAGGCTGTATGCAAGCAGAGGGGACGACGGAAGCCCGTTGTGACTGCTTAGCTAAATATGTGCATAAGCATTTTAGTGATAATGAAGTGAAACTGATTATGGGGGGTGAAATTAGCGATCCCGATTTCAGGTTTAAAGTGGATGAAGTTGTGCGTACGGGTTCTAACGCCTGCGCAGCTGAATAAGCGTATAAAAAGAGAAAGGGGCATTTCGTCGCTTTCTTCATCCTCGTCAGTAACTGAAAGGTGCGTATCTTATAGCACCTTATCTGTTACTGGTGGCGGCCCTTTTTAAATAGTGTTCTATTAACAACCCTGCCACGTCACGCCGGTGGTGTGGCCCTACGCAGCGCGACCTCTTCTAGTGGGAATTGAGGATCGCCACAGACATAGAAAAATGGGTTTTCCAACGACTCCTGTTCGTTATAGGCTAATGGCTGCAAGCTGGTTGCATTCACTAACCGTCCACCTGCCGCTTCGACAATAGCTTGTGCTGCTGCGGTATCCCATTCGCTGGTTGGAAATAAACGAGGATAAAAATCGGCCACGCCTTCTGCGATTAGACACATCTTTAATGAGCTGCCGACCGCTTGATTGTGTACGCGCCGAAAATATTTGTAGAGAGGCTTGAGTAGGACGTCATTACGCGTCTGCCCATGTCTGCGGCTTGCGGCAATAATTAATTCCTGCCCTAAAGGTCTACTGCGGATCTGCGCGGAGCGTTGGCCGTCGATCTGCTTATGGGCGGGGAGTTGTGTGCTACCCCAGTAAGCGGTTTTAGTGGCGGGGACATAGATAATGCCAAGCACCGGCTTGTGCTGCTCAATCAAGGCAATATTGATGGTGAACTCATCATTCTGTTGAATGAACTCTTTTGTGCCATCTAATGGATCAATACACCAGAATCGGTCCCACTGCTGCCGTTGCTGAAAGGTTGTTGATTCATCTTCTTCGCTAAGCTGTGGAATGTCGGGGGTGAGGGCAAGTAATCCCTTTTGGATGATTTCATGTGCTGCTAGGTCCGCTTTGGTCACGGGTGAAAGGTCTTGCTTAATACGAATAGCGAAGTCTTTGCTCGTGTAAACCTGCATGATCGCTTCACTGGCCTGCTCACACAGGGGAATAAGTGATTTGATGAGTTTTTTATGATTCATCACAACGGCCCTTTTTTTGTTATTGAACCTTGATTGTTACGCCTCTGTTTACAGTCTAGTCTCTTTTTGACGATTGTTTAGCCAAAAAATCTTTTACCATATATAAGGCGGCAATCGCGCGGGCTTCTGTGAAATCTGGATCTGCAACGAGTTGCTCTAATTTATCAAGCGGCCAACGAACAACCTCCATCTCTTCAGGCTCATCACCTTCCAATCGGCAGGGGTAAAGGTCTTGCGCAACTACGGCCGTAACCGCATGACCCATATAGTTGGGGGCGGAAGTCATAACCTTTAAGGTATGTAAGCGGTTACTACCGAATCCCGCTTCCTCTTTTAGCTCGCGGTCGGCAGCGGTATGTTCATCCTCGCCTGGATCAATTAAGCCTTTTGGCAAAGTGAGTGTGTAATCTTCTATGCCTACCGCATATTCACGAATAAGTAATACGTCGCCATTCTCGGTAATAGGGATAATCATAACCGCGCCATGACCGCGATTAGCTAAACGTTCATAGGTACGCTCTGCACCGTTAGCAAAGCGTAGTTCTATCTCTTCAACGTTAAATAATCGACTTTTAGCGGTGTTAGTTATCTTCAAAATCTCGGGTTTAACCGTCATACTGAACCTTCCTCCTACAAATGGCCTGAGTAATGTTTGATTGGCAAAATATCGATACCGTGTTGTTAGATATGGACGGCACGCTTCTTGACCTACACTTTGACACTTTTTTCTGGCTTGAGCATCTTCCTCTACGTTATGCCCAGATACATGCGATGAAGGTAGATGAGGCTCGTCAGTGGCTTCATGAGCGTATCATAGAGGAGCAGGGCTCGCTTAATTGGTATTGTTTAGACTATTGGACGCGGGAGCTTAATGTGCCCGTGGCGGAGCTGAAAAGGGAAGTGGCAACGAAAATCGCGTTTAGGCCCCACGTAGAGGATTTTTTGTTGGCGTTAAAGCAGCAGGGGATTCGCACCGTAATTGTTACCAATGCGCATCAAGATAGTTTATCCCTGAAGGCAGAAACAACGAACCTGGATCAGTTGGTTGATCATGTGATCTGTTCACATGACTTTGGCCTTGCTAAGGAAACATTTGGTTTTTGGGATAAACTACAAGAGGTCGAAGCGTTTGATAAAGAACGAACACTGCTGGTGGATGATAGCTTTGCTGTGCTTGAAAGCGCCAAAACGTATGGTATCCGTTATCTGCTTTCAATTTTTCAACCGGATAGCCAGCAGCCTAAAAGAGAGATCGAAGGCTTTTTAGCGATTGATCATTTCAATGAAATTACACCGAAGTAAGACGGAAAAGAATGACACAGCCTGACGAGAAAGTTCGTTTAGATAAATGGCTTTGGGCCGCCCGTTTTTATAAAACCCGAGCCGTTGCAAAACAGATGATTGATGGGGGCAAAGTCCACTACAACGGACAGCGAACTAAGTGTAGCCGCCATGTTGAAGTGGGTGCCACATTAACTATTCGTCAAGGATTTGATGAGAAAGAGATTATTGTGGTTGAGCTGTCCGATCGACGTGGAGGCGCACCTGATGCGCAAAAACTCTACCGCGAAACCGACGCAAGTATCCGCAAGCGGGAAGAGAATGCGGCGCAAAGAAAAGCGATGGGTAGTGGGTTAAACCCACGCAACCGGCCCAACAAAAAAGAACGGCGCCAGATTATCTCTTTTAAGGATAGTGAACGCGGTATTTTTGATAAGTAAGCTCGCGTGCTTATGCGTTAGGCGCGGTGTTATGCCTAACGCACTTGTCCCTTGTTAACGAGGCTGTTTCAGAATTGGCAGTTGGTTCAGCCATGGGATCTTGCCAAATAAATCAATTAACGGGCGTAATAGTTTATGTACACCTGATGTGAAATAGTGCATTAGCGGGGTGCAAAAGGCCCAACTAAGCGTCAGCATCGCCGAGAAGGCCCCGCCAACCAGATTGTCACTGGCCCAGTGAGCGCCACCGACAATACGCGGTAACATAAATAGAAGGGCTAAAAGCAGGGCGCTTATGGATAGCGCGCTCCGTGCATTTAATAGAATAAAGCCGGCCCACGTAAGTACCACTGCGGCATGGTCGCCAGGGAAACTATGGCCAGCGGAGTCTTTAGCTGGGATATCCGGAACGATTTTGCTGAATTTAAACGAGGGTTCAAGCACCAGTGAGGGGCTATTGCCGCTCAGGCCGATTGCGCGCGCATATTCGTAAACGGACTCCCGTATAGGGAACATCAGTACCAGCAAAAGAATAAACCCAATAAACGCTTGTTGTAGGCGATCCCGTTTTATTCCCATCCCCGGAAACGTAATGCTCGCCAGCATGATAAGCAGTGGGATCATGTCGAAAATACGCACATTGGACCATGCCCAGAACCGTGTCCAGCTGTTGTCTTCAGACAGCGTGCCGTTCAAGGTAAAGAAGATGTTTTGATCAATGCTGCGCCAGAACGCAAAGCCTGTATCCGTCAGGAAAAAACCAATCCATATAAACGCAACGACATGGCTGATGAGCAGGGCTTTGATATTCCAACGGGTGTTAAAAACAGTAATAGTATTCATTATTATATTTGTATCTATGGCTGGCTCGAATAGTAGAGTGGGTATGATAAAATATATCTACAGCCTTGAATATCAATTTAGGTATTCAACTTCCTCTCTAATCAGCGAATAGACTTATTTATATGAGTAACCCGGATAAAATCCAGCGCATTATGTTTGATGAGTTGGATATACGAGGCGTCGTTTCAGGCCTTAAACAAACCTGCAGTGATTGTTTTGAAAATCATGACTATCCACCCGTGATTAAACAGGTGCTAGGTGAGATGTTGGCGGCGGTTAGCTTGCTGAGCTCTAACCTTAAGTTTGAAGGGCGTTTAATTCTTCAGGCTCAAGGGCAGGGGAATGTACGTCTTTTAATGGCAGAAACAAATCAGAACCGAGATGTGAGGGCGATTGCCCGCTTAGAGGGTGATGTGCCTGACAATGCCTCTTTTGTTGAATTGCTGCCCCAAGGGCAGGTGGTATTGACGATTGAGCCGGAAAATGGACATCGTTATCAGGGTGTTGTGCCTTTAGATGGTGAAAACTTAGCGAAATGCCTTGAGCGTTATTTTATTAGCTCCGAGCAGCTGCCCACTTATGTACAATTAGCATCGGATGGTGAGATGGCGGCGGGATTGATGCTGCAAGTGTTACCAGCGGAAGGCTCAGGCCAAGAGGATTGGGAACGCATCAGTTTATTGGCATCGACCCTAAAGAGTGTTGAGTTGCTTGAATTAGACAACGAAACGTTGCTGTTCCGTTTATTCCATGAAGAAACATGCCGCCTTTATGAGCCTGACCCTGTGCAGTTTAAGTGTACCTGTTCACGGGCGCGTAGTTTGGCGTCGCTGAAGTTGGTAGGTAAGGCTGAGCTAGAGTCGCTGATTGAAGAGGAGGGGCAGATTGATGTGCATTGTCAGTTCTGTAATAGCCACTACCGATTCGATTTGGCGGATGTTGACGCGTTATTTTCCGAATCTGGGCACACCGATGATAGCGGGAATGTACATTAATTGAACACCTTTAGCTCAAAATTGCGTTAAGTCAACTCTTAAATGTTTTGGGGAATGGCGTTTAGTGCGATTTTTGTGCATAATACGCCTCCTTATAAATACGATATATAGACACCTTACGCCTTATTATTTAGGAAACGTTATTGGCGCCTATGCCAAGGGAACCCAGTAATGACCAAAGATTCATTGAACATTGCATACCGAAATTTAAGCCCAGCTGAGCTAGTTGAAAAAGCCATTCTTAATGGTGAAGGTACACTAGCTGATACAGGCGCCCTCGTAGTAACAACGGGCAAACGTACAGGTCGCTCACCGATGGATCGTTACATCGTTGACGAGCCAAGTACTTCAGATTCGATCGATTGGGGCAATATCAACCGTCCTTTCGATACCGATAAGTTTGATGCCCTATGGACTCGCGTAGAAGAGTTTATAGCGGATAAAGAACACTTCGTATCTAACGTACACGTCGGCTCCGATCCAAGTCACTACCTTGCTGTTAAAATGACAACTCAGACTGCGTGGCAGAATCTGTTTGGTCAAAATCTATTCATTCGCCCTGCGGAGTACAATCCAAAAGCGAAAGAAGAGTGGCAAGTCCTAAACGTTGCAGGTTTCGAGTGTATTCCTGAGCGTGATGGTACTAACAGTGATGGTTGTGTCATCCTTAACTTCGCGCAGCGTAAAGTATTGCTTGTGGGCATGCGTTATGCGGGCGAGATGAAGAAAGCGATGTTCTCTGTTCAAAACTTCCTACTGCCAGAAAAAGATGTGCTTCCAATGCACTGTTCTGCCAACGTAGGCGAAGATAACAGTACTACATTGTTCTTCGGCCTTTCTGGTACAGGTAAAACAACGCTGTCTGCTGACCCTGATCGTTACCTTATTGGTGATGACGAGCATGGTTGGGGCAAAGGCGTTGTTTTTAACTTGGAAGGTGGTTGCTACGCTAAGACAATCAACCTAAGCCAGAAAAATGAACCTATTATCTGGGATGCTATCCGTTTTGGTGCGATCGTTGAGAACGTAACACTTAATGAAAAGCGTACCGCTGATTATGATGATACGTCTCTGACTGAGAATGGTCGTTGTGCATACCCATTACAGCATGTTGAAAAACGTACTGAAACGAACATGGGCGATGAGCCAGATTCAATTGTCTTCCTAACATGCGACTTAACCGGTGTATTACCG
>Ga0115007_10001921_pt1 | contig 13133 bp, 7 predicted proteins | sample ArcOceMetagenome_2_FD_87166 | JGI IMG/M metagenome (GOLD analysis project Ga0115007, IMG submission 87166) | Marine eukaryotic phytoplankton communities from Arctic Ocean - Arctic Ocean ARC135M Metagenome | ecosystem: Environmental > Aquatic > Marine > Oceanic | place: Arctic Ocean | collected... | reverse complement strand
TTGGATGTGTTATGTTTCTGAAGAAGAATGATCCCGTTGATAGAATAAAGTTGTCCCAAAAGAATGCGGCCAAAAATAATGCTAATGTATTTATACCAACATTGGAATAGAGAGAGGTACTCATTTGTGTCAAGAAGTGATTTAGTAGATACACGAATATGGCACTGTAGACACCAAAAAATGATGATACAATGAAACCCAAAGGTGATAGTGGACCACGATTCCCCTTTACATCATCCAATGTCAGTCTTGGTACAACATTAGCAGCCACCTGTAGACCAAGTTCCTTTATGGTATATGATTGTTTAGTAACTTTTATTGCGTTCGTTTCTGTATTCATTTCGTACGATGGACCAGTGATAGTTTGCTGAATTGATTCAAGAGAAGGGAGTTTATATGGAAGTTACATCCTCTATCATTGTATAATCAGTTGCATTACTCGCATAGTTTAGATGCTTCAACGGGAGATAATCATGTTGTCTTGCCAACAGTACCCGGCGTTGCTCTTTTGCATATATTGGTGCTGGCAAACGACGATACATCATGGGCACTCCCGACCAGGAATGAAATAACAGTTAATTCCAATCTCATCTGATTGATTGGTTGATTGTTTTTTTCCTACAATGTACATGTTTGTGCATCTACCTCTATTACAGTGTACGTCTAACCACACTCTTGCACCTTTTATTTAATTGAAATCAATGTAATAGAGATCACTGTTTTTTCTGGGCTGTAATGTTCGTGCATTGCTATTTATTTCTCTCAGCTCTCTCTCTTTCAGAAAAACGATACAAAGGTATCACGGTAAAAAGTACGGTGATTAGAAACCATCAAGCATTTCGAATATATATTGTGGACAACAATAATAATTTCCCCTCAAAACTTCAAAGCGATGTTGTAGTAGGGCCGGTAGGGGCTTCAAAATAAACGATAAACGCTGTCATACAAAAATAATTCAAAACGCGGAGTAAAAATCACATTAAAATAGGTTTTGTTTTTATGGCCTAGACCTTAATTAAATTCCCGCGACTCACTTATGGTCATAAAATATCGATCACGATGCGACACAGTTAGAATAAAATAATAAAGCTAAATTTAAAGATTTTGTTTCTCGAGGCATATTTGTTTATAAATTGAAAAAATATCGCGCATGAGAATGATTGTGCGCGATTTACCTACTTTAAATTTAAAAAAAAAACATGGGACTTTTGTAGTACAGTAAGCAAGTTTTGGATGATAGAGCGATGATATGATGACGAGGGGGATGTTTTAAGCAATGCACGTTGATTGAATAATGACGGATAATTAAGAAGTCCAAACTTAAATTTCGATTTGTTTATGGCGTGGTTTTATCATGTGTCTTGCTACTGTATTGAATACCGACTACCCAAGAGCAACCCGCAGCGCAAACCATGAGAAACGCTTGTAGTACCGGTAAGCTTAAGCATTCAAATGGAAAAAAAATTATCCTACTTTTTTTGGTTGTGACATCATTCCAGTATTGCTGCTTATTGGTGTTTCCAGCTAGATCGGGAGCTACTACGATCGACGAGACGACAATCCTCGTTAAAGATGATAAATCCAATAATGCCAATGGATCCAATTTTTTCGTTACAGGATTCGTCTCAAAGCGTGTGACCACCCGTTATCATAAATACAATAAAGATGATAATAAAGGAGTAGCGGCGGTAGCTACGTCGTCTACACTCAAAAAATTACGACGAAGCCATACAAGTGCTACTAAGCTTGCGGGGAAACCCTCTCGTTCCTCTTCTTCAGATGATGATGGTTCGAACAACACGAAAAAAAATATCGTGATTCAATTGATTACGAAAGATCCGAAACGATCTATTATATTTTCTTTCCTTATGTCAATTTGCGGTGCTGGATTGGGACCGTTTTTAGATTCATACCACAGTGCATTTGGTGTTTTAAAATACAATGAACCAATTCAATTCGTTTTATGGGGAAGTGAAGCTTATCCCGGCCTTACGACCGCTTGGTGGGTACCTGAATTATTTGGACTGGCCGGATTTCTTATCGGGTGGTTGTACATTTTATTGGACGCTGTGCTGTTGAAAGAGTCTTCTTCAAATAATGAAAACGACGAGCAACAACAGCGGCTACCGTCTCCTCCCAAAATTTTCACTGGGATATCATTTTTCACATTTCAATATTGGTTAAGTGGAATATTAGTACAAAATAGTTTGCTGGATCGGACTGGTATTCTCAATCTAATGTCAGTTTTTGCTGCCATTGGGTTTCTAGTCTTGGACGGAACCATGTCTGGTCTGATCGTTAGTCTTGCAACGTGCTTGGGAGGGCCGCTCATCGAAGCAGGATTGATCACTGCAACAAACAACGGTATATTGAATGGTGGATACCATTATACAGATCTAGGTGAGACAGGATTCTTCCCATTATGGATCATACCGGTATACTTCTTGGGTGGACCAGCAAATGGGAACTTAGCAAGAGGATTTTGGAATGCACTTGACGACGAAGAAGTAGAAGAAGATGAAGAAGAATCAAAGGCCGGGACGATATCAGACAAAAAATCATGCAATGCTTGTCAGGGTACTCGACGTGTTACATGTCCTAATTGCGACGGTATCGGCACGTACGTTGCCACTGGAGGTCGCACAGTAAAATGTACGAGTTGTAATTCTCGTGGCTTTGTCATGTGTCGGTCGTGTTTTGATCTTTACGATGAAGACCCCTACGATATTGAAGCTATTCGCGAAACCATGAATCGAATGCCAGACTGACAACAGCAATGGAATCACTACTTTCTGGCTTGAGTAATTTTTTTTTCTTCTGATATCGTCGAAGCACAACCGGTTGTCTGCTCATCTGCTTTATATGTTACTAAATAATCCGGACAACAAGAGAAGATGAGCTACTCGCTTCCAATTTCGAAAGAGCGCTAGTGTTAGATAAATGACATTTATCCTATAAATATTGGAGGAACAGCCTTCAAAAAATTGCTGATACACATTCACTGCACTTTGTTGTTTGAACTAGTATAGTTGCCCACAAACATTTTGTGAGTTGCAAAGTTAAACACGAATTGTTTCTAGTCCTATGAGATTTTTCTTGGCAAATGCGGATTCAAGGACCCTTGTTTGCGATAAAACATGGCAATTATAATATGAAGAATATTAGAGTTATTCCTACACTGTGTTTACTGTAATAGAGATAATAAATAGTTAACATTTGCTTATTACTGTACTTGTAGAAGTACTGCTAGTAGCATAAAAAATTTAAACATATTATTCTTGTGCATACAAAAAATTGAAGAATTGCTAACATTCCCACTTGCGCCGCAAAAAATTATTAGGTTAACTACACGTCAGAGACGAATGTAATTCAACCAATGATATCTTTCAGAAAAAATGACCTATCTGTCTGTCTGGTAGTCGCCATGATTTAAAAAAATAAATAGGCAGAAAAGCAAATATTGAGGCAAGATTTTCTTCAACCACATTGTAGTAATTTTACGCGCATGTGTGCGATCATCGCAGGGCGCGTGTACGTTTCGCGCATTTCTCACGACCGTACGACGTCATAGTTTTAAAAAAATTGCCCAATCGCATGCTTTTTTGTGAAATCTTACGATGTTCCAGACTTCAAAAACCTTAACTTCATCGGATATTTAAAAATAGCATACCCTAACTAAAACAGCACTTGATTCCGTTGTAGTGCAGTAGCGGTGTTTGAGTAAGAGCCTCACAAAACAAATACATCAGTTATTGGTACTTGGTTGTTGATAAGTTCGTTTCAAGTTGAGTCTATCTGGGGCTAACAAAGGAAGAATAGCTTCGCGGTTTCCGAACAATACCATCACATATAAACTTGTAAAAGAGTCTGATATCCAAATCACACCACAATTCACAATTCACTTGATGGGTTTATGTATTTGTTCTCGATTGGAATTGGAAGGAAGAATCTCTCGTTCACTGAAATCTAGTAGTATTAGTAGTTGTACAAAAAAGCGGGGCCTGAACTTGAAATACTAGCCAGCAGTAGGAGGAAAGCAATTCGTTTCTTTAGCAGAAAAGGACGTCACAAACAACAAAACATACTTAGGAATTCTTCTTTAGTGCATGTTTGGATGGCCTTGCTTATTCATTGTTTGAATAATTCCGATTACATATAACTTCCATGGCTTCCATACCGGTCCTTGGTGGGCAAGAAAGGGATGAGGGTCTAGAAGAAATGTGGCTTGGTTCGGCTCAGGGGATACATGGGATTGATTCTGGTAAGTACAGTAGTAGCAAACGCAAAATCCAGTTTAGTTTTTAGTCCAATTCAACTCCTTTCTACAATGTATATACATACACCGTACGGTACACTCGTAACTCGTAACTCGTAATCACACGTTGGCACAAATCTACGACTCTAACATTAGTTTGCGTTTACGTTTGGTTTGATGATCATGATATGATTGGTGCTATGTTGGTGTTGATAAATAATAATAGCCACAGAAAATTGGAGAAGCCAAAAGCTGCCACTCGCAAAGATCAAAAAGATAATGAAAAGTGAAGATGTGATACTTCAGGAATTAGAAAGGGAAAGACAAGAGAGACTGGCGGCGGAGGAGGGTCCAGCTGCGGCGGCGGCAGCAAGTGCTGCAAACGAAAAATCTACAAAGTTCATGATTTCAGGAGAGGCACCCGTATTAATGAGTAAGGCATGCGAACTTATGATCAAGGATCTTTCCTTCAGAGCCTGGAGGCATACGGAACGGAATCGACGGAGAACCTTGCAGAAACAAGACTTACACGCAGCGGTTGGGGAAAGCGAAGTCTACGACTTTCTGATAGATATAGTGCCGAGAGTAACAACAACAGCAACGACGACGCAGAAGGTACAACACTCACAACCGTCACATCTACCAGCTTCAGCGACAGTAATGGCACCACCATCTGTTGGGATGCAACAAGTCGTTGGTGGTATGTCTGTTGGTCTTCCAACAGCTGTATCGCAACCGCAGCATCCGACGACAACTCAAGCCGGTGTCGGTGTGATAGATAATACAGGAATGATGCAAATGATGGGAACGCCGCAACAACAAGCTCAACAACAGCAACAAACAAATCAATTTCATCAAGATCCTTCACAACAACAACAACAACAACAGCAACAAGCACCCGGTATGCAATCACAACCTGGTCCACAAAATCTGCATCAACAGCAACAACATTTGCAACAAACATTTGCCACCATGCCTCCAATAGAAGGAGCTCAGCTTGGTATTTCACTGCCAACTGGACAACCTGTAGGAGGAGCACCGGGAACGATGCAAACGGTAGGTGGAGGATCCACTTTGGATACTAATTTTACGACGACGACAATACCACCACCAGCATCTCAGTCAGAGGCTACGTCATCTCTACAAGTACCGCATAATTGGCCGGCGGTCAATCAGCCAGAGTCATAGCGTCGCGGATTGAAAGAAAAACGACTGCACACAACAACAACAACTGCTACCTACACGCTTCGAAGAGGAAGATTTAAAAACAAAACGCTACGAAATATAAAGGATAATAATACAATTAAAGGGGATAATAAATCTTGCGGGACACTCGAGAGAGAGAGAAAAGTAAAAAATATAATAGAATTGTTTTTCCGTGTATATAAAATTGTCCCGGTACTTATTCGTTAGGTTGTTCGTCATTTAGAGAAGACACAGAAGTTGTAAACCGCTGGCCCCTGCTCATGATAATCTATCTTCTGTAGTTCATTATGAAAAACAATATACGATTGTATTAGATCACGTGCTGCGTGATTTTTGTAGACAGTCGGTGCCGTCGAAACCTCGTCAGACATCTATAGCAGGATACCTCACACTAAACCAATTACTAGATTAAAACATAGATATGCGGTGAGTGCCTCTTCGAGGTGCTGCGCCTTCGTGCGTTTGTATGTGGCCATAGCAGTCCCTCTTACCGGAAGAATAAAAATTAGATATTTATATTACAGTATTATTATTTCCCGGAGAATCGTCCCGTCAATGGGTCGGTAGGTACGTACAGTAACAATTCTAGAAGGCAAAGAAATCTGCTAATAGATTCTTGACGTTCCGTATTCTTACTGTTTCCATAGAACCCGTGGTTGCGAGGATCTCGTGTGGGCTCTTGTTTAAGTCTAACCCATATCTTTGAGGTGGATCTTGGTGTTGAGTTGTTCGTGGAGGTGTCACCTGTCTTTCACTATGCCGTATGTTTCGTATCGAATGTCCTGTCCCGGATTCCCTTTGGTTGTCATACTGATTATGACAGTCGTTTCCAATACGAAATAGAATAATGATTTATATATATATATATAGTAAAAGAACCAAGAATGAGAATGAAAACAAATAAAAATAAGATACAAGCGTGATTAAAAGATATTGCACTTCATTCAACTGTTGATGATAAAGATTTTGATAATAATGTTGATAATGATATTGTGACTAACCTTTCGTTGAAGCATTCGATGTATATCTTGATCTTTCCGTACAACCTGGTCGATCAATCTAGCGTTTTTTGTTTGTTCTTGAGAAACAGTAGTCTTCCATTGGTCTCTATCTTTTTCCAGTTTTTGATATCTCGTTGCCCAATCCCTTTCCCGGCGTTCTAATGTTGACTCTAACTGTGTTCGTCCTCTGGATTCCAATTCCAATCTACTTTCTAGATCTCCATGGATCCGTTCTAGTTCAACTAGTTTTCGATTTTGATTTTCGATTATGCGTGCGTAGGCTTTCAATTCCTGAACTTCTTCCGTCACCAAACGTTCAAAGAGAGGTGTTGGTTGTGACGAAGCAGATGATGTGTTGTTAACTGTTTGTTGCTGTTGATGATGAGGACGATGATTATTATAGTGACGGCTTGAAGAAGAACCAGCAGTAGCACCTGTTGCGGTTGTACCTGACGGAGCCCCCATTGGAAGAGTTACCCCTGTCTGTGGTTGTCCCGTCCACCGTGTGTTAGATTGATTTATTGGCTGTGCGTAATGGTTATTGTTGTTGTTATTGGTGCTGATATTGTTTTTGGTACCGCTATTACTGAAACCGTTACCGTTATTGTTCCTTTGTTGATCACCGCCATTGGTATGATTGTGTTGCGATGCAGTTTTTGCATCGGTGTTTTGAGCCGGGGGCATGATATATATATGATATGTGTTGTGGCGCAAAATCCACAAAAAACAAAGGAACAAGCTATTATAAAAAAGAAGGGTATCAATGTAGAAAATTATCAAGTTAATCTTCGACAAGATAATTCGTTTTTGATCGCCGTATTTTTCGGTGTGAACTAAGTTAATGTAGGTATTTGTTTGCAAATTATAATATTGATGTCTTCTCCAGAGGAAACAAAACTTTTGAAATCAGATCTCCACAAGATGAGTTTGAAAGGAAGTGCCTGCCTTATCGAACGGCGAACACAACAACGGTGGGATGAACTTTTGTGGCAGAACTACAGCAGAACAAGCTGCCTTTCGTCTTGTACTTGCCAACGTGGGAGATTTATTATTATTACAATTCCCGGTGCGTACTGCCTATCCATGTTCATGCCGTATATTGTACAACTTCTTCTTCTTTGTGCTATTTTATTGATGGATTGTTTAGATCATGATCTGTTTATGCTATTGCAATTTGCGGGTATGCGTGGTGTAACGTAGATCTAAAACAATGCATCACGACGTAACAAAAAATAAAAAATGTATCTAAGGAAACAAGATATAATAGTACGACATATATATAGTATAGGTACGTATGATACTGACACATCCGTTATGGGATTTAGCAAGAAAAGATTTTAATATTCGGCGATTTTTTCGCTCACATTTTCAAGTGCGCAAGTTTTATTGTTGAGCATCTTAACGTTGTCACTATTGGTCACATACTTCTTCACACTTCATCCATTGTCAATAGCGACACACATACATGGAAGAATAGAAATGAATCGCGAATAAAGCATCACTGTAATTCTACAAAGTAAAGCTATACTTTAGTTCACGACCCATTCTTTATTTGCTTGACTACAAGTCATAGTCTGCTGATCAAAATGATTTCTTGTCGGATCCTCCTAAACTTATGTGTTCTTCTATCGGCTCAATCATATTTGAATGCGCAATCAACTCTTCAGAAAGAGGACGTATGTCCATATTATAATGAGATTGATCCTCTTGAAGAATGTCAGACCGTCGAGTCGTATGGTGGTTTGGCAGAATTGATTGAAAGCGCTCCATCTGGATCGGAGATTAATCTTTGTCCCTTCTTCCTTCGGAAAGTTTCGTCTGTGGCTACCATTCTAGTGAATTCTGGTGTTCGAGTTCGTTGTATAAGGACAACTCCCAATGATTTCTGTACGATTGTTGGTTTGGGAAATCACATAGTGATTAATTCAGCCGAAGATACGTTGTGGCAAGGTTTGAGCTTTCGTGGCTCGAATAACCATGCTGTTTACATTACTGGTGAGGTAGAAAATTCAGAGACTGCTACACATACCTTTTGTCAGACCAGTTTCATGGAGAATGTACGGACTAAGGATACGCGAGGTGGTGCTTTGATGTTGGATCGGATGGCGGGAACTGTAAACGTTGTAGAATGTTTCTTTCAGGAAAACTATTCTAAGACGTTCGGTGCCTCTATCTATTCAAGAGCAAATCAGCTCAATGTCCTATTTTCACTCTTTATAAAAAACAAATCAATCGGTTACGGACCAGCTATTTATTCAGCCTCAGGAGGTAATCTTATGATCAAAACCAGTTCCTTTCGGGGAAATAATGGTAGAGAGAGCCATGATATCGTTTTCAATCCAGGTAAGTAATTATAATAGGCTTTATTTCTATCGAATGTATTATATCTGCGGTACGCAAACGTCGTCAGAAAGAATCCTTTCATTTGTTAGACATATCGATTTACTCATTCCTTTATCTTTTTCATTTTCATTTTCATTTTGTTGGTGGGTGACTTTGATACTGTAACGCGTGATAGGTACTGGAGATCTATACCAGGATGGATTCGATAATTCCGTCAATGATGGCGACTGTCGAGGTGTTTTTAATTCGGTAGAAGGAGCGTGTACTGTATTTGTAAAGTCACCTCCAACCCCCGCTCCAACCATCCGTCGAGTTGTTACTAGTAGTCCTACGAATAAACCAACGAGTGCGCCTTCTGTCAGCCCAAAAACTATCACGCCTGTAGTACAGCTTACTCTAAGGCCAGTAATACAGCTTACTCTAAGGCCAGTAGAAGACATCGTCATATCTAGACAAGATGTCACATCCAATCCTATTGGGCAGCCATTACTTAAGCCTAATATACGGAAACCAACGAAAACTCCAACGACACAGCAACCTACCTTACCACCGACGACGATAAAGCCCGTTATTTCCCAGGCCCAGCCAACATCAATGAAACCCACAATCAAATCAACCCCTATTGAACCACCAACCGTGAAACCCACAGTCAAATCAAACCCTGTTTCAAAGCCAGTAACAATGAAACCTACAGTGAAATCAATCCCTGCCACAAAGAAACCTACAGTGAAACCCACAATGAAAGAAACCACGACAATAACAGCAGCCCCTTATATCATAGCGACCCAACCACCCACAATGATGCCGACACCAAAGGCCTCAGAGACCGCAGTAGTTAGGGCTCCTGGTCTTTGTGTATTTAGAACCATTCCCAACAAAAAAGAATGCGTTGAAGTTGAATCATTTGATGGCTTCAAAACTGCTGTTGAATCAGGTAGGAGTGATATAACATTTTGTGGAGGGTTCAATATTCGTAAGAACGAGTCAGAGCCTGTCAAGGTTGCCACTAGTACCGACATTCGTTGTATCAATGAATGTTCATTTTTCGGAATCGGACCCTTTCTAGAAGTTGGTGGTGCTATGACGAACATTCGATTCAAGAACATGAAGTTTGTAGATTCGCAAGATTCCTCTGCTATTATCGTATCGACGTTCTCTTCTGTGACCCAGACGACCTTTTGCGACATGGAATTTTCAAGAAACCAGGTGTCGAGTGGAAACAGCTATCTTGGAGGCGCTATCACTATCGATAGCAGAAGTGGTGTTGTGAATGTAGTAAATAGTACGTTTACGGGCAATATAGCATCCCGTGGGGGTGCCATTCACAGCAACGGGTTCAAGTTGAACGTTATCGATTCTAAATTTGTTGCAAATAATGCATTTCACTCAGGTAATGCTGTTTATGTTGGACAGGGCAGTTTATCGGTTCAATCTTCCACCTTTATCTTAAACACGAACGTACCCTCACGAACCGATACCCGGCAAGGACGCACATCCGAACAAAGTTTTGTAATCGCTGTCCAACCCGATAAATCCATCAGAGGTAGCGCCCGTGCATTACCTCCCAATGATGGCGGGTCGAATAAAGTTGTTCTTAGCGGAGAGTGTATAGGAATCTATGAAGTCTGGAACAGAAAATGCATTGAGTTTATTTAATCTTTGATGAAGAATGAATAAAATGAGGTGGGTTTATTTTGTTATTCCCTCTTTCTTTGCGTGAAAAATCCGTGTATAAATTGTACAATACTGTTATCAGTCAAGTAGTTACAGGTTTCTGATTCTGTCAGTGTAAGACAGAATAAAGAGTCTGTAACAAGTTCAAAAAGAAAAATTGTACTGGTCTAATTTCATGTAAAATAATAAGATCGTTGTAAATTATTAATACCGTAGGAATGAAAATAAAATAAATAATAAAATGAGAATTTTATACTACTTAATACACAAACAAATCATCTCTCGTCTTTGAATGAATAAAATGTATGAATAATAAATAGAGAAGGCTGATAATGTGTGGCATTTTGCGCAGCCAGCGTAGACCTATTCATATTAGTTATCAAAAACAAGTGACTACGAACTAAAAATGAACGTAATTATTCCAGTATGAGTTACTTGGATCTTCGTGTGCGTAGTATGTGAGAGCGTGTGTTCTAAAAAGAATAGTGCCATAAAGCAGCAAATTGTCATATTCAATAGTATTGATTATTGGGCAATGTATATAAGAATGCAATATGATTGTAACAAGATGATACAATTTTAGTCTATTTTGATATTGCTATGGAATACAGTATTATAAAATGCTTCTTCACATCGGATCGAAGAATCCACCTGCTGACCCACCTCCTCGCGAAGGATCGTACATATCGTCATCGTCATCATCATCGTCGTTGTTGGCTGTATAAAAGGATTGTCCCCGTTGCTGGTCTCTCTGCTGTTGTCCACCATTACCATTACCGTAATTGTTATTATTCTTATTATTATTATTGTTGTTGTTGTTATAATTACGATTCGGATTAGAATTCCCGCCGCCGTAACCACCACCACCACCGTAACTATTGTTATTGCTGTTGTTACCGTAATTACTATTATTGTTTTTGTTGCGTCTCGCGTCGGCTTCCATTTTGCTTTCTAATATGTCTATGTCTTGTACTAATAATTTAGGATTGGTACTCAACAGACCTGTGTCTTTATTTGGATAATAATCTGTATCGATTGATCCAACGACTCCAATCCTAGCACCCTTTTCAACATTTTTTACTGTAAATTCAGCAAGTGCACCCCAAATTTCAAGATTGTACCATTCCGTTTCTTCTTGTCCATATTCGATTCCATATTGTTCTCTTTCCCATGCAGAATAATATCGTGGTAATGCAAGTGACATCTTAACAACAACATTAGGTTTACCACCATCAATTGGATTATCAAAATACCTCGCATCTGGTGGACTACCTACTCTACCAACGACAGATATATGATTAAGGGTAGGAACAGAATCTAACCATTCTGTCATAACACTTTCATGACTTGAATCACAGTTTGGTTGATCTATCTTCTTTGTGTTGAATTTATCATTCGATTCTGCTGCTGCTTTACCCTGTAGATACATTGACTCGTACTCATCAAATTGAATTTCATTGAGTGGATCCATTTCAGCCCAATCAACGTCATGAACGGACATATAATCGGGGGTATCATCGCTATCGCCAACGGAGATATCAGGAATAGCGTTTTTAGAGTCGTCTTTGTTTGTGTCAGTGTCTTTGTTAGTGTTTATGTTTGTGCTTGTGCCTGTATTCGTCTTCATCGTCTCTATCAAATCGTTTATTTCGTCTTCATCGTCATTTGCAGAGGAGGATAGCGCATTAACATTAACGATATTATTATTTCGGAATATAATCGATGGTCTACCACTTCTTGTGATACTCCTCGTACTACCAAAACCCATCGTTGATGATAAGGAAAATAATCCGATGATAATGGTCGCCTCCATCATCATGATTATCGTCATCGTTGCCGTCATTGATTTCGATTCACATTCACGAGATTGCTAATCTCTGAGTACTAATAGATGGGATCGAAAGCTTTTCGTTTTGTGTGTGTTGGTTTCAATGTTTCAATGTTTCAAAAATACATCAAAACAAGATCGCAACGACAGCTCCTTTTTTCGTGGCGATTGCCGCTGTAATTTGAAACGTGCTATTTATATCGTAACGCTAGACGGTCAGGCGGTCGGTAGTCGGTGTACTAAATTATATTGTTAACATCACACGGAATAACTTAACTTGAGGGTTATTACAAGTACAATATTTCTTCTATCGTGTAGTACTGATATGAGTAGTAGGATACCAGATTGGTATCGCTTGAAGAGCCAGAAGCATCCGTCTTCGTCGTCGTACACCGGTAGTAGTAGTAGTAGTAGTAGTAATAATAAAGTCGCCTCGACGTTTGCTCTTGCTCTTGTTAGTGTTGCTGTTTCCTACGCGGCATACGAGATACATCGTTCCGTTCAAGATTATGGTTGGGAAGGGACCGTACGTTATTTCTGGGAGGGTGATCCCTTTGAACCAAAATTAAGAGAATATGTTGATATATTGGATGAATCTGAATTCAATTTAAATGCATTTTTAATCAATGATCGACTGTGTGGTTTAGAAGAATCACTCAATATTGCAACATCATTATCATCATCAACCACTTCATCTATAAATAACGAGATAGCTGTAATCTGGAATAAAAAATGGATGGAGCATCCCGCCAACAATAACAGCAGTCTCACTATATGTTCTATAGAACGAACTTTAGCGGACTTGAGTTACAGCCTTGACAAAATA
>Ga0115007_10001920_pt1 | contig 13137 bp, 11 predicted proteins | sample ArcOceMetagenome_2_FD_87166 | JGI IMG/M metagenome (GOLD analysis project Ga0115007, IMG submission 87166) | Marine eukaryotic phytoplankton communities from Arctic Ocean - Arctic Ocean ARC135M Metagenome | ecosystem: Environmental > Aquatic > Marine > Oceanic | place: Arctic Ocean | collected... | reverse complement strand
CAGTATTACGTCGATGGTACGCCAACGATTCGCGATGCGTTTGTGGGCGGGGAGTGGCGTACTATTTTGGTAGGCGGTCTAAATCTTGGTGGAAAGTCAATTTATGCGTTGGATATTACAGACCCTTCACAGTTTTCTGAAGGGGCGGCAAATGCCCAGCGTCTTTTCAAATGGGAGTTTACTGATGATAGTTTGGGCTTTAGTTATAGCCAGCCTTTGATTGTTAAACTACAAGATGGCAATTGGTACGCTGTTTTTGGTAGTGGTTACAACCCGTCACACGTGGACGGTGATGGGAAAATATTTATAGTGAATCTAGATACGGGGGCTCTCGTTCAAACCCTAACGACTGAAACGGGTATTGAGGAGGATCCTAGTGTTTTACAGCGGCCTAACGGGATAGCAAAAGTAGCTCCAGTCGATTTAAATAATGACAATGTTGTGGACTATATATATGCAGGCGACCTGTTTGGAAATTTATGGAAGTTTGATCTAACCAGTAGCAACCCTTCTAGTTGGGGTTTGGATTATAAGTTATATGAGGCCTGCAGTGGGGCCTGTGCTGAGGGAGTTAATAACAATCACCAGTCCATAACTACCCAGCCTGTGGTGGGAAGCCATTCATCCGGTAAAGGGGTCATGGTGTATTTTGGTACGGGTAAATATTTAGAAACGACTGATAATAACGGTGCATCGGGTGGTGTTCAGAGCGTATATGGCATCTGGGATACTGGCGTAGCCGTATCAGGGCGATCTCTACTGCAGGAACAAGAAATAGTCACCGAGGATGTATACACCTTCACAGATGACAATGATACTGAGACAACAAGCGATGATACGACAGTAGAAAAGGCCTATCGGATAACCAGCTCTATACCGTTAGACGTCGGGGATAAAGGATGGTTTATGGACTTAGTACCCCCTAGTGGTGAAGAAGGTGAACGCCAAATTACTGATATAGTATTGCGCCGAGGTGTTTTGTATTTCAATACAAGTATTCCAGAAGCGGATACGTGTAATCCTACCGGGCAGTCTTGGTTGATGGCAGTCAATGCTGTAAATGGTAATTCAACTTCACGTTCCACCTTTGATTATAACAATGACGGTGTTTATGACGATGAAGACAAGGTATCTGATGCTGTCGCTTCCGGTATTAAATCAGACTCAAATGCGGCACCTGTGATTTTAGCCGGTGATAATCAAGATGTGATAATCGGTAATGATAGTTGCGACGGAGCAGACTCATGCACAGAAGGTGTGAATAAAGGGTCTGGTTTAGGTCGTCAGTCCTGGAGGCAAATATTTCAATGAAGTACTTAATGCGATTCATAAAAATGAGTACAGCACTCATGTTACTGTTTACGTCCGTATCGGCTTTTTCTATTGGCTCTCAAGGTCAGATAGAGAGTATTGATCGCAGCAAGGCTGTTATTATTACTATTAACGGCGTTCAATACAGTGTTGCACGTAACCAGAAAATAAAACTAGGTAGAAAAAAAGTTTTCTCTTCTGCTCTCGACGTTGGTGATTTAGTAATGTTCGAATTTAAGGAGCGAAAAGGGAGTAAAATTCCTAAGATTACGTTCATGGAAGTGGTGCTCTATTAATGACATTCAAAACTAAAGGCTTCACCCTTATCGAGCTTATGATCACAGTTGCCATTATTGGAATATTAGCCGCTATTGCTTATCCTGCGTACCAGAACTTTATTATGAAATCATGGAGAGGGTCAGCAAAAAGTTGTTTGCTTGAGCTATCTCAATCTATGGAGCGCGGATATTCAACGAGCTCCCCAATGGCTTATGCCAATGCTGTTCCTGACTTGACCTGCCTCACGGAGTCAGGAATGGGGAGTCGGTATACATTTACGCTAGCTAATACGGCGTCAACTTATACCTTAACGGCTACGCCTTCTGGCGCCCAGACCAGTGATACTTGCGGCACGTTAAGTGTGACGCATACGGGTGTTAAAGGACCAACAAACAGTACGACCCCAGGTTGCTGGTAGGCCATTAATCGCACAGGAAGTGCGAAGGTGACATAAACTTTACAATCATTGTTAATCAAGGAGGATAAACAATGAATTACTTCTCTCATGGATGTGTGTTCAAAAAACCGCGTGTTGTCTTTTTTCTAAATAAGTCGAAAGGCTTTTCTCTTATAGAGCTGATGGTTACGCTCATCATTTCAACGATTATTATTACGATGGCTATTCCTGCTTTTACGCGTTGGCTAAGTCAAAATGAATTATCAAGTTCAGCATTGCTATTCCGCCATCTCATGTCAGATGCGCGTTCGGAAGCGGTCAAGCATGGGCAGCCTGTAAGGTTGTGTAACCGAGACGCGGTTTTGTTAGTCTGTAAGGGGACATCCCTGAGTGGCACCAAAGATTGGAGTCATGGTGCTTTGCTGTTCTTGGACGTTGATGATAATCGCGCTTATGAGGCTAACATTGATCGGCTTTTACGAGCGGTTGAGTTACCCAATGCGCTATCGGCTACGTGGAATCGGGGTGATAGCCTCTCGTTTTTACCGTCAGGCCGAATGAACTGGGGTTCAAATGGTACGTTTAGGCTGACGAGCAGCAATGATGAGATAAGTCCAATACACCTCGTTGTTGGAATCCAAGGACGTATCCGTTCATTCGAGCCATAAAATCCCCTACACTGTAATCCTAAATTGAAATAGACAGACAGAAAATAAAGACTGAGAGTGATGGCAGATATAAGTGATTTTCTAATTGTAGGTGTCGGTGTTATTGGGTTAATGCTAACACGTGAACTGGCGTTAGCTGGTGCAAGCGTTACTTTGGTCGAGCGTGGTATTTGTGCAAAAGAAGCCTCTTGGGCGGGTGGCGGTATTGTGTCTCCTCTCTATCCGTGGCGTTACTCTTCGGCAGTGACTCAGTTAGCCACCTGGTCTCAATCATCTTATATTCACTTATCCGCCGATTTGACCGATGAAACGGGTATTGATCCCGAACTGCGTCAAAAGGGTATGTACATGGTTGATGTGGAGGATCGAGAGGCGGCTCTTTCGTGGGCGGCTAAGTATCATCGGCCGTTAATGTCGGTAGATGCCGGTCATCTGTATCGACACGAACCTCAGTTTATTCAGGGCTATCAATCAGCATTGTGGATGCCGGAAGTTAGTAGTATTCGTAACCCTCGTCTAGGCCAGGCATTGCGCCGCAGTGTCATGCGCTTACCCAATGTCACGCTAAAGGAGAATAAGGGTGCTGAGCGGTTCGTCGTAGAAGGTGAGTTTGTTCGAGGGATTCAAACGGATCAGGAAGCCATTATGGCTGGACATACTATCGTGGCGTCAGGTTCATGGACGGGAGATTTATTAAGTACGTTATCGGTTTCTTTACCTGTGGAGCCTGTTAAAGGGCAGATGATGGTATTTAAGGCGAAGCCTTCTATTGTGAATCGCGTCATTTTAATGGCCGGACGCTATGTGATCCCGCGCAACGATGGGCGTATTTTGGTGGGGAGTACACTTGAGCGAGAAGGTTTTGATAAGCAAACAACTGAGAGTGCGCGAACGTCGCTGTATCAAACGGCGGTAGGGATTATTCCTGCGCTGGCTGATTTTCCTGTAGAGCATCATTGGGCTGGGCTAAGACCAGGGTCGCCGGAGGGTATTCCATTCATCGGCGAGGTACCTGGTTATCAAGGCTTATCCGTTAATGCGGGTCAATATCGAAATGGTTTAGTGTTGGCGCCAGCCTCTACGCGGTTGCAGGCTGATTTATTATTAGATCGAGCACCCGTTATCGATCCACGTCCGTACCAGTTGGCCGGTAGGCTTGGCTAACTAATCTAAAAATTAAAAAGCCGCTAGTGAATAGCTCACGTAGCGGCTTAATTAAGCGAATAGATAGGTTTTGTCGCTTGTTACACGGCCCTCTTTTATAAACCATCGTCGTAAATAGATGGAATCGCTTCACGCTTATGCTGTGTTTTCAGGAAGATGCTAATGATGCGGCTTTCTATCTCATTACTGACAGGCTTCCCTTCTAGGAAGTTATCAATATCGTCGTAAGATAGGCCTAATGCTTGTTCGTCGGTCTTTTGAGGCGCTAAGCATTCAAGGTCAGCGGTTGGCGTTTTGTCAACAAGAACGGCTGGAGCGCCCAGCGTTTTAGCTAATAAGCGAACTTGTCGTTTGCTTAAGCCAAATAACGGGACTAGATCGCACGCGCCATCCCCCCACTTCGTATAGAAGCCCGTGATGTTTTCTGCTGAATGGTCGGTTCCTAACACTAAGCCGCCCAGAATGCCGGCAATTTTGTACTGCGCTACCATGCGAGAGCGAGCTTTTACATTGCCTTTTGCAAAGTCGATCGCTTCTTCTGATGCGGATAAGAGGTGCTTCTCGTGGAGGGCATAGGTAACTGCATCGACGATACCATCCGTACCTGCTTTTATGTTAACGGTAAGGGATTCAGAGGGTTGGATAAAGCTAAGTGCTAGCTGCGCCTCGTCCTCATCTTGTTGAATACCGTACGGTAGGCGCACGGCCACAAAACGATATTCTTGTGACCCCGCTTCAAGATTGAGTTCGTCAACCGCGATTTGTGCTAAACGCCCACAGGTCGACGAATCAACACCGCCGCTGATGCCTAATACTAAGGTTTTCAGCCCTGATCCTTGTAAGCGTTGCTTGATAAACGCGACTCTCCTAGAAATCTCGTAGCCGGGATCGATGTCGGGGAGTACTTTCATTTCGTCTCGGATAGCTGTCGCGTCCATTTCGATCTCCTGAGATAGGCTTACAATGAAGCGGTGTGCTTTGTTTTATTACTCAAAAATACCAAAAGTTGCTCGATGGTACCAAGGGCGATTATCGGTAGAAGGCGGAAGGGAGTGTACATCTTCAATTTCGATCACCTCTTCCTCAGTCCCTAGTAAACCGAATGTAGCTGTTTCCAGCAAGGTTTTATGTTCTTGGCGATACGTTTTTACCTTGATATCAGGGTAATTGGTTGTAAGCACTTCTTTAGACTTAGCGGCCAATCGATTCATGCCGAGTTCTGTATACGATTGGTACATAACAACGAGGGCTTGTGGAACAGATGGTGTTTCTTTTAAGTTTTCGACAACATATCGGCCGCGGTTAGCAGCCGCAACAAATGCACCGCGCTTCATGTAGTAACTAGCAACGTTGATTTCGTGTTGCGCTAGGCGGTTTTTCAAAAAGATCATTCGTTTGCGTGCATCGGGCGCATATTGACTATCTGGGTAGCGGCTAAGCAGGATAGAGAAGCTTTCAAATGAATTAAGAGCGGCACCGGGATCACGTTGAGTGATATCAATGGGTAAGTAACGTTCTAAAAAGGTTCGGTCTTGCTCGAAAGCTGTTAAACCTTTCAGATAATACGCATAGTCAATATTTTCATGTGAAGGGTGTAAGCGTATAAAGCGGTCCGCTGCAGCACTGGCTGCCGCCGGTTCATAGTTCTTATGGTACGCATAAATGAGTTCAAGCTGTGCTTGTTCAGAATAACGCCCAAACGGATAGCGAGCCTCTAGCAGCTCAAGTTTCTTAACGGCGTTACTATATTCATCCTGCTCTAAGGCTTGAATAGCCTCCCCATATAGCTGTTCTTCGGGGATGTCGGGGGTCTCTTTATCACCACCAAACCATGAGCATGCAGACGCCATCAGAGTGATGGCTACAATTCCTACTATTTTTGAAAAACGCATCTACTATTTATCCTATTAACCAGCCTGCGGAAATTCGGCGGCGTTCGTCGTATCGGTTATACTGACGTCAGTGCTTACCTGCCGCTTATTTAAACACAACCGGAAGCTAAGCAAAATCATCCGCGCAACAGATCGGTATATTGATGTCAGAAAAGATAGAGTTAGAGGCAATTGTCTCTGCAGAGTTCAGTGGTAAACGCTTAGATCAAGTGGTTGCTCAGCTGTTTTCGGATTATTCACGTTCACGTTTACAAGAGTGGATAAAAGAAGGTGCTATCACAGTAGATGGTAAGCCTACAAAACCTCGTGAAAAGATGTACGGCGGAGAGCGTATTGCGGTTAACGCCGAGTTGGATGAAATTGAAGGCCACGAAGGTGAAGATATTCCACTGGAAATCGTTTATGAAGATGACGATATTTTAGTGGTTAATAAACCTGCCGGTCTTGTCGTGCATCCCGCCGTTGGGCATCGTACGGGTACCTTAATGAATGCACTCTTGTATCATATCCCTAATATCGCGTTGGTTCCCCGCGCCGGAATTGTGCATCGCTTGGATATGGATACGACAGGATTAATGGTGGTTGCTAAAACGGTTCAGGCGCAGACTGAACTCGTAAAGCAGCTACAAGAGCGCAGTATGGGGCGAGAGTACGAAGCCATTAGCCTAGGCGTGATGACCGGTGGTGGCTGCGTTGAAGAACCTATAGCTCGTCATCCGCGCAACCGTCAGAAGATGGCAGTTGTGCCTAATGGTAAAGAGGCCATCACTCATTACCGTGTGTTGCATAAATACCGTGCACACACCCACATCCGTTTAAAGCTCGAAACTGGCCGTACTCACCAGATCCGTGTGCATATGGCTCATATTAACTATGCGTTGGTGGGAGATCCTTATTATGGAGGGCGTTTCCGCTTACCGAAAGGCATCAGTCCTGAAACGCAAGAGTATCTGCGCAACTTTAAACGCCAAGCTCTTCACGCGAAAAAGTTAGAACTGTTTCATCCAGTAACGGGTGAATTGATGTCATGGGAAGTGGATCTCCCTGAGGACTTTGCTCAACTGTTAGTAGTGCTGCAGAAAGATACGGATGAAAACGAAACACTTGAGTACTAGGCATTTAATAAACAGGCCCAAGGCTCAGATAGGCTAAATAACTAACCCATACTAGGTGTACACATGGAACTCATACGCCCCGATTGGAATATATTGCCGCAGGTGCAGGTTGCAACGACGACACGTTTAGGCGGTATCAGCAAACCTCCTTATGATTCGTTGAATCTAGGAGATCATGTTGATGACCACCCGGCTGCTGTGATCGAAAATCGAGAGCGTATGCTAAGTGCACTAGGCGTTGAGCGCGCTCAGTGGTTGACTCAAGTGCACGGTGTGCGTTGCGTCGAAGCCCAAGCCGATGGTCGCGTACGAGAAGCGGATGCGTGCTGGACAGATGAAGAAAATTTAGCGTGCATTGTGATGACCGCTGATTGTTTGCCTGTTGTGATGACTGATGGGGAGCGAGTATTGGCAGCGCATGCAGGGTGGAGAGGATTGGCTAATGGTGTGCTTGAAGCGTCATTATCCTACTTTCACAATAAACAAAATCTACATGTGTGGCTAGGGCCTGCTATTGGTCCTTTGGCGTTTGAAGTAGGCGAAGAGGTTCGAGAGCGCTTTTGTGATCACAACCCTCAAGCGACAGAGTGCTTTTTGCCTGCGCTTCATCATGGGAAGTGGTTGGCTGACCTTTATGAGTTGGCTCGCTTACGGTTATTTGAACAAGGGGTTCAGCACGTATCAGGCGGCGATTTATGCACGTTCTCGGATAAGCGGCGTTTTTTTTCGTACCGTCGAGATATTCACACAGGGCGCATGGCAACGGTGATTTGGAAGCCGCCACTTAATAAGTGACAGGCTTTCTGTATTCGGAGGGCCTATCGAATGCATTTTTATTGATCTACATTAATAGTTAGGTCACAAGTGTCTATTTATCGATCAATCACTGCTTGAATCTATACTCTTTTACCCCCATATATCGTGCAAAGACATGATGAATGCGATGTGAGTCACATATCGCTTCAAGAACAGGAGATTGTCGATGCGACCTGAAAAATTTACTTCTAAGTTACAAGAAGCGCTGGGCGAGGCGCAGTCGCTCGCTATTGGAAAAGATAACAACCAAATCGAACCCATTCACTTGCTTGCTGCCTTTACAGAGCAGCGAGATGGGTCAGTTCGACCGTTGCTTGCGCAAGCGGGTGCTAATCCGCAACAGCTAACACGCCTGATTGGTGATGCGATTGATCGTTTGCCGACGATTAAAAGCCCTGATGGTGAGATCCGCCTTTCACAAAACATGGCACGTATATTCAATATCACCGATAAATTAGCGCAACAACGTGGTGATCAGTTTATCGCGAGTGAGCTTGTTCTTTTGGCCATGTTAGATGATAAAAGTGATGCAGGTAAGGTGTTGAAAGAAGCGGGTGTTACTAAAGTAGCCTTAGAGCAAGTGATCTTGCAGATGCGAGGGGGCGATAGTGTGAGCGATTCAAATGCAGAGTCTAACCGACAAGCGCTCGATAAATATTGCGTAGATCTGACCGAGCGTGCGGAGGCGGGTAAATTAGATCCGGTCATTGGTCGTGATGACGAAATCCGCCGTACTATTCAAGTGTTGCAGCGTCGTACAAAGAATAATCCTGTGCTCATTGGCGAACCGGGTGTGGGTAAAACAGCTATTGTTGAAGGGTTGGCGCAACGTATTGTTAATGGTGAAGTGCCGGAAGGCTTAAAGCGAAAAAAAGTGCTTTCCTTAGATATGGGATCGTTAATTGCCGGGGCTAAGTTTCGAGGTGAGTTTGAAGAGCGTTTAAAAGCGGTATTAAACGAACTGTCCAAGCAGGAAGGTCAGGTTATACTCTTTATTGATGAGTTACATACCATGGTTGGCGCGGGTAAAGGCGAAGGCGCTATGGATGCAGGTAATATGCTTAAGCCGGCCTTGGCGCGCGGTGAGTTGCACTGCGTAGGTGCAACAACGCTAGATGAGTATCGTCAATATGTAGAAAAAGATGCCGCCCTAGAGCGTCGTTTCCAAAAGGTCATCGTCGATGAGCCATCAGAAGAAGATACGATCGCTATTTTACGGGGATTAAAAGAGCGTTATGAGATCCACCACGGTGTTGATATTACTGACTCCGCGATCATAGCGGCGGCTAAATTGTCGCAGCGATATATTACGGATCGCCAGTTACCTGATAAAGCGATTGATTTAATAGACGAAGCCGGTTCTCGTATTCGTATGGAAATGGACTCTAAGCCGGAGGATATGGATCGACTAGAGCGACGCTTAATTCAGCTAAAAATGGAACGTGAAGCACTTAAAAAAGAGAAAGATGAGGCGGCGCGCAAGCGGCTAGAGGAACTAGAGAAAACTATCGCAACGCTTGAGCTTGAGTTTGCTGATTTGGATGAAATTTGGAAAGCCGAAAAAGCGGCTTTACAAGGCTCCCAGAAGATTAAAGAAGAGCTGGACCAGGTCCGAATCGAGATGGAGCAAGCGCGTCGTACTGGCGATTTGCAAAAAATGTCTGAGATTCAATACGGCCGTATTCCGGACCTTGAGAAGCAGTTAGAGGCGGCCAACGAGGCAGAACAAACTGGCCAACAAGGTCATAAGTTGTTACGTAACAAAGTAACCGAAGAAGAAGTGGCCGAAGTTGTCTCGCGCTGGACTGGTATCCCAATCAGTAAAATGTTGGAAGGCGAGCGAGAAAAGCTGCTACGTATGGAGGATGAGCTTCATCACAGGGTGATCGGGCAGCGTGAAGCGGTTGAAGCAGTGTCGAACGCCGTACGGCGTTCACGTGCAGGCTTGTCAGATCCGAATCGCCCCAATGGTAGTTTTTTGTTCCTTGGGCCAACCGGTGTCGGTAAAACCGAGCTGTGTAAAGCCCTTGCTAACTATCTGTTTGATACCGAAGAGGCCATGGTGCGTATCGATATGTCCGAGTTTATGGAGAAACATTCCGTAGCTCGTCTGATCGGTGCTCCTCCAGGCTATGTCGGGTATGAAGAAGGGGGTTACCTAACCGAAGCTGTCCGCCGTAAACCTTATTCCGTTTTACTGTTAGATGAAGTAGAAAAAGCGCATCCTGATGTGTTCAATATTTTGCTGCAAGTATTGGAAGACGGTCGCTTAACAGACGGGCAGGGTCGCACGGTTGATTTCCGTAACACCATTGTTGTGATGACATCTAACTTAGGTTCACACCTAATTCAGAGTTTTAATGATGACGATGATTATGACCTGATGAAGCGTGCTGTTATGGAAGAAGTGGGTTCTCACTTCAGGCCTGAAGTGATTAACCGTATTGACGAGGTGGTTGTCTTCCACAGCCTGCGCAAAGACCAGGTGGCGGGCATTGCGAACATTCAGCTTGATCGTTTACGTGAGCGGTTAACGGAGAAAGATCTGACATTGAAATTAACCAGTACGGCGCTCGATAAGCTGGTGGATCTAGGCTTTGAGCCTGTCTATGGAGCGCGCCCGTTAAAAAGGGCTATTCAGCAGTACTTAGAAAACCCATTAGCACAGTCGCTATTGGCGGGTAAATATATGCCGGGTTATGAAATTGTTGTGGATGTCGAAGCGGGTGAGTTTGTTTTTCGTTAAGAGCTCATTTAGCTGATTGTTTTATCGAGTATTAGCCTGCCTTTTGGTGGGCTTTTTTTATGGGGCTTATTTATGAGGTGAGATTAGCGAAATTGGCTACTGGAGAAAATATGGTTTATAGCCTAGTTTTAAGGGAGTAGCGGCTAAAGGCTCATAAATCCGTAAAGAGAGTGCTGAATGAAGTGTCTGAATGTATTGGTAGTAGATGATGCAAAATTTATTTGCGAGCACGTGACTAAAATCGTGCACGAATCCTTCCCGTCCTGTGTCGTTAAGTCGGCATTTAATGGTGAAGATGCGCAGCAAATAATGTCGTCTATTACCTTTGACCTGATTTTATGTGATTGGGAAATGCCGCACATGAATGGCTTGGAGTTGCTGAAGTGGACGCGGCAGCAGGAGGCTTATAAAACGACTCCTTACGTCATGATTACTAGCCGTGGTGAGCGTGAGTATGTGCTTAAAGCGATTCAGGCTGGTGTTAATGATTATTTAGGTAAGCCTTTCACAAGTGAGCAATTAATTCAGAAAATCAATAAAATGCTCGGCAAAAAGACGAACGTTGAATCAAGGATGGCAGATGATGGCGTTGCCAAAGAATCGACTCCCGTTACCATGGGGAGTGAGGCTCAAGCCAAGCATATTCCAAAGCCTAAAGGGATGGCTCATTTACGTGTGCGTAACGATATCTACAAATGTGCTATTAAAGATCTCAGTTTAAAAGAGATCTTTGCTGTGGTTAAAAATGAGGGTAATTATCCGGTGGTATTGGATCAGGCGGTCATTGATATTGAATCAATGGATGGTGGTAATGTGGCACGTTTGAATGGGTTTATCCGCATGGTTGAAGCAGCGGAAGCTCACATTGACACGCCTTACATTAATATCTTAGTCGCGCTGGTTGATGATGATCCTGATAAGATGGACCATCTATCTCGTTATATCGCACAAACGCGCTAGGTCGCTTAGCAAAAGGGCAGCAATTTTGCTCGACGCAGCTCGCTGTAGAAAACACCTAAACAGGCTGCAGCAATGGATACCGCGAATAAATCGGTGTTTGCAAAGCCGCCATTGTACGTCAGTAATTTAAGTGCTGAGCCGACGAGCATAACTATGATAGCTGCGAGTAACAAAGAGTTGAGCCTCGTTTGTAGTTTATGAGCTAGCAAGACTCCGATCCAAGAAGCAAATAACCCCGCGGCGGCACCTGTCATTACGTCAACTGGCCAATGAACCCCAACGGCTATGCGCGAGTAACCTATGATTGCGGCGATGGCTAAAATAGCCGTGCGGGCAACCCACGAGCGACATAGGTGTGTTGCTAATCCCGCGGCTAAAAAAGCCGTGGCAGTATGGCCTGATGGGGTGCTGTTGGTAGTGAGCGCAGTGCCTATTAGCCTGAAAGACTCCAAAGGCAGTAAAGCCGGCGGCCTAGCGGTATGAAAATAGAGCTTACATCCTTGGGTGAGTAGCAAACCTATCGTCCCGGCAAGCAGCATCGCTAATGTAAAGCGTGGATGACGAACGCTCATCGTTAATCCCAAAGCTAGCATGGGCCACTTGTCGCCGCTAAATGTGATGTACTCCCATAGAACGTCTGGGAACGGTAGGCTGTAAGATTGCAGCGTGAAGAAGCCTGTCATTAATCCGCCGGGGGCGAAGTACGTCATAATCCCCGCGATCAGCAAGAGACTAGCGAGGCCTATTTGCCACTGTTGAACTGGTGGAATGCTTGGGCTGGCCTCAATATGTCTCTCTAGCCGAGTCAAATAGTTGGTTTGCATAGTGGTGGCTTATCTCAATTGGGTGGGTCAGATGTGCAGAATACTCTATGTATAAAGAAGCTCTTATTCAAGGCATTGTATTAAACAGGAATAATCCTTCAGTAACAGAGCCTCAGAGGCGATAATAGGTTCCTACTTTCATGAGGATATGAGCGTGCTTAGTTATAAACACGGGTTTCATGCCGGCAACTTTGCCGACGTACACAAACACATGGTATTGGTCTATCTGATTAATGCACTCAATCAGAAGCCAAAACCGTGGAGTTATTTGGAAACTCATGGGGGTAAAGCACACTACGATTTGTCTGATGATCAAGCCCAAAAAACCGGTGAGTATAAAGTGGGTATTACACCCGTATGGGGTGCTAGCAAGCCGCCGACACTTGTGGCGGATTATTTAGCGCAAGTGAAAGCTGAAAATAAAGGCAGAGCGCTGCGCTTTTATCCGGGGTCACCTGCCATTGCAGCTAATATGGCAAGAGATGATGACCGAATATCTATTATGGAGTTGCACGCCAACGAGTACGAAATAATTAATAAGTACTTTAAGCGTAATCATCAGGTAGCAATTCATCATCGTGATGGTTATGAAGGCGTCATGTCGATGTTGCCGCCTAAGCCTAATCGCGGTGTCGTATTAATTGACCCCTCCTATGAAGTGAAGAACGAATACCAAGACGTAGCGCGTTTTATAAAAAAGGCACACCAGCGCTGGCCTATCGGTACCTATGCTGTGTGGTATCCAGTTTTAGAGGCGGGTTTACATAGAGCGATGCTACAAAGTGTTGCGTCGTCCGGCGTCAGAAATGTATATGTGTCGGAGTTCTATCAAAAGTCGGCGGAAAGTGGGCGTATGTTTGGTAGCGGGATGATGTTGATTAATCCGCCGTGGCAGTTGGAAGAGCAGTTGGGCGCAGTTATGCCATGGCTAGAACGAACCTTAGCTGAAAGTGATGCTGAACCTT
>Ga0115007_10001918_pt1 | contig 13154 bp, 11 predicted proteins | sample ArcOceMetagenome_2_FD_87166 | JGI IMG/M metagenome (GOLD analysis project Ga0115007, IMG submission 87166) | Marine eukaryotic phytoplankton communities from Arctic Ocean - Arctic Ocean ARC135M Metagenome | ecosystem: Environmental > Aquatic > Marine > Oceanic | place: Arctic Ocean | collected... | reverse complement strand
GCTCCCCACCAATATAAATTATTGAGACGATCTTCCGCGAGGCGATCGTCGGTAAATTGTTCAACCGCTTGTTCAAGTTTTCTGTAGGCTTGCTCCAGATTTTCTTCTTTCAAGTCAAAAGAACCGTCTAATTTGCTATTTATGGCCGTTTTTCCAGATTGGCCTCCGAAGCCACCTTTTTTTGCGTGTGCATGGTCGCTTTGCGCTTTTTGAAAATCAAACAACGGAAGTTCCAAGTCTAATTTGTCCATCATAGTTTTACGGTTCTTTAAATATTTAACTGTTTTTCCGGCAGGATCTGTTTCCTTATCAAACGCCGCTTCGCCACCGGGCACCGTCTGTGAAGCGATAAAATTCTGAATAACTTTATTTTTTTCTGTTTCAAAATTGGGAGACCAGGGAAAGACCGCATCTTTATCTTTCCATTCGAATTCCGGTGGGTCAATATCTTTTTTTTGAACCAATTGGGTTTCTGAAGCCAATTCGTTCAAAATCATGAGTGCGTAATATGGCATATTAAAGTTCATGGTTTCCCAAGCATAGTTGACGTATTGCTTTCCATCTCCCAAGAGTCCGCCGTCTTTAACGACTAATTTGCCGTCCGTTAAGCAACTTTTATTGTTTTCCATAAGGACGTGGTATAGTTTTTGGAGACGGACAAATGTTGAATTCGCTTTGACCATCGCATTAAAATTTTTGGTGCCTGTTTGTGTCAATCCCACGATGATAAGACCCTGTAACTTTTCCTCGTCTAATCCTATGGTTTCCATCATGTGTCCAAGTCCCGGGACTTTCATTAAAAGGCTCGTAATACCCGCAAATGCCCCATTTATATATAAAGCAGTGCCGCCAAGAGCAGTCATCAGAAAACTATCGCCTTCTCCACCACACATTTCTTGTAAGACAGCAAAAAATTGCATAAATTTGCGTTTTGCTTTTTCGGCAGCTCTTTTTGTTTCGTCCTCCTCAATTGATTTTTGTTCTTCTTCTGGTATAGAATACCATTGGCCCAAATCGTTCATTTTTTTAAGACTGCCGTCGTCTCCAGTTTTCACCACTGAAAAATTACGGCTTTTTGCAGCTGTCTTTATGCATATTTTTTCTTTATATTGAATGGCAAGGCTCAATAGAGCTTCCTGGACCATCGGAGACCTCAAAACAAGGCCAATTACTTTGTAAAGCAATACACCTCCAACGCGAATCATTTCCCCCATAGTTGCAAACACTTTTGAGGCACCATATGTCGCAAAAGCGGCCCCTAGCCCTCCTACAGTCGCGCCAATTGCCGTGCCTAATGGTCCACCAAAAAATGTCCCGGCCGCTGCACCAGTAGCTGCGCCAGCGGCTACTCCGCCTGCTTTGGCGAGATCAACCCATGCCCATTTTTTTTTCTCTTCTTCCGACAATTCCTGTTCTTCATCACCCGAGTCGTCCACTTTCACATTACATACATTGAACAATTTTTTCACCCATAGGTCCACTTGTAAAATCATCAAATTCATATAATAATCCACAAAACTATAGCGAGGATCAGCGTTGTCATACATCTCTTGCTGTTTCTTTTTGTAGGCATCCACACGGCGCTGAGCTTGCTGCCATGTACCCACCCAATTCAACCACCATGGATTATTCTTTTCTTCCTCCGTCAATTCCAACATATCAGCAATTTCGTCAATATATTGGGTACAAATGCCGGAATAATTCTTTAATTTGAGATCGCGTTTTTTATTGACCGCATACCAGTTGGCACCATAATACGCCATATAGTCTTTGGGACATGCACTACACACCGCTTTTTTATTATTGCCAATCAACCGTATGTTCAAATGCTCCATAGACTGAGCGGTATGCCCCAACAAACTTGGCATAAAGCCGCCAGAAGCACCCCATTCGGAAAACGACCAATGAATGGTCTCTTTGCTGAACATACTTTTCAAATGAGATTCCTGTCTCTTGCAAACCCATTCATAAACGGCCAGACATCTGTTTTCTTCGGAATCTGACCAGTCAATGGTCAATGACGGAAGTTCGTACGAATGGATCATGACGGTCCCTAAAAATAACATAAACACTGCCTTTGACTTCTCGGTGAAATCAAGACCTTGAGTCCAATCAGGGCCTTTTATTGTAGCCTTTGTATCGGTCATATACGCGTTGTCTTTCAGTTCCTTTTCACCCGTTTCCTCAAACGGATCCTCCAAATCTTCAGGATAAAGGCTCTCTGTAATCATCCGAACATATTTAAGAAGTTTGCTGTCAAGTATATGCACATTTTCACTGTTCAAAAGGTAATAATAACATAAAAACGGATGTGCTGGAACGCATTTATAATCTTTATTGTGGACAGAATGCTCTGCACCCCATTTCGTCGAGAGTTTATGGTGAAATTCTTCGTAACTATGTTCGTACCATTCGTTTTCAAATCCGAGAATGGGAAGCTTATAGTTTCCTTCAGTTAACAACGGGCTAGAATTCCAAACCATCAACATAAACGAGGCCGAGAGCATATCACCATCGTCAAACGCTTCCATATTTTCTTTTTTACCACGCGCTGCAAGGGCGGCCCTTTTTAACGGATAACCGTCGAATAACGGCGGTAATGAATCTTCAGTGGTATAGACTCTTCCGACATCATCTTGTTTGGCACAAGCGCTCTTACCGTTCGCACCGGTATTCGCACACAAATGATTATTATCCAATTTGGTAAGCTTGGCACAATTGATGATCCATCGGTCAATCGCTGAATCGCCTTGAATGGCTTCCATATCACCTTTGACTTGAACTTCATCAATCTTTTTTAATTCTTGCATTAACTTATTCACGCCAACCACTTCGTCTTGATTCTCAATGATATTTACTTTTTCTTTTTCTTCTGCTTCTGATTCTTTTGCTTCCAACTTCTCAAAGTGTTTTGCAAGTCTCTGTTCATATTCTTTCTCGTTCTCTTTCAATTTTTCTTCCGCGGCGTCCTCCAAATCAATTTTGGCCTGTTTGGACAAAGCTTGTTCAGAAGGTTGGAAGACAAACTCCCGAGGAACCATTTGGCGAAAATGAGGTTGTTTATTCTTTTTTTTATCCTTAATTAATAACATAATATTTATTCATTAATGGTCTTATATAATGTATTTTGGAGCGGCTTCTCTATGGTCATTTTTTCTTTTATACATTCCGATATACACCTCTCATACCGCCCGACCGGAATCGCCTTTGTTATCCACCAATAAGAGGCACATTTGCCCCTGCACTCATCTCTCCACATCTCCTTCAAGCCCCTTGATGGTTTCAACATTTATAAAAAGCAAACAGACTTTTATACTGTCAATTAAAACAACTATATAACTCAACAAAATAAAAGAAATGAGATCCACTTTATTCATTCTCATAATATTCGCCGCGGAGACCGCTGCATCAATGACATGTGGTGATATCAAAACCATTTGGAAAAATAACGGCTGCTGTAGCGCAGAACTATCCAAAGAAACGTGTTTAGATACCATTACCAAAACAGAAATAGAAGAAATGACCGCACAATCGAATGTCTTTGAAACGTTGACATGTGCCGGAGATATGGAAATCAAAGGCAAAATTCAAGTATATGGAGAATTGGAACTTTGCAGTGATATAATTCCATGCCCATCCGAACGCAGACGCCTTGGTGATTCGATCCCACATAAAATAAACCTATTTGCCAAGATTCAAGAACTAGAGGATAGGATCGCGGCCCTAGAATCAAAGATATCAACGTAAAACTCCTATATAAGGAATGTCACGAATCGATATAATGGCTGACCGTCCCACATTTGATTACAATGGATTTCCAGTTCGGGCCGCCGGCATTCTCGTGTATACCTTTCGCGGACATCAGACAGTGAGTTTGTTCCGAAATATCAAGGGGCGATTTGAGGACATTGGTGGGAAAACGGATCCGGACGACGCGAATGAGGTCGAGACAGCTGTGCGCGAATGTGTGGAAGAAACAGACGGTAAATTATTCGATGCGAACCATTCACGCGAAGAATGCGCGAATGTTTTGAGAGAATTGATCAAAACGGATTGCCAGACAGAATACAATAAAAAATCAAAGTATTTATTGTTCAAGTTGTCTGTTCATACGGGCATTTTAAAACAGCCTATGAAAAGGTTTGGACTCAAGGAGCAGACAGATTGGGGAGAATTAGACCATTATTATCAGTGGAAGGTTGGCGCGCCGTGGAAGAGACACCCTAGACTATTTGGAATGAAACTATAATTATGTACATTTTTTTTATTTTTTTATCGACTGGCACCTATATTAGAGAAAGAAAAGAATCCAAATATAATGTGTGTGGATATTGTCACTGCGTAGTCAATCGCCGCCATGTTAACCCTTCTGCCGTTTGATTCTAGCACCAATGACAAAGCCATAAAAATACAAAACCAAAGAACTGTGGCTATCTTTTGATATATTTTATCATACCAGCGTAAAGTACACCACACCATAGATATAATCGAATTCGTCATAATGGAAAAGGTGAGAACGCTTCCTCCATCATCGGGATACATATGTATGTGATGATGGAGGAAAATTGCATGGACAGCTGACATTATAACGCCACAAATAATACACGTGAGTGGACTTAATTTTAATGGTCTTTCAAATTCAATAGTGTACGGCTCATGGCATATTTCACAGTTCTTTCGTTTACTTATAATAATCCATTTTTTAATACATTTTTCATGGACCAGTCCAGTAGAACCCGTACATCCACAAACAGAGATCAGCTCTCCATCTTCATAACATATCCGACAAGACATTCATAATAAGACATTTTGGCTATATAGCTTTTTTTAGTCAATTGTATGTTATGATTCTCGCACACGTGTTTCGCAGATGTCCCCGGTGTTTACAATTGCCACAGACACGTTTTGCCTTCAATTTTGCATGATGCCGCCTTGTTCTTGCACCGCTACGACAACCACACTCCCGAACATGCACCAAACACTTCCGAAGCTCATGGCCGCGGCGGCCACACCAACCACAACGCTTATTATAGGTTCGGCGCCGGCGCCGAAGATGCGATGAAAGCGACGGTGGCATGCTCACAGACACGGGAATGCCCACACGTCTGATGCGCCGAGGCATAACCGCGTGTATTGGGCCCGGACTCGGTATAAACAATGTGTGTCTAGATCTTTGTACTGATGAACTGGAAACCGGTCGTCGTGGTGCAGTCTCTTTTGGTTTAAACGGATCACCTATTTTAAAACCAATCTTCAATATGTCTTTCTTGCAGAATTGATGACCACAAGGAATCACGACCATGTGCGGATCCTTCTCCAAGCAAATTGCGCATGTGTTTTCGGACTGGAAGAGGCGTATACCTACCTTGGCATCCGTATGGACATGGTTGCAAATTGGACACTTGGGCATATTGTTACAAAAACTTGTCACATATATGAAAGATATAAATAATCCGATTAAGTTATTTTTTCAGAGCGCCGATGTCAATCCTGACTATGGTGGCCATCACCAAAAAATTGGCCATCGTTTTACCAAAAAATTGGTCATCATCACCAAAAAATTGGCCAGACATTCGCCAAATTTGGCCATTGATTCGCCAAAAAATTGGCCATTGATTCGCCAAAAAATTGGCCATCACCAAAATTTTGGCCATTGATTCGCCAAAATTTTGGCCATCGTTTTACCAAAAAATTGGTCATCGTTTTACCAAAAAATTGGTCATCGTTTTACCAAAAAATTGGTCATCATCACCAAAAAATTGGTCATCGTTTTACCAAAAAATTGGTCATCATCACCAAAAAATTGGTCATCGTTTTACCAAAAAATTGGTCATCGTTTTACCAAAAAATTGGTCATCGTTTTACCAAAAAATTGGTCATCGTTTTACCAAAAAATTGGTCATCGTTTTACCAAAAAATTGGTCGTTGGTTGATTTGACCTTGGTCGCATTGATTCACCAAAATTTTGGTCTTTCATTCTTCAGAGACCTGAAGATCATTTGCCAAAAAATTGGTCAATCATTCGCCAAAGGTCACTTTCATTTGCTAACAAATTGGTCATTCGCCAAAGGTCACTTTTTTGAAAGTATATAAGCGCAGAAAACTTTGAGGTATGAGCAAAATAAAAAAACCACGGTCGGCGTACAATTTTTATGTGAAGCGTTGGAAAACAATGAGTCCAGATGAAAGGGCGCCGTTTAACCAGAAGGCTGCGGAAGACAAAAAACGACATGACAAAGAGGTCTATTTGGAGAAAAAAAAGAACGGTTCGTTTAACGAAGAAGTGGGTAATGATTTGTTCAACGCCGCGGCCCAAGGTGATATTAAACGCGCCGCCGATGCGCTTCGTCAGGGTGCAGACATAAACTATACTGACCCAGTAGGAGATTACGACCGTCTTGGAATGCGCATGGGTGTATTGGAAATGGCAAACGAAGCGGGAAACACTTCCATGGTACGATTCCTTTTGAATCAACCCGGAATTGATGTAAATTTAGAGTCAGATTACAGTACACCTCTTATAGCGGCTGTTCAAGTTGGTGGGGTGGATTGCGTGCGCCTTCTTCTCGACATGTCCGAAATCGATGTCAATAAACAGGTTAGGGGTAAGACTCCGCTCATGTGGTCAGCAATTTCGGGACATGTGGATGAAGTTCGCCTTCTGCTTGCCCGTCCAAACATCGCAGCAAATATTCGTGATGACAAAGGACGGACTGCACTCTCATGGACTGAGGAACCCGATGATGAATTCTACAAAGACGAAGGAGTGAGGAACTGGTTGGAGGAGGAATTGGAGAGGGAGCTGTACTATGAAGGTGGACTGGGATATTCTTTTGACGTAAATTACAATGGTGAATACAATGATGAAACTTTGGAAAAAAATAGAGCAATTTGTCATGACCTGATCGAATCCTTCTTGGTAGAAAGTCGTCTTGTTTTGAATCGCGTGTTCAAAAAGAAAAACATTGGTTCGGGGGTGGCTCACAGAGTGGGTAACATCGTCTCTAAGAGAATACACGGTCTCAAACCAACAACAACACCAATCGTTTTCTAATATTTTTTGCACTTATTCGCCAAAGGTCACTTTCATTCACCAAAATTTTGGTCTTTCATTCTTCAGAGACCTGAAGATCATTTGCCAAAAAATTGGTCGTTGATTCACCAAAATTTTGGTCTTTCATTCTTCAGAGACCTGAAGATCATTTGCCAAAAAATTGGTCAATCATTCGCCAAAATTTTGGTCTTTCATTTGCCAAAAAATTGGTCGTTGATTCGCCAAAGGTCACTTTCATTTGCTAAAAATTTGGTCATGCCTTGTCCATTGTATCAGAGATACTTGCGCTTTGTGTCGGATGCCACGAACGATAATTCAGAAGCCTTTAAAGACCTACCACCGTTAGAATGTCCTTCCTGTGGCAAATGCACACACTTTGGAGGGAGTCAAACCCTTGCGGATAAGAATTTTACGCTAAACGATGTTTGTGGTTGTGGAATATCTGAATATTTTTCAGAAGGATAAACTATATAAAGTATTTAATACGTCAATTTTTAAATTATAATGCGCTTTAATGTTGTATTTGTAGGTTCTGTTGGTGGTGGAAAGACTTCTATAATTAAACGACGTTTAAACAAAGATACTACGAAGCATGTTTCTACTATTGCGGTAGATTTTGTTCCAATGAATTTGGACGATATGGAGGTATCTGTTTGGGATACATGTGGCCAGGAGAGATTTATGTCCATTACTTCTTCCTATTTTATGCGCGGGCATATATTTGTACTTGTACACGATGTGATGGATTCTACAGTTTCTGGAGATTTGGAGAGGTGGCGCAAGACGATAGTTTCGAATAGGCCTGCTAGGCATGAGCCTGTCATAATAGTGGTGTCAAACAAGGTGGATCTTCATCCGTTTTGTTCTGGCGAAGTAACCGATTGGGTTTCAAATAATATGTTTGATCATGTCTTTACCTCTGCAAAAACGGGCGAGGGTATTGAAAAGTTATTTGAACAGGTAAAAGACGCAATTTTGGTGCATCAGTCCGATTGGATGGCCCCTTCACTGCCAGTGTTGCCTCAGCAGCCCGAATCTGTGGCTTCGCCTGGTTGTTCTTGTTGAAATAACTTTTGTATTTGATATACGAATGGATGTTGTTGCAGGGCTCGCCTAACCGAATCTGAGACGAGATCAATGTCTTCCATGGACACAGAAGAATTGCTAAACACTCTGAGATGTACAAAACATGTTTTGTGGTCGTGTATGGTCCAGTCCGCGCACATTTCTACAATTCTTCCTCTTAGTTGTTGTTTCCAGTTTAAAATTCGGACATGTGCTGTGTATAGTGGTGATAATCTGAGTTCATTGGTGGTGAGAGTGGGTACGGATTCCCACGAACCTGTGATCGAAATATTGTTTGGACCAATGGTGACGGGTGCTTTGAATAACCATGCGTTTTTTTGTGCTATGACTGACATATACACTCCACATAACACTGTTAAATACACTCATCTATTAAAAATCCAAATTTTTATAAAAAAAGACTATTTGAACGTTTATAATCATACAAAATGTTTAAGAATCTTGTACTTGCAACACTTGCCGCTTCATCTATGGCCATTGAGCTCACCCCCGATACTTGGGACGAAGCAACTGCTGGAAAATCAGTGTTTGTGAAATTTTTTGCGCCATGGTGCGGGCACTGCAAGGCTATGAAACCAGCCTGGGACAGTCTTATGGACGAGTTTGCCGATTCCGCCTCAGTTTTGGTGGCCGACGTTGATTGTATCGGCTCTGGTAAACCTTTGTGTGACGAGATGGGTGTACAGGGATTTCCCACTGTCAAGTTCGGCGATCCTTCTAATTTGGAGGCGTACAAGGGAGCGCGCGACTTGGAAAGTTTGAAAACATTTACCAATGAACTGAAACCGGCTTGTAACGTTGGTACTCTGGAAAACTGCGACGATGACCAGAAGGCCGTCGTGACTGCTTTAAAAGAAGAGTCTGAAGATGCTCTTGTCGGAAAGATCGCCATTTACGACCAGACTCTGGCCGAGATCGAATCGACCTTCAAGAGCGAAGTGCAAAAACTTCAGGAGACGTATCAGGGTCTGAATAGCAAGAAAACGACCGATATTGCCGAACTTTCAAAGGAGAGCAATGTCGGGATCGTCAAATCGGTACTTGCAGACAAGAAGAAGGGAAAATCCGAACTTTAGAGTATATATAACTAACATGTTACAATCAAATCATCCTATTATTTTATTATTTCATCGCTGGACTGTGTTTGTATCTTTTATATTACTGCAAGCGCGCGTGTTTATGGTGTTATGTCAATTCGGGTGGCTCTGTTCTTTACTGGCTTCATCGAAAACAAATTTATAAACTAATTATGTCAGATAAATCATCGGCAAATCTGTCCAGAAATAATTCAATAGGTCTTGCGCGTCATAACGCGATCATGTTGCGTCATTTTTGGCTGGAAAATAAGTTGGTAAAAGTGGATACGTTTGCTTGTCATAAATTATATTTTAGTCGTCCCAATCCTTAAAATGCAAGTTCTACATCTCTGGACATTCGAGCGACTTTTGGTTCCTCTGGTTCCTCTTGTTCGACACGTGAATAATCCTTCGGGTTGTTCTGACAGTGACAATCGCACGAGTTGCAGCCTTGTGTACATTGGTAACACGCCATGACTCCTAATAGATCCCCACATCCGCTACAATCACATCCGTCACATCCTTGGCCCGCTTGGCAACAACATAAACAGAGTTCGGCCATTTCCATACAAGTAGATGGTAACCTTTATAGTGAACAAATATTGTTTTTAACGTTTTAATAAATATTGTTTTTAACGTTTTAATAAATATGTTTTTCTAATGGCAGGGGCCGCCCGAATACAATCGGAATTTGCCGAGCCCACTTCGTATACAATGCACTTTTCTTTTGCGCGCGTCACTGCGGTATAAAATCTTTCGCGCTTATCTCCCCATGAAGATGTTGACTTTATGATCACCACTGGATACTCTGACCCCTGTGACTTATTCACAGTCAAACAATACGCCGGCCGAATCGTAGGATCTTCGCGCAAATCGTATTGAACTACGCGGTCAAATCGAACAGTAACCATGGGACCAGCCACCTTTGTCACAATACCAATCTCACCGTTGGCCACCTCCAATTCCTTCGTCTCCTCTGTGTACTTGTTCACTGTATTGATGACCGAATCGCCAAGACCAAAGCGCCAATCGGCATAACGCCAACTTTTATTGGAATAATCCATGTTCACAGGCGAAGAGTAGGGTTTGGCGCCGATCGGATTACAAATTTGACGCAGAGGACCATTCAATTTACAAACTTCTGAATTTGTATTGGAAAGAACCATCGGCATTGTTCCAGTGTCCGAGTATATTTCCCGGGCCTTTTCGATAATATCGTCGTCTTTCTTATAAGCATGTACGACGAACGAATCTGGAGAGTAATCCAGCCGCTCGTCACCATTCCTAATCTTTTGACCATTCGAAGAAATGAACGACGTTTCGCCTGAACGATATATCTTGGTCAGTTCAACTCTCGGGAGACCAGAAGCGCAAATATCTTTAAAGAATTGCCCGGGCCCCACAGAAGTCAATTGCGCGGTATCGCCGACAAATATAATCTTGTTAAAGGACCTTTTCTTCAAGAGCATGGCCAAAATTTCTGGCTCTTGCATAGACTGCTCGTCTAGCAATAAAATTGGGGGTAAAGGTGTTTCATCCGACATATAATAGAGACGATGCACGGTATAAGCTTCAGCGCCAGTCACTTGGGCCAATCGTTGCGCCGCTTTCCCCGTCGGTGCAGCACACAATACCCTTTTCTTTAAACTTTTGACGATTTCGGCACAGACTGTCGTCTTACCTGTTCCCGCGCCACCATTGAGTATGAAAATTGGGCTCTCACACGCCTGAATAACCGCCGAACGTTGTACAGTGTCCAATATAGCGTCCCGTCCCGGTGGTATCCAATCAGGCTGCTTTTTTTCCTGAATATTGGCCACTGTTTTGCCAATAAACGCTTCAATGTCCGCATATTTAATGAGGGCAACATGACCGTCATGAATAGTGCAGGGCCAATTCGGGTCTATTTGACTTGAATCGCTCAGAAATTGACGCAAGGGCATCCAATAATGGCCAGTTGCCTTCATATATTCACGAAGTTTGTGAATGGCCGCCGCCCTTTTCGCACGGGGATCGGCTGACGTCAATTTTAAATCAATCATGACCTTTTCCACCATGGTTCTTCGACTTTTAGGAGTTGTTGCCGCCAAAAAATCGGAACGGGCCTGATCCTCATACGTAAATGAATCGTATTCCTTGTCGTACATAATACGCCAAGGATCGTGGACAACTGCTCGAACAAAATTCTCCATATTTTTATGCCACTTGAGGATCGCCGCCGTCTGATTCTCATTCAAATAACGATGTAAATTAGGGAGAGTCTTCGACAATTCCATAGACATCGACAATTCCTGAGCTATCGCATCATACGCTGAATACATACGCGCCAATTTCTTGCGACCAATCTTCTGGATAGACATTAATTCGGCCGAACGACGATCCTTCAGAGCTGAAAACAAACGAGAAACGGGCTTGATTGCCGAAAAAAGAGCGGCGCGATCGGTCCAATTGATACCAGCCATCTTGAGGGCATGTTTCAGAGCATGCTCTTGTCTAGATTTTGGGACACCTTTGAACGATACTTTTTTACGACCAGTTCGATCACGCTTAAACGTGATCGTACCTTTAAAGATTTGTCCGGGAACCAACGTATCCGCCAAACATCCGAAATTTCCACCAAAGGTGCCTTTCGAATCAGCAGTTCGATATTCAACCAAAGCCCAATGCTCACCCCGTGACAATATTACTTTGGTGATCTCAATCACGGTCATCCTTTACTAAAAATATATATACAGACATTCGAAAACCACTTATGACTATTTTATGCACCAAAAATCAAAGTAAAAAGACAAACCCCGTGTAAATGCGTAGTGAATTTAGAGGGAAGATGGATATAAAAATATTATAGTTATTATGTTGTGTTATTTTTTAATATTTACCAAGATCTCATGTCTTTGTTTGTGTATACGTGGCGATTAGCACGACCGGGGTTGCGCCCATGGCGACGATACTGTTTGAAAACACGTCTATCTGGCCCATGGTTATGATAACGCATGTTTTTAGCTGTGAGCCCGTCTCGCTCTCCGTTATTGGCGATCTTTTGGTAGTGTTGGGCGATGTTGAGTAGAAAGAGTACAGACATGTTTTAAGATATTGATGACTAAAATTTTGGTAAATCTCTGACCAAAATTTTGGTAAATCTCTGAATCTCTGACCAAAATTTTGGTAAATCTCTGAATCTCTGACTAAAATTTTGGTAAATCTCTAACCAAAATTTTGGTAAATCTCTGACCAAAATTTTGGTAAATCTCTAACCAAAATTTTGGTAAATCTCTGACTAAAATTTTAGTAGTATAAATTTCTTCATCGTTGATCATAAACATGCTCAGAACATTCGCTCATAAAGATTCGGCCTCCGCAAAACGCCCAGCCCTGACCCCAATGGAGGCCAGAATGGCTTCAGAACGGTTCGCAGTAACGTTTTGTGAGGCTACGGTCCATGCGGGCGGCGTTGGTCAAGATGCTTCAGGGAAAATGGCCTCAGAAGGTCTTTCACCTTCTGAGTTTGGAACCATAGCGGCCGGAATTAATATGGCTGGCGGTGAGACCGAAATTGTCCCTCTTTCCACCTGCGGATGGACACCTCCTGAGTCTGGTAAATGGACTTCAACTATCAAAGGACACGAAGGAGAACGTTCTGTGGCCGATTTGGAAGCTTCGGTGCTTATTTGGCGAAATGGGGCTGACTTTATTCTTGGTCGTAATGGTTTAGAGAATGGCGCGAATCGTTTGTTTGAGGAACAGTGTTCTTTCCCTTATGATCGCATGTATGAAAACGTTCGCCAGCATAAGATGCTGAAGAAGAATGCGCGTTATAACATCGAATTCGGCGACGTTGGGCAGCAGCAATGGTTTCCGAGCATAGGCGCGGCTGTTCCAGACATTAATGATCCGGAATTTGAGGCGAAGATGGCGGCATACCAGGAGTTGGTATCTTC
>Ga0115007_10001914_pt1 | contig 13161 bp, 7 predicted proteins | sample ArcOceMetagenome_2_FD_87166 | JGI IMG/M metagenome (GOLD analysis project Ga0115007, IMG submission 87166) | Marine eukaryotic phytoplankton communities from Arctic Ocean - Arctic Ocean ARC135M Metagenome | ecosystem: Environmental > Aquatic > Marine > Oceanic | place: Arctic Ocean | collected... | reverse complement strand
ATAATATTTTTTTATGCATGGAAGCAATGAAATATTATGAAAATGATATAACGATCAGGTCTGTCCGTCATCAGTCATCACTACTGTAAAGAAGTATTTCCCGTCCGTCGCGGTGAGAATGAGCGGTTAAAATTATTTACAACGAGACGAAAAATCATAATTCTCAAGAACAAATCGATATTTTTGCTGATATCATTATTTATCATTGATGGATTGATGGATTGTTCACAATCACACAATCAGTAATCAATACATAATCCAATACGACCATAGTAGAAGAAACGAAGAAGTAGTCCTCGCCAATCGTCAATTTACCAATAATCGCTCTTCACAAAACCTTGATCTGTGGGTCACGCCACATTCAGATGGTATCATGTGATTACTATGCCAAATTTTGGTGTTTGACGCTCTTGATGTCGTCTTTTTGTTCCACCATTGTAATGTCGTGGATTGTACAAAAAGTACCATCATCATCATCATCATCATTGTCGTCATTGGCATCTGCGATCTTATCTTCAGGTTTGGACACCGATGAGCTTTTGTTGCTGAAGGAGGTGATATTTGACGAATGTCAGGAGTTAGGTATATCATATGACGACACGAATCTCATATCGATGGCATCTCCTGTTGTGAGCATTCCTGGTGCGATGGGTCGGGTCCTCTTGTTTCGATTTGATTCTGGGATGGATGATGATCCGCAACAACAACAAGACAACCTGTTAGAGGATCTGGAAGGCTGTATCTGTGAGCGAATTGATCAACTTCTTTGCTCAGGCAACGACGATGACGATGAAGATGACGATGGATATTCAACAACAACAACAACAACGCCCACCCTGAAAGAGGCAGTTTTGGTTTGTTTCCAGACAGAAGACATATTGAAACAATCACAATTATTTGTAGCAAACGACGAAAATAGCAACGACCACTTGTCGGCCGTCGTGGAAGAACACATCCAACGATATGAAATGCTATCGCCTCTTCAAATAATACCACCGACTATTGACGACGCCAACAACAACAAAAACAAAGATACAGCAAAATCAATGACATATGTGCCGAGTATCCATGTTGAAATTGATGGTGGATATGTTTCGTATCATCCACCGTCTATGCCTAGTCTAGATACCACTTCTATTACTACTACGACGACAGAAAAAGATGATGAAGAAGAAGAAGAAGAAGAAATTTGGGATGCGAGCACCCTGCTTGTTTTTGACAATCTTGTTGATAAAAAGCTTAGAAAACGTTTGTTGGATGTTGTTATAGGCGAAGATTCAGACAATCATGATCCACGGGATGGTCCTAATCCGGATCGGTGGGTACGCGGGGGCTTGCTCGATCACAATAATGATCCAGAACCGGACGAAGAAGATGAAGAAAGTAGTAGTAGTGCTGTTGGATGGGGTCTCACGGATGCAGGACTTGAAAATATTTGTTTTGATCGTCACGATGCTGTTCAAGAAATGGAGTCCATATTGGCAAATTTATTTCGTGATTTTTTAATTACTCGTCTACCAGAGACTATTCTGGGTTCTTCTGTCACACCCATGACAGCCAACGCACCCACAGCCGGGGACGTATTTGACTATCATATTGATGCAGATCCAAAGGTCACACCATCCTCACCATGGACTGACGTTTATGGTCGCTACCCCAATCGATCTAGAGGAAAGCCACGTTTTATGAGCTGTCTCATTTACTTGAACGAGGAGTGGGATGGAAATTTATGGGGTGCTCCTACTCGCTTTGTCGACGTACCCACCGATGAAGATTTGAATGTATACGATGTCTCTCCTCGTCCTGGTCGTTGTATTATTATGGATCAAGATATTGGACACACCGTTGTTGCACCAAATGCTGCTGCTGGGAAGCAACCTCGCTACTCTTTGGTTTGGAAACTTATCCTCCATCCAAGATTCATTGGTCAGGATATGAAACATCTTTCTGGTGGGAGGGAAACGCTTTGGCCGGAAACAGAATACTTTGGTAGTGCTGCACAAAATCAGGTTACGCGTTCGTAGAACGTAGAAGAAACTACTGAACAAATAAATCACAAAACGTATTATTTTATAGGAATAATACAGTATGAATGGTGTAATGAGAACAAAAAACATTAAATATTTCCATCTCTAACGCACGTACTAATTATATTACACAATTTTCAATCCCTTGAGAGAGAACTGAATCGTCGAAGAAATCATATTAGACTCCCATATTGATTCAGCCGTGATGAGGCTGATCCCGACAACACCCTTGCTGGCGGAAGGGGGAAACGATTTGGCAACATTATACAACTGAATTTACATTTTTGGCAGTAGTGAATCTAAGGGTCAACATCCATCACCTTTTCTGACAAAGGTTCGTTATTTTCATCGCTATCGATTTCGATAACAAATAAATTATTATTATTACTTGAAGTATTCGTTGTCCACGATTGTTCCTCAATATCATATATTTTATCGTCGTCCTCCTCTTCGTCAGTAACTTATTGATCGTTGTCGTTGTTGCTGCTGTTCGATCTTATTACTTTGTTCTGTCCGTTACTAGTAGTAGTTGTGGTGATGAAGTGACTGATTCTTTGTGTAGTGTAGTGTAGTGTCCAGTCAATACACAAATCACCATTTGGATTTCTTTCTTACTTTCGTCGCTAAAGAAGCAAAGAATTTTGAATATCATCGGTTTAATTTATAATTACTTTCTTTAGGGGAGTTGTACTGGTATCACGGTATCACACAATCATTTTTAAATTTGGGACCGAGTTTTGTTAGGGACTTAAACTAGTTGCTTGGCATTCGCTTATTTAATTAAATGTTGATTTTGATACGACTACTTTACGTAATAATAATACATTCTCTCATTCTTCGGTGTTCTTAAAATTAAAATAATTTCGAGGAAAAATAGATCTTTCTTGGTCTGCTCACAAAAAATATACATCGCAAAGCAAACCACATAGATCAAAATCAAACTATTAAACAACAATCAATGTGTAACTCTACCAGGAAACCAGCGTCGGACGATGATAACAAAACAGCAATGATTATTAGCAACAAAAAAAGAAGACAGTACTTGCAACGGTTGGGTAGATTGCATCGTGCGTCTTTGTCTTTTTCCTTTTCCTGTGAAGATAGTAGCAATGATGATATCTTCAACTGGATCGACAACGATGTTAACAGCAGCAATGACAATGAAACGACCATACGAATTCCTGATACAACCTTGTCGCCAGCAAATATCAATGATAAAAACAGCAGTAATGACGTTTGTGATTCAAAAGATGATGACGAGGATGTACTTATCGATATCGACGTTGATTGGATTCTACATGACTCTGATCCAACCTACTACGAGGAAATGCTCTCTCTTCTTGCCGAAGAAGGTGTTGATAATAATAACGACCAACAAAACAAAATAATGAAGAAAGGATCAAGAATCATAATATGTGATCAATTTGTCCAAAATAATTGTACTACATATGAATCTCATCGGATAATTTCTTCAACTGAACGTCCCATGTACAGTACTTCCTCTCACGGTGCTGGCCGTGGTCGCGATCACGGTCGTATATCTTATAGTACTGGAATTCTAGAAGGTCTTGAACACCTAAACAAAGCAAATATAATATCAGCAAATAGCCGGAACGTTCTATTGAACTGCAGGATGATGAAACTGAACAAGAACCAATAAAAGTTATCGGAAAGCTAATAAATAATAATAATAATAATAATATGTAGAAATTAATTATTGAATACTATAGCAATTATATTTGCTATTGATTTGAAATGGACCTCTTACTTAGATGGGCTCTAATTTAATCCAAACCAATAGGATTCTATACCCCCAACATATTTTCTAAAATGCATAAATTTCTTCGTCTTTTTTCTCAACTTACACTAACTTATATGTGTGTTATTATCATTTCTTTTCTTTTCTGATAAAATAATAAGAAGACGCGGTAAATTAATGGGCCAAGTGTCCTGCCAAGATCACAGTGGGGATTCCAATCGTGGTTGTTTATGCCCCAAAATAATAAAGTGCAAGGGGCAATTAAAATATATTCATTCGGAAGCCTAAGCAGTTTATGCGCGTCACGTAATGTCGCTCTACTTAAGGTTGCTCTCTGGCAGGTGTCTTGTTCAACGATGTGTTTTATTTTTTTGTTTTCGATTTTTTATCCTCAGGCCTCGCAACACACAAAATCAAAAAAGAAGGAAGATCAAAACCAATATCTTGAATTGAAAAGTTAGAATAATAGTGTTCTTATCTCATAAAAATAAAGGACCAGACGACAAACAGATAATCATCGACAACGATCAAAGCTGTTAACTATCATGAAATCTTCTTCAATTACTACTCTCTCTGCAGCCGTCGTGCTCTTTCTTCTTGACTTCTCTGCCGCGGACAACCTTCGTCGTCAAACCCAAAGCACTTGTGGCGGAGGAATTCAGGGCAATGGTGTTTGCCCTGAATCGATGTGCTGCTCTCAGTGGGGATACTGCGGAAATGGGGTAGATTACTGTAACGGTGTTGAGTCCCCAGTTCAAGCACCTATTGTTGTAAATCCATCTCCAACAACACAAAACCAAAATGGGGAGTCACGGTTGATTGCATATGTGGGCAATTGGCAGGCATGTCCTACTGACGAACAAATGGATCAATACACCCACATTGTTATTGCATTCGCTGTGAGTTATACATGGTCCCCAGGAAAGAATCAATGCAGTACCACCTGCGAAATCGATACTCCTCCCTTATGTAACAATTCTGCTCGTCCTGATCTGATCCAGAAGTGGAAGGACGCTGGCAAGAAGATTATTCTTTCGTTTGGTGGTGCCGGTATGGGTGGCAGTTGGTCTGGTGATAACAATAATTGTTGGGATTACTGTTTTGGACGAGAAACACAAGTTGTCAATCGATTGACTACTATAGTGAATGAGATGGGTTTGGATGGTGTTGATATTGACTATGAATATTTTTATGAAGATAATCAAAATGGTTCTGGTTTCACGAAGGGATCAGAAGCACAGACTTTCTTAAGAGATGTAACCCTTGGGCTTCGCAACAGTTTGCCAGCAGGATCAGAATTGACACACGCTCCAATGGAGCCTGACATGGTACCTGGAAAAGCATATTTTAATGTATTAAAAGAAGTTGCAAGTTCATTAGATTTTTTGATGCCGCAATATTACAATGGCTACGTTCGGCCAAATACTAATTTCGCTGGTGCATTATCTCACTTCACTACTATCACTAACCAAATGTTTGGAGGCGATGCAAGTAAAACTGTCTTTGGATTCTGCATTAGGGACTGTGTTACGTCCTTCGAATCAAGTGGATCCCAATCTGCTGCAGTGATGACAAAGCTAGCCAAAACATACCCGTGTAATGGTGGTGCATTTTTCTGGGTCGCGAATGACGATAATAATGGTGCTTGGTCTGTCCCAGTGAGCAATCAACTTGCTCTTGATAGTAACGAATGCTTGATGGAAGAGGAAGAGAAGCTTTCGGTCGCTCCAACACCTGCACCACAGGATCAGCAGGAAGAATGCAAGGACGATAAAACATTTAAGTATAAAGGTAAAAAGAGATTCAAATGTAAGTGGGTGGGCAAGAAAATTAATAAACGTTGTAATAAAAAGAAATGGAAAGGGAAAAAGTTGAATCATTATTGTCCCATAACTTGTGGTGTATGTGAATGAATCTTAAAATAATCAACTCGGTCCAAACGACACGAAACGAATAAATTAAAAGTACTGTACTATGCAGTCATCATAATCGAGAGTATACGGTAAAATTTAATTAGAATAAGCGCTATTATAGAGTATTATTAAAGTATTATTGATTTATCTTTTTAAAGGCGTTTATATTAGCCGTTGTTAGTATAAATATTAGTTGGGATATCTGCATGGAGAGTTACAAGATTTTATTTTATATTATATAATGTAATAACGTAGACGAGCATTATTTCTTATCTAATCCACAAATGAGGTCCACCTGGTGAAACCTGTCCAGCGACTCTATCTGGTACATCCTCTACAGTCTTCAGATCGAGGATATCTAATTCAGGAATATTCAGCTGAGACTTGAGATAGGTCAAACTCACTTCCAAAATAGCATACTGATCGAATGCCAATTCCAAATCCAATGCTACCCGTCCAACTTCATTGGATTCGTCTCTCATGAAAGAAGCAAATTGCATCACATCCTTAATCAATCTCTTGTCAGTTACATTTTGTCCAGACCATTTCTTCATATCCTTCATAAACGTTGTGGGGAGGCCAGTGTCGTCGGAATATTGTTCCTGCATGTGTTCAAGTACATTAACTTTCCATTCTGGGTACGAATTAGTGACCAAAATGGAAGCCGATTTCCATCCTTTTTTGGCCTTGCCAATATTTCCTCGATATTTTTTGAGGGCGTCTCGAAGGAACTTAGCTTGTCTAGTCAGGAGTTTATCTTCTGCGTCGGCTGACGGCCATGATGCCTTCACGGCCAAGCCTTCCTTTCCGATCTTGCTCCAAACATTTTCTGACCAATGAGGACAAATGGGACAAATTAAAATAACTAATGCCTCGATCCATTTCGAAACAACAGTCTTATGCATGGGAATAGAACTATCGTTACACCAGCTACGGTAATCGTTTCTGGCCAAGAGCATTTCGTGCCAACCTCTTTGTAAGCCCTCACGAAATTGCATTGTAGCAAAGGCCTCTCCACAGCTTGCAATTAAACGATTGGTCTCGTTGACCAAGACGTTGTCCATAAAGTTAAAATCGCCGCCGGTGCGGAGATCACTCGATGCTAAAGTTTCTACCATCCACGTTTCTTCGTTGGAAAGAGAGTTGATGGCTGAATCGGCAGTTTCTCGGCTAAAGTTAGCATCATCCAGCGAGTCACCTGCATCGGCACAAGCAAATCGAGTTGCATCGGCACTGTATTTTTCTACAGTATCGTCCAGCATCAAAAAGTTACCCTTCGATTTAGACATCTTTTGTGCATCTACCTGGACATGACCATTACAGTAATAGCCTCTTGGCCACAATTCAGGTTCGTCTTCCCAAATGGCAGCATGATTGAATAACGCCATGGTCAAGTGATTTCCGATCAAATCTTTACCACTGATACGAAGTGTCATGGGATACCAGTACCGGAATTCGTCTCGCATCGACTTGAGTTTTTCTTCCGAAATTTTGCATTCGTCTGGGAAAGCTTTGTTAAGGTAGATGTAGTCAAATACTTCAGATGTTAGATCCTTAGGGTCGATCTGTTCAGGTGATTTGCTTGGATCACCGTTCAAGTTATTGTTTCCCTGTAGATGATTCGATATAGTATAATATGCCATGTAAATAGTACTGTCCGACAAGGATTCGATCACCCAAACGGGATCCCAGGGAAGGTAGGTTCCCAAACCAAATTGTCTCGTGCATGCCCATTCCTTCAACCATCCGATAGTATATTCGTACCGTCCTAATGCATTAGCGTCGTACGCGTTGAAATTGTCACCCAAGACGTGTTTCTTGACAAGTTCAGTCCACGATTCTTCTCCGTAGGCCAAATACCATTGATCAGTCGCTGCGACAATACATTCGTCATTGGTTCGGCTAACAACTCTAGATTCTGGTTCGAAATATAAACAGGCCTGTCCCGCTTCGATCATTTCCTGTCTGATAATGGGCTTGGCATCGCTAACCTTTTTACCTTTGTACGGGCCAACCGTCATGATACCGATAGTGAAGCCCTTCAGGTAAGTCTCGTCCTTGGCCTGGGTCAGTTTAGCCTTTTCATTAGGTGATTTGATTTTAAGTTTTTTGCACATGAACTCTGCAGAGGCCTCACCGTAGCCTTCAATAGAAATGATAGGTACAACGTCGTATGGTAAAACCATCTCATCGGTAATTCCGTACTTTGCACGAAAGTCCGCCTTGTCCTGGAGAGCCTTCAGAGACACGTAATCATCTGGAGCGTCACTAGGAACTGACGTAACAATACCTGTTCCCTTGAACATGCTAATTGTTAACAAAGGAAGTGTATATACCTTTTCATACTTAGCCAGTGGTGCCTTCAATGGTAGCCCTAACAAATCATCACCCTTGAAGGTTTCGAGGCATTCAATTTTACCAAATTCCTTAGTATAATACTGACCGTCTTTGTAGGTCTGACATGACAATCCACGGGCCGATCGGGGACTCATAATGAAAATTTCATCCGTTGCATCGACGGTATAGGCTCCGTAATCTCCATCAGGTAAGACAAAGCAATTTGTTTGACCATACATTGTTTCCGGACGGAGGGTGGCTGGTACAAAGTAGATTTTTTTGTCACCCGCCGTTTCAAGTAACTTGGCCATCTTTGCGTGTCTAGGACCGTCTTCTTCGACCGGCAGTACCTGCAACTTAATCAAGACATATTCTTGAGGACCGACACCTTCTCCTTCCGATCGATCATGGTCGGCACAAACTTGTCCATCGACTAACGAAAAGACGTTATTTCGTTTCCCAAATAGCACCTTTTTCTTTTTGCGGAGTGTTTCGAACTGCCACCGAATGAAGGCATCATAGTATGGATTAACGGCCGTTGTAATGAACGATCTACGCCAATCTACACATGCACCGAAATTTTTCAAATGATCGACGCAGATCGGAGGAAAGTATTGTAACCAATGGTACGGATCGACAAATTGTGGAATTTCTTCTTCGGGGACCATCATTTTTAAAATATTCCATTGTCGGACAATACCCCCACCCGTTTTTGCAACCAACTTAGTTCTACCACTCTTAGCTTTTGCCTCGGGAGCAGCATTCTTTGCCTTCGCGATCGCCTTGTCGGCGATTTCAGCTTCCATCTTAGCACGAACATCGGCATCATTTTCGGGAAATTGAGGTGGACTCCCGAACGAAGCGATTTCCGTTTTGAGTTTGTTGGCAGCCTGTAGCATATTGTGTCGTAATATAAGAATTGAAATTGTTGATTCAATTTATGTTGTTTCGTAATAACCGCCATATTGTTGTTGCCATTGTCATTGTCATCGTAATTATGTATCATGCCGTTTGTATTATTATTATTTATCATCGCCGTTTGTATTATTATTATTATTGTTGTTATAATAAATGAAGGATATGATGTGGTTACATACCATACGCAAGGAGAGAAAACAAGTTGAGTGGAATATTATTTTTTTAAGGACAGGGGCAGGTAATTTGTTAAACTGCATGTACTGATATTTCTTTTTCTTACCGCTTGAATGGGCATTCCCGTACAGTGGAAGGCAAATGGGAACAAGACATTCTTTCCTTGATGACGTTCGTATTGTGCTCGGAAAAGGGCCTTCGTTAATGTAAATGCATGCCCGATGTGCAAGTGACCGTTACTGTATGGGTAGGGAAATGTAACCATAAAGGATTCTTTTGTATTATCTCCATATTCAGGTTCACTTTCGAATGCCTTTTGTTCTTCCCATTTTTGTTGGGCGGATTTTTCATTAGACCGAAGTGCGTCCCTCTTGGCAGTTCCCCTAGGAGCAGCAGCCACCGTCAAATTATCCATAGCCTTCGTGGCTTCTTCTGTTGCATCGGTGGTTGTCATCGCTTTGTATATTTTTCTTCTGATCGCTCTATAAGTGATTAAATCGTTCTCCTTTGCTCGTCAATCTAATGCAATGATTCGTTGTTTTGTTGCGTTTGGCGTTTGTGTTACTTTCCTTTCTACAGTGTATCTACTGTATGAAAATGAAACAATTATTTTCCTTTCATTACACCATCATTGAAATATCTACTACGCTCATAACCCTTTTACATATTTCTCTCTTCTCTACTGGAGTCAATCCGTCGTGCGTTCGGTTCGTCCGTCCTCTATTCTGTCATACATGCTGGATTCCACGTTTCATTGCACCCAACGAGCTTTCAATAAAAATACGCTTAAGTGTTAGAAGTTAAAAAGACCAATCACGCGGGTCATGAGGCGCCACTACTACCTTTTTTGCTACAGTATGATTGAATCACGAAAGCCCTTGTGACCTGCCGTTTTCTGTGTTTTGTTGTGCAGTTTGTTGGCAATTCTGAAGTTGTGTTTTCCCAAAAAAGAAAGAAATTTGACTGCTGTGACACCATCACAACTGTCCATTGCCTACTGTATCACGGTGAAATTAGATCTGAAGTTTCATTCGAATCCATCGAATCATACATCGATTGTGTGTATGGTATTTATCAATTTAGAAAGCAAGGTAGAAAGAAAAAATAAGTCAGTTGTACTCGTATCTCGTATCTCAAAAAAAGTTTTTGCCGAAGAGACATCACCTCTCTGATTCAAAGAACGCACGATACACACCGAATTGGTACTATTATTGTTACACTATCCATCCAGAAAAAATACATACATGTCGTTGAAATATCAAATGAATTCAAAAATGTCTACAGCATATAGTGGCCTATCGGCATTAATCCAAGCGGCAACGAGTCAACTTGGTGATTTAGGAGAAGAAACTAATGCAATGGAAGCAGGTACTGAAACGATGGATACAACTGGTAGTGGTGGTAGCAGTAGTAGTAGTAGAAGTATTCCTACAACACCAACATTGCAGAGTGAATACTATCTAGATGGTAACAACAACAGCAACAACAACAACAACATGCATTATGCTGCTGCTGCTGCCGCAACTGTTACTCCACTTTTGACATCGATTTCTCATCGGCATCAGTATCAGCATCAGGGAGTAGCATCAGGAATTGCTGTTGGGTCATCTTCATCCTCTGTTTTCCCAATGATATTAATGAATCTTCTTATTAATCCAGCATATGAAGATATTGTTACCTTCTTACCAGATGGGAAGTACTTTGCCATTCGAAGATTAGACTTTACTGATCTGCTCCTATACAATAATTTCCATTTAATAAGTTTCAATGATTTTCTTGAATTGATTATAAGATGGGGATTTATCAGAGTTAGTGGCAACAACATCAATAATAATAACGCTCGCAACGGCAATAACGATAACGATAGCAATAACGATATCAATAACAATGATAGCAGTAACAACAGTAACAACAATACTGCCAACAACAGCAACAGCAAGGCCGATATCTATGTTTTTCGGCATCCTCATTTCGGGATGAACCAGCCAGTAGATATGAATAAGATCAAGGTCAGTAACGTCGATAAGGCACTACTGCCGCAAGCAACTCTTCAAAAGTGTCTATCTCCGTCTCACGTAGAACGAGATTCGGAGGATTATCATCATCAAAGATCGAGATCATTGTCATCGTCATCATCAACTAATGATGATAAATCGATGGTGACGACACCGATTCTTCTTGATCCAATCTACCTTTCATCGAGTAGTAACCAAAATCATTGTGTCCAAACAGGACAACAACTACGAAGACGATCATCTTTGGAGTTACGGGGTGTGGCTCAGGCTATTGTTGTATCCAAGCTACACTTGTTGCACGGTTGTGGTGAATTGGTCAAAGAGTCGGAGCATGGTTATAATAACGATTCTCCTGATGATAATGCCGCTCATCATCATCATCATCATCATCATCATCGTCGTCGTTCACATCCACAACAGGAAAGGAGACAATCCACAGCATCATCGAATCTTGTGGATGGAGGGGTAGAAACTGCCACACAGAACATCGTAACGGATGCCATCGAGGCATTATTGTTTGATGAAAATCACACAAGAGATACATTCATGAGACACGAGAAGGAACTCTCTATATCGTCCCTACCAGGTGTAGTACCCATTAGTATGCAACTCTTTTCGGAAAACAACGACAACAACGACGAAGGCAAAAGTAGTGATACATCAACATCATCACCCAGTAATAATAATAACGGAGGAAGCAAAAGAAACAAAGATTCAGCTAGTAGTAAGAATAAAGACCATAAATCTTCTACTTCCTCGTCTTCGTCAAAAAGTAAACCTAAAAGAAAGTCGAATGGCAAAGGGAGGAAAAAGACTTCATCATCCTCATCGTCATCAAAGCTTCAATCATCATGGGAAATTAATACCACGTGTGCAATAAATAGTAGTCTCGAGGATGCGTCTAGAAATAATAATAGTACTAATACTGATAATGATACTGATACTGGATCTTCGCCAAAAAATCTTCGAGTTGTCATGCCACCAAATGATAATTCATCAACTCGGCAGCAGGGATATGTCAGATCGATAATGGCAGTCAGTCCTGCTCGGATGGAAGCTGCAGCAGCTCTTGTAAGCCAATCCAGATATAATAGGAACGATGAGGAACTTTCGTAAAGATTTGCTGCACTGCTGCTGCTGCCTGCCGCCTGCTGCTGCTACAGCAACATCAACAGCCCCGTGATGACAATACATTATTGGTTGTTGTTGTGACGTGTTGAACAACGTACGTAGGTAGAGAGCGATTAAATTGGTGTATCCCTTACACAATGGAATTATATATGTTTACTGTACTCGGCCTGACCTGGTGTAGCATTAACGAGCAATGTATTGTAGTTTATTTGCACATCACAGGAAGAAGATTCGTGCACCAACACAGGGACATTGGTAGCAAAACGATATAAAATAAAATTTTAAAAGTAATAAGTCTCATATTTGTTTACTTTTTATTCTGTTTCAATTTGTAGAATAGTTTCGGTACAAACCAAACCAGGTAAGTGCTTATATGAGCGTATAGTAGTTGCATTTGTACAATTCGAACACATAATACGAACATTTTATGGCCAACGCGTATCTTTTTCGTTTGTAGTGAATCTCTATGTTATATCTTTTATATGTTATATTTTGCACCACAACTAGCGAATGTTGATTTGATAAACAAACAAAAAACAAATTTGATTAGCAAATAATTTTTTGCTATTATTCATTTGTTGTTCTTTGGATTATTATTTTTTTAATCATTTTTATCATTTTCGTCATCATCTTCAATATTTGGTATCCAACTTTCAAACGCGTCTTCGAAGCTTTGCTGCGCCTTATCACCCTGCTCATCGAAGAAGCCTTTGTTGGTATTCCAATCATAAGCTGGCACGAACCGATTGGTTGTTCGTGGCGTTCGTGTCATATCCTTAGCTTTACCATCTCCCCATTGTAACTTTCGTTTTTGATTTGCATCTTCACTAAACAAATCTAATTCTGTATCTTGAAATTGATACATATTCAAAACTTTTTCTAGTTCT
>Ga0115007_10001911_pt1 | contig 13162 bp, 9 predicted proteins | sample ArcOceMetagenome_2_FD_87166 | JGI IMG/M metagenome (GOLD analysis project Ga0115007, IMG submission 87166) | Marine eukaryotic phytoplankton communities from Arctic Ocean - Arctic Ocean ARC135M Metagenome | ecosystem: Environmental > Aquatic > Marine > Oceanic | place: Arctic Ocean | collected... | reverse complement strand
CCCACTGTTTTAAGTATTCGTCTTTGTCTGCGCCTGTTTCAATACATTGGCAACTTATAAATGCAGTTCCAAAATGATCTAACAAATTTAAACTCCTTGCCTTACCAGCATATTCATCAGTACTCATAGAAGTAAGACCGGCAAATTGATAACCTTCTTTCCTTAACTTAGTTGCGTACTCAACTGCACCTTCCATAGGTGTTAAGTAGCCCATCCAAGCACTTTCGTTAAATTGGATGATTAGTTTATCTGCTTGATCTTTTGTAATGTTGTATCGAACTGCTTGACTATATACATCTGGTACTGCAACCTTAAATTTCTTAGATGACATCCACTTAGTAAATGCAGTATCCCACCTAAGGAATACTCCGTCAATATCTGTTAAAATTAATTTTTCATTCATCGTTTGATGCCTAGTTCCTTATATGCTATTTGAATAGCTTTTGATTGATAGTATGCATCTGCTAATGCATTGTGTAATGAGTTTTGAATCTTCTTACGGGGATCACTTTCACAACAACCAAATAATGTACGCGAATCCTTAACTTGCCAAAAGTTATAAGGAATTGGCATTTCTTTGCTTCGAAACATGTTTTCTATAATAGTATAGTCAAATCCATAACCTTGTCCCCATAGTGTGTCTACACTACCAACAAATTTCCTAATACGTATTAATGCTTCTTCTACGCTAATAGCACCTTCTTGGTCAAAAGCTTCTTCCATAATAGCAGGATCTTGTTTAGACCACCATGCAATTGTGTCGTCACTTGCTGTACGACCCAAAGCGTCTTGCTCGTCAATGTTAATTTTAAAGTACATTTCACTATGTGGTTCTGAATCATCTAGCGGGTTGAACTTAACAGCACCTAAACTTAGTACAGTTGCACTAGGTTGTGTATCAATTGTTTCGAGGTCAATACTTGCGTGTATGGTCAAAATAAAACTCCTTAGTTGCTATACATATATTATAACGTATAACCTCTAAGGAGTCAAGTAGTTTTTTAAATTATTTACTTGTCAATGAACTGCGATAGTTGCGGTGCTTTCCAACCTACCGGTTTAAGTACTTTACCGTCTTCACGCTTAATTACTTTACTGGTTGTAGGGTCAATCTTTGCAAAGTTAGTATTCATTACTTCTTTCCAAGCCGCTTCTCCGTCCCAGCCTGCGGCACGTATTGCACCCATAGTAACAACTAAAATGTCAACTAGTGCATCAAGTTGTTCTACTTTGTCATTTACATGAACTGCATCTTGTAGTTCTTGAAACTCTTCTTGAATTAACCCAAGATACATTTTATAGTTTGCGTCACTTGCTGGTTGGTCACATGCTGTTGCAAACATGTCTACGTCGTTAAATGGATTAGTCATTAGTAAATTTTTCTCTCTGCTTTTTGATTTAATGCTGTTTGTACAAAGTCACCGGGATCGATAGTATCTGGGTTCCAGTCACCAGCGGAATTTTCACTGTATCTAATGTCGTCTGGCTTTTCGTCTGCAAACGCTAAAATGCTCTTTGCTTCTACCATACGCACTACATATTCATCACTGTCGTCATTGTCTTGCATTGAAAGACCTCTAGTCCAGCGACCGTGCTCAACTAATATCCATTGCCCAACTGCAAACTCGTCTTTGTTGTCAGGACCTTTTGCAAATACCTTACCCCAGCGCGGATATACACCTCTAACATTGCCGTCATCGCCAGCAATAAGTATGCCACCTTTAGTCTTTTGTTCACCAAAATCCATATCAGTAACAAGTACTCTATCTTTAATTGGGCTTAGTCTGCCTTTAATTGTCTTAATGTTACTTGTAGCCATTTAAGTTATTCGCCTTTTTGTGTAAAATTACCGTCTGCATCTTCAACCCAATCATCGGTCAAATCTTTCTCAACTTTTTGTTGTGCTCTAGAACGTGTTGTGCGCGGTGCTTGCACTTGTTCTACTTCAGCAACAGCTTCAGTAGCTACTGTTTCTACAGTTGCTTGTTCATCAGGCATACTTGCTGGATTGTCAGTATAGTAATCCCTGTCTAGTTCTTCTTTTTTGCGAATAATTTTGCCACCTGGGCCTAATTCGTCACCACGTGCATTTACTCTAGCGTTGCCAACAGCAACAGCTAATTCGTTACGTTGACGTAACATATCCATGTCAACTTGTTTGCCTTGCATACTTCTATAGGTCTTTTGACCTTTTTGTTTCATTACCATTTTTACTCTCCTTCTCTATTAATACTTATCTCAGGAACTCGGTCCAGTCCAGGTCATACTGGATTGAATCAATTTTGTGAACCCCAATTAAATATAGTACATAACTTGATACACTGCTACCTCTACCTACTCCCCAAACAATATCATTCTCGCGCATAAAGTCTACAAGATAGCACATATAACGTAATAGTGGTAACATACCACGCTCAGTAAATGCGTGTAGTTCTTCACGAATACGGTCTCTTTGTTCGTAAGTAAGTTCTCTATTGTTTAAAAAACGTACTACATCCAGTTCTTTATATTCGTCAGGCATAAACCATTCCGACTGTAACGCTGTGTCAAAGTCTTTTTGTTCTACATCTAGTGGAATATATGGAGTAAGTGCAGGTCTGCCTTGATCTTCCATAGCTTTATTAAACTTGGATATATCATCACTAGGTTCACATAATACAACATGACACTTGTCAACATGGCCTGAATAGATCATATCAACTAAGTCTTTATTTGTAAATCGGGGTATTCCTAGAGAGTCTGTTTTCATCAGCATAAGTATATTTTAACTTACATTGATGAGTTTGTCAAGTCCTGATTGTGAATTATCCATATCTTTTTGCATTGATACTGCACGTCTGCCATGTGCTTCCGCAATATACATATCAAGCAATGAAGATATTTGTTCGTGTACTTGAGGATTAGATGTCATAAAATACTTACGTTGTAATTCATTAATCTTATCCTCCAGTTCAGGAAGTGTAATGTCTTCAAAACTTTGTACTAACGGATTAAACATTTATATTATATTCGTTATAAATTGACCTTTGTACTCGCCGTATATACTAGCACCGGCATCGTATGACCAAAAGTCGAATATGTAAGGTTGTGTAGCACTGTCAACTGTAGTTGGATTTGCAAATCCTGTTGGCACTCTAAATGTACTACCTAATGAAGTAAACGTAACAGCGTGTCCGCCACCGCTGCCAATTAAGTGTACGGTCATTTTAGCAAGTTTTCCACTTGCTGGAAAGTCTGTTAGTGTTAATGTAACATCAGCGCCAATTGTAAAGGCTTGATAATGTCCATTTGAAAAACTAACGTTAGTGTTGCCACTTAGTGAACCGCCATTATAAAATGCTTCAGTTTGCTGAAGTACGTTTGCGCTAATTTGATTATTACCTGAAAACGTATTAGCGGCATTTAATACTGCGCTAGTTGTTTGTAATGTAGTAATTTCAGTAGCAGCCGTTCCTAATCCTGTTTTGATAATTGTGAAGTTATCTCTAAATCCTTGACTGTCGTTGTCTTGCCCGGCTACTGGGTATGCTCCGTCAATCGTTGCTGATATAATTGTACTTGCCATGTTAATTCCTCTACTGTGTTATTTATCGTTGTTATGCGTTGTAGTCGTAATTTGCGAACAGTATATATTGTTCTGCACTATTACCTGTAGTGCTGTCTACAACATAACGGTCTATAGTTACGTCTAATGATTGAAAATCAAATTTACTGTTAGTTATGTTAGTTAATACTTCTGCACTCTTTCCGGGCTTACAATAGCATAGTGGTATTGCTAGTGTAAATCCTGCTTCTTGTGTGCCTGCACTTTGCGGCGTACGCATCCATAATGGTAAAAACCCGTATGCTGTTGCACCAGTGGCTCCTAAACTTTCACGCATATTAGTAATGTTTGCAATATGCCTTACTTCGTCTCCACCAGATACTCTAATAGCATCACTGTCAGCTAACGGAATGTTTTTCGCTTCGCCTTGGTTAAAGTTCTGACTATCAGTTTCACTAAGCACTGTTAATATACTGCTATAGTCTGCACTTACTACTGTGTCACCTACTTCTAAATATGTTTTACTACCTGGAAAGTAGTACTGTGAATTACTTTCATCTGCACCAGTTGCTATATAGTTTGGAGTGTATCCTGATACACCTTCAGCATTATCTTTGTACATTGCACGTAGTACTGCCGTTGAAGGCTTTGTAATTACGGGCTCAATATATGTTGTGTATAGTGCATGGCCTAATGGATTGTTACCTGCGGCTGCAATTCCTTCAGGAGTACGCATATTATCATGCCACTCCGGTGCTAAACTACCGCTACTAACAAATTCAGTAACATAGTTCCATTCACCTAATATTAACAAGTAAACGTACTCACGCATTAGTAATGCTCTAAAGTCTGCGTCAACTCCTGGGAACGTACCACTATATCCTGATAGATCAAATCTACCATTGTCTATTGCTTCTACCATTGCAAGGTATAATGCATTAGTTTGATTAGTTTGTGCAAGTGCAGGCTCAGCTGACAATCCGTAAACTGTAATTGTATGTAGTAAATGCTCTAGTACTTCAAGCACCTGCCCATCACCGTTTAGAGACCCTGCTGGTTGCTCCCAAATCATATCTACACTTTGATTATTATAGTTAAACTTTTCTAATCCCGGATAGTTGCTACCAGCATCGTCGGACAGCATACTAGGATTATATTGGTTACTTCCTTGCCACCCTATCTTTTGTGCTGTCTTTAATGACTTCATGTTGTTAACTGCTGTCATTTGCTTTGCAGGGTTAGTATTACCGCCGTACGTGGTATCTATTAGGTATGTTACGGTCTTTGCTACTTTCCTTATAAATTCGTCAGTATTTGCGTTAGCACCGCCTATAGCAGGAGTTCCTACTAGTTTAATGCCATACACATCTAAGAATCTATCAAACGGCTTATACCTACTACTGGACAGTAACGGGTCTGTATTAAAGACTTCGTCGCCACCTTTTAATATCGGTATACCGTCATTAGTAAAGTCTCGATTGTTTATATCAAATACACCTGCTCTATCTACAGTTACAGTGTTGCCACCTTTAATTACAAAGTCCTTTGCAGTTTTGCCCTTAGTTGGTTCTGAAGGATCTACTACTTCTGCATAGATAACTTCGTATACTGTATCAGTTGTTCCTGGAGTTATTGCTAAAGCAGTTTTAACACTACCTACTTTATAACGTCTTTTCTTGTGGTACTTTTGGCTGCTTGCAAAGAATGTGTTTAGCGACTTTGTTTCTAATCCCGCGTATGCTAATACCTTAACGTCTTGCTGTAATCCAAAGTCAGTGTCGTTCGGACGATATAACATACTAGACGGAAATATATTTGGGTTACTTATTAATCCTCTATAGGATGCTCGTATAGTTTCGTTCATAAACGGTTTCATATACAAGTTACTGTATAACAAATCGTTCTGGTCTACAATGCTAATAGTAAATGTTTTAGTTACTGCACTATAACCAAATCTATCTTTAGCTTCAACAGTAAAGATATAATCTCTATCAACTGTAGTATCTGCACCATCAATTAAAAATAGTCCGTTATCGAATATAGTTAAACCAGATACAGTTGTACTACCAAATTGCTGTACTTTGCCTGTTATTTCACCGTCAAACTGTAGTGATAGTCCTGGCGGCAATCTTCCTGCTGTCTTTGAATAAAGTAACGGAGCATCAGTTACGGTACTTGTTGCTTCTACTCTAAATACACTTGTAAAGTTTGCATCAATTGATCCTAACTTCTCTGTACTAGTAAATGCAATAGTCGAATCTACTTGCCCTAGTATCTTTACTGTAAACGTTCTATCTTTTGCCGACTGCACTACTTGCGCATCTACTAAATTAGCTGTAATTGTAAACTTATATTCTTTAGTTACTGATGGCTGGTATGGTATGCGCCCTGCTACTTCGCCCGTTGATGCATCTAAGCTCATTCCTGGCGGAAGTGTACTTGCTGTATTATCACTATTAAGTGCTTTTAATATAAACTGTGTACTACCTTGTTGTAAGTTGTTCTTTAATACGTCAAGGAAAATTGTAACGTAATTGTCTGCTCGCCTAAATCCTAAGTCGCTGTTTGTTAGCCATACTGGTGTTCTAAGATATGTGTTGTCTGTAGTAAATACTCCTGTACCTACTTGCATTAGTACGTTGTCTGCTCTTAAGAAATCATCGCCTACTACATAAATTGTAAATGCTCTTTTAGTAATACTATCACCGTCGTTAGCAGTTACATTAAACTGATAAAATCTATTAAGTTTTTTTGGCGGAGCAAATACTGCGTTAGGAAAAAACTCTCCGTTATAATAGTACGAACTTATACTAGTAAAGTCAAACGCATATCCGTCATAGTTATTTGTATCGTATGCACCCTTACTTGCCGCTAAGTCTAATGCTAGTAATGGATCTACTACACCTGATATTAGTCCAGTGCTACTTAATGAAATGCCCGACGGAAGTTCACCGTCATTTTTATCAATATAATATTCTAAAGTTTGTCCCGCTGGCATATCTAAATCAGTTGCTTGCAATTGAAAGTTAATAATTTCGTTATCTAGTACAAAGTAACGTTTATTCTCTGCACCAACAGATAAGTTTCCTGTCGGAGTTATCCACTCAGGATCATCTGCACCTTGTATTTCAATTTTAAAAGTCCTATCTTGGACTTGCAACGCCGCGTTACTTGCTCTAATAACAAATGTACTAATAGTTGCACGTGGTACTGCTGACGGAGTACCAACAATTTGATTATTCTTTAAACGCATACCTGCCGGTAAGCTACCTGATATTAATTTTGTTGTAAATATAACATTACTAGTAAGTGGCAAGTTGACTATAGTCGTGATACTTTCTTGTAAAGTAGTTAACTTAGTTCCGGTGAGTTGTGTCCAATGGCTCATGGTTAGATTGCACCAAGGTTAGTAGTGACCGTCGGAGTAGTAATAGTTCCGTAGTCAACATCTGTAATGTATTGTAAATAATCTCGGTGACTTAAAATGCTTTGTGATATTGCCCCGAAGTCAAAATTATTTTCAAAAGAAGCACTTCCGGCATCATTAGTAATTGTAATACTAGAGCCTGTTGCTGTAGTACTAATACCACTGCCGCCAAGTATATTAAATGAACTTCCGTCAGTTGTTGTAATACTACCACCATCAGTAACAATAGTTTGCCCAGATAAGTTTGCCGCTATTGTTATTAAATCACCAGTAGTTGTTACAGAAATTCTATCACCCTGTATAATTTTACGGAGCTCTAAATCGTTTCCTGTTCTTTGCTTGAATACGCTATTACCACCTGTTCCTATGTTAGACACTGTAGTAGATTCGTCGTCACGTAAGTCGAGTTCGTTAAAGTTATTATTTACTTTAAGAAATGCGGCCCTGAGGTCATCTCCAGTTCCGTCATTAGCTAAAGCACCTATGTTGATAGTTTGAATTGTCATTATATTTTCCTTATACTACTATTTATTGTCTTACGGTAAGTCACCGGCGCCCCAGGAAATTCTAACACCGCCATTTTGTGCAGCCGAAGGTGGTCCTACTCCAAACCACTTATAATAGCTACTGGCCACACTATTGTTTGCGTTAATATCTTGATATCGAATTCTTCCTCCACAGCCACCGCCGCCGCCACCGCCTACTGATACTGATGAATTAGAAGAGTCACTGCCGGTGCCTCCAACGCTGCCGCCAGCGTAATTATAAACTAAAGTATATCCGCCTGATACTAATTGTATGGCACCGGCTCCTTGCGCTCCTGTTGATCCCGAGCCGTATAGTTCGACACCACCACCTCGTCCGCCTGCTCCAAGTTTATACTTGCCAGAGCTTGTATCATATTGGCCCCTGCCTTGACCGCCTCTGCCGCCACCGCCGTTGGAACTTGCAGAGGACCAACCAGCGGCTCCGCCGCCACCGCCACCTATACTAGCAACATAGTTGGTACCGGAGTAACCGCTTTGACCTGTACCGCCAGCGGCTCCGCCTCTAGTAGTACCATAACTACTATTTGTAGAGAAAGCACCGCCACCGCCACCTGTAACTGTAGCAGGTGCCACACCGCCACCAGCATAAATTATAACATCAGAAGCTCCTTGCACTCGGCTAAAGCCTCCAGCACCGGGCCCTACAGTATTAGATGGAGTAAACGTTGTGTTTGCAGTAAAACTAGAGTCTATAAACTGTTGATACCTACCATACCCGCCATTGTTATAATATGAATATCCGTGAGTACCAGCAGTGCCAGCCGCGCCTACTGTTACAGTAAATTGATCTCCTGGAGACACTGTTATGTTATTACAATATGCTAAGGCGCCACCTCCACCTCCGCCTGATGAACCAGTTGTTCCTAAGCCGACACCTGCGCCTGCACCTGCACCAACTGCTACAATGTCAATTGATGTTACACCTGTTGGCACTGTGAAAGTAGTTCCTCCTGGTGTATAGAATTCTTGTGATCCACTCACTGCCGAACTTGAGTCGTTAATTACAACGGTTGTGCTTATAGCTTTGCCGTCTAACGTAAATGTTATTGTTTCTTGACCTTCTGATGTTTCGTCTGCTGTAATAGTTAATGTTAAGGTTGCTGTGTTGCCTACAATAACAAAGTTGCCTGTTAATGAAGCACCGCCTATATCAGCACTAGTAATTCCAGTCATTGTGTATGCTACTGTAGTATTGTTTACTACGTTTGTAGTATTCAGGGTAAAGCTAATATTAGCACCTTCGTTTGTGGCTGCCGTACTGCGCACTAATGTATACGTAGCTTCTCCTGCAGCCTCTATTGAATATGCATCTAATGGCATTTTGTACTCAGTCGTTACTTGACTACTTAATGCACCTAATGTAGTTCTAGCAAATGTACTAGAAGTTGTTGACACTGTTAGTGCAGATGTCCAATTGGTATAAGTTACACCAGTAAAGTTACTATCTTCTGCTGTCCTTGCTTCTACAAATCCTGTTTGACCAATAGCCCAATCTTCGTATGTTTGTAATACTTGCGAACTTTGGTTACCAATTGCTACTCCATAATGATCAGCTGTTCCTATCGGTAATGTCGCTACGTACATTGACGCATTTCCCGCCGTCAATTTACTAGCTGGATTTCCTTGCCCGCCAACTATTAACTTTGTTGGGCTTGCCGCTGACTTGTCTACGTAAACACTGTTTATAGACGTATTGCTTGTTGATAGTAATAATCTACTATCAGCAGTAGTCAAATCTGCTGTGTTTATTATAGTGTAAAATCCGTTTAGTGTTCCAACGTAAGGTGTAAAGTTTTTTGCAGAATCTTCTTTTTGTTGTCCTACTGCATAAATCTTTGTACCATTCATTTTAACGTCAGTTAGTATATTTCTTTCAGTTGTGCCGGTTGAGTCATAAACACCAATACGATAATCAGTACTGTTAGCTTGATGTTGTATAACCCATATTTCTGATTTGCCGGACGAAGTATCATTTAATGTTACTACTATTCCGTTTGCATCTACATCCATACCGCCTATAGTAATATCAGTTGATGCATCTTTATTTTCAAAAGTAACTTCTTTATATTCAGCTGGTAATCCAGTTCCGCCTATTTCGTATATTCTTACAAAGATTTTATCTTTTTGTTGTGTCCAAGCTCCGCTAACTTGTGTAGGTGTCCTACCAAAGCTAGTGCCTGCAATATAATAAAAGTTGCCTGCATTAGGAGCGGCAAACTCCTTATATGAAATATGTGTAAATTCTATGTTAAGATTGGATGCAACTATAATTCCTGGGTAGTAGTAAGTAGTAGACCCACTAGTTAGTTCCACATTTGTTCCGTTTGTTGGGTCTAGTCTATCCCAAAATGATCCAACACCGGTTGTATCCCAGTTGTCTACTTTTACAACACCTACAACGTCAATTACACTTGTGCCAGCATACGGAGCCGGTAAGTCTACTTTCATGATATCTAATGCCCATGCATGGCTTGCTGTGCCTGCTGATTTAGTATACTTATTAATCCACTGTGTTGCGCCGTTAGTATCAAGTTTAACTACTCGTATTTGACATTTTCCAGTACTAACATTTTTGTCAATAGTACCGTCTATCATATTCTTATCAATGCCGCCTGCCACATATATGTCATTTGTAGATACATCAACATATAGTGATGTAAGGAACCCAGTAGCTGGAATAGCTTTACGCCAAGTTAATCCTCCCAAGGAGTTAGTTTTGTACACAGAATATGTATACACACCAGCGACTGTTACTTCTCTAGCTATAGCAATAGTACTGCCTGTACTATCTACGTCTACCTTTAATACTTCTTCTGATGAACTTGCTATGTCAGTTGAAGTTGCCCAATAACTGCCACTAGTATATATTGTACCATACATTGCGTTGTGATTTGAACATTGGTAGTAAGTCTTGCCAGCAATCCTTGGAGTGTAAACTACTGCACCTGATTGTGCTCCATTATTAACAACATCAGCTACTGTGTTTCCTGTGCCTACTCCTTGTACTGTTTTAATATAAAAAGGATGTCCGGATGCGTTAACATTAAAAGTATATACATCGTTTATGTTTGCAACTATGTATGGGTTATTACCAGTGTATGCTCCGTTCCTGTCTGTTGCTGAACTAAACGAATATGCTGACGAACCTGCCGCTGTTACAGTTGCAGAGTATGCAAGTTCTGTGCCAGTAGAAGTATCAACAATTGCTACACTTGCAGATGTTGTACCGTTATCAAGTGCTATAGTAAATGTTTCTGCACCTTCTAATGTTGCATCAGCCGATACTGTAATAGTTTTAGTATTTGATGCCGGAGTAAAGTTTCCAGTTAATGCTTCGCTATTAATATCTGCACTAGTAACACCTGTAATAGTATACGGTATTGGAGTGCTTGTAACTGTTATGTTTGATGTTAGTGTAAGTCCAAACGTAGTAGCTTCTGATGTAGAAGCTTTATTTGAAGATAATGCGTAACTTGGTGCTTGGAATTGATATGCTGTAATATCACCCGGCCATGTAAACATTATTGCGCCAGCAATACCACTTTGTGCTCCTGAAGCAGTACTTGTTAGTGAATGTGATAATACACCGCCACCGCCTGCACCACTAAAAGTAGGCGTTCCTACTATGTTACCTGCACCACCTATAACTCCGTTATGCGCTGTGCCTGCACCTGTAATAGTTTGACTTGATATAGTTGCTGATTTTATCCCCCCTAATCCGCTTCTACCTAACACTACTGATGCACCGCCTCCGCGTCCACCTGTTACATTGCCAGTACCACTTTGCCAATCTTGTGTCCATCCATGTCCACCACCGGCAGCTGATCCAATTGTTCCGTCAACAGTTGTTTCTGCTGGAGCAAGTTGTCCTGCCGCAACTGATATTAAAGTTTGTGGAGAACCTTTGCCACCCACTGCTCCCATACCTGCCGCGCCACCGCCCCCGCCAACTACTGCTGATCCTGTTGCCGCTGCCGGACGGAAACTTGCTCCGCCTGCTCCTCCACTCTTTGATCCGTCCCACGGACCTGATACACCGCCGCCATTGCCGCCTGCAAGTAACGCTCCGACAGTTAATGATGCTAATGCTCTAGTTGATCCTGCAACACCACCGCCTGCTGTATAAGTTACACTGTTTATTGTTACTGAAGTGTTTCCACCGTTTGCACTACTGCCTGATCCGCCAGTACCAACAACAAATGATATTACATCACCCGGAGTTACTGCTAGGTTATTCTTAAAGCCAATAGCGCCGCCACCGCCTCCTGAAGATATAGTTCCTGCGGTTCCGCCAGCTAATCCTGCGGCTCCGCCACCTATTGACATTATACCAATATTAGTAACTCCCGAAGGAACTGTAAATGTTCCACCGCCAGCTGTAGTAAATGCTTGTGTTCCTGAAATAATATCAAGGCTAGTGTCAGTCACTGCTACTTGTATATACACTGATAGATAACTGTTTAGTGTAAATTGTAAAGTTTCAGCACCTTCTGTAGTTAAATCGTTAGCTAGTGTGATTGTAAATGATTCAGTAGTTCCGATTATAAACGTACCTGTTAATGCACCGCCTGCAATGTCGCTTGCAGATACGCCTGTTATAGTCCAAGGAATGTTTACTCCTGGCACGCTATTTAAACCAGTTATTGTAACTGTAAACGAGCCTCCTTCATTCACAGTAGTTACGTCTTGTGATAATGTATATGTTGCTGCCACTGTACTAGTGTCGCCGATAACTGCGCTAGTTGTTGCGTAGCCGTTATTTAACGCTATTGTTAATGTTTCTTGTCCTTCTGTAATTTCGTCTGCATTAAGTACTAATTCTATACTATCAGTAGTTCCGACTACAAAACTTCCAATTAAACTTGCACCACTAATGTCTGCACTTGATACGCCCGAAATAGTATATGGTAATACTGTTCCTGAAGCTACATTTCCTGTTGTTAATGTAACTACTAATGTAACTCCTTCGTCTGGTGTTGCTGAGTTAACTCCTAAGAAGTATGTTGGGTCAGGTAAACTAGTATCAGCTATTGTTATACTAATAGTTGCTTCGTCATTATCGAGTGCTAATACTAATGTTTCTACGCCATCGTCAAACAATTGGTCAGCAGTTACTTGTAGAGTTACTGTAGTATTTCCTCCAACAATAAAGGTTCCTGTTAAACTTGCGCCATTAATATCTGCACTAGTAACTCCTGTAATAGTATACGGAATAATTGTACTAGCAACAAGATTTTCTGTTGTTAATGTAATTGTAACTGTGTCGCCTTCGTTAACTCCGCTTGCTGTTGAAGTAAGTACGTATGTTGGAGTAGCAACTGCTACTGAATCTTCACTAGAAACTGTGCCTGCCGCTGCCAGTACTGTACTACTATTATACTTTTGGAAAGCAAACTTATTTGGTCCGCCAAATAATGAATAGTTACTTGTAAAAAGATCAATGTCTTCAATTGGATTATATATTAAATCGTCTTTTGCATTAGAAGTTACCCAAGCCTTGCCTTCAGTAGTAGTAGTTCCAGGGTTAATTTCTAAATATGTAGCAAGTAAGCCTGCTATCTGTGGACTAGCCATACTAGTACCAGATATGTTTGCAGTCTTAAATGCAGTGTTTTGAGGATATATTCCTGAGGTAAAGATGCT
>Ga0115007_10001910_pt1 | contig 13164 bp, 11 predicted proteins | sample ArcOceMetagenome_2_FD_87166 | JGI IMG/M metagenome (GOLD analysis project Ga0115007, IMG submission 87166) | Marine eukaryotic phytoplankton communities from Arctic Ocean - Arctic Ocean ARC135M Metagenome | ecosystem: Environmental > Aquatic > Marine > Oceanic | place: Arctic Ocean | collected... | reverse complement strand
ATGATGTTCGTTGGTCGTTCTTATTGTCGCTAACTTTCTTTTCCTTTTCCTTCTGGTTCTTTTATTTTTTCGCCTCCTTGTCTTTCTATTTTTTTTATTTCGTGTTTTCCTTCTTTTATTATGAATACGTCCTCCACTCCTTGGTGTTTTTTTAGGGCTCCCTGATAAAAAATATTTGTCTAGTCGCTTGCATTTATTACTATAATCAACTAATTCGGGTATACTCATAGCCCAAAAAGGTTTTGGTGGTTTATATGCTTTTTGAAAATCCATTAATATAATTAGAGTAAAAATTATATTAATATAAACTTATTCTGGTTGTAAAACTTTCTTAAAAGGTAAATTGGAGAGAAAATTAAAAACGAAAAATAAAGAAACAATAACAATTGAAAAAATGAAAAACAAATTATTAACACTGGCGTGTTTAATGTTAGAAAAAGCAAGCTCATAAATTTTATGAGTAAGAAAGGGAGCAACAATAATTAGTATAATAAAGGGATAATACGAAGCATTATGAAACTGTTTTTTGTATAAAAACAAGAAAATGGAAATAGCTGTTAAAATCCAGTAAAAATAAAACATTGTATTATTAAATCCATCAACTAGACTACTATTATAATCATAATAATATGCTAATCTATCATTAGTATATTTTTTAGCATTTGTAATTTCTTTTTCTTGTTTTAAATCTGTTATATTTGTTCTATGGTAATCGTAAAGGTCCTTAACATTATTATTATAATATTCTTGACTTTCATAATAACTTATTTTGGCCTTAATTCCGTTTACAAGAGGATCAATAACAGATTTGTTTATATTATCTATTTCTGTTTGTGCTTCCTGTTTATATTTTGTTTCAATATAATTATTGTAATATTGAGCTCCTTTTTTTGGATCTTCTAAATAATAAGCTTTTCTAAGTTCTTTAATCTCGTTGGGACCATGGTTATATTTATTTGTAGCATTATTGAATTGTGTCCTTAATCTATCTACTTTTTTCCTTTTTTGACAATCGGCATCACATATATTCATATTATTCATGTTATTAATAATACCGTCAAGTTGACTGAGTTGGTCATTCACCATTTTGATATATAATTATTAGATTTTAAATTAAAATAATGAATGGAAATTTTCAATGCCTTTGGGTGCATTAGCATTAACTACTGAGACATTTTCACCACTACCACCGGAGCCTTCTTCAACTTCTAAAGCGGTATTAATTTTTGCAATACTTTCTACTTTAGACTTTGTATTTAGTAGAGCATCTTTTCCCTTTTCGTATGTATTTGAAATATCATCACAGGCATTGGAGAACATTTTACTCCAATCCCATTCTTCTGAGTCTTTACCACCACCACCACAATCTCCATTAGGACAGCCCTTCTTTCCCCATCGGTATTTATTATAGTTATAATTAGTTTTACCAAAATTATCTAATAGTCTTCCAGCAATAGTAACAATTGTAGCAACAATAACAAGGCATAATAATCCAACTCCGATAGTAGCTGGAAACCAGGGTTGCTTCATTAGGATAACTATTAATAAACAAGCTAAGGCCCCATAAGCAATAATTTTAAGTATGTTTTTATGAGATTTATATCTATCGTATTCATAGTCTGTTAGTTCAACAAGGCGTTTTTTATTTTTTCTTTCATCTTCTAATGCTTTTAATTCGTTTTTAGCATTAGAAAGTTCATTATCTATAACCTTAACCATAGTAATTTGGTCAGCCAAATTATTTCGACTATTAGATGTTTCAGATTGTCCATCTTGATACATATTTTTTAATTGATTAAATAGCCCGAGTCTCATTGTGCTAAGTTCATTTAATCGCGACTTAATAACATTAGATTTTTGTAAATCTCCACTAGAAGACTTACTTAAACTTTGTAAATTATTAAACATATACTTTTCAATTTCTTGAAGCTTTTGAATATCTTTAATAGTATTTTGGTGTTTTGTATTTAGTAATTGTGGCTGTTGTTCTTGAAACTGATTTTTTACTGACTGAGATAAATCAGCACTATCCGGGTTTTCTTGAACATTTGTTGATTGAAATTGCGACGGCATAATATATATATATACAGATTTATAAAATTATTTTTTCAATTTATCCAGAGTAACTAACACTAACAAAATTGCTAAAGAGCCCCAAATACCCAATTGTAACATTTGATTTTTTTCCTTTAAGTAAATATCTTCTGCTTGGGCATCCATTGTAACATTCCCATATTTTTTAGTATCTTGGAGTTGTAAATAAATACTACTATATTCGTCTAATGTATCCTGTAATTCACTTCTTTGAGAAGTCATTTCCATATTTAATTTTCCATTTAGTGTGTTAAATTTGCTAATTTTTTTGAAAATTTTTTCTGCTTTTTCAATTAAAATTTTATTTTGAGTTGCTAGTGCCGAATAATCATTTAATAAACTATTGGATGTCGTTTCATTTGGGGCAGTTTTACACGCACTTGTAAAAAAGACTGCGTGTGATCCAGTTGCACCAAACGCAGAAGCAATATTATCACAACTTTTAATATTTTTACCTCTTATTTTTGCGCTTGGTTTTCCCCCACCTCCACCACCACAAATACAACAACCCTTGCGAAGGGTAACATTGTTACTATCAGCTCTATTCATATCATCAATATATGAATCTGCTCCTAATTGTACCTTACCATCTATACATTTTCCTAAGGCAGCGGTATCACAAGTTCCCCCACCAATACGAGATTTAGTAAATGTATTTTCACATTTACTTACATAGGGACCTTTTATATCACATCCAGCACTACAAGCTTCTCTTCCATCGCTATATCTAGAGGAACCAATAGGGTATTTATTTAAACACTTAGCTTTACATTTTTCTACATTTTCTACAGCTATATAATATTTTTCCATAAATGCTTTATATTTTGTCCCATAACTAGATAGTTCCTTATTATATTCATTTTCGTCAGTTTTCAAGTCATCTAATTCTTTCTTCGATAAATTTTTAAGTTTATTTTCAGCATCTGTCCAAGTTTTCATAGATGCAGACATTGGTTCCATTAATTTACTTTTTGATAATCTATTTATATCATTCTGTCTTTTTTTTAGAAGTAACATACCCTGTTGTAATTCGTTAATAGGTTTATTATTATGTTTTTTTATATTTTGTGTGTTGGTATTATCAAAAACGGATGTTATTGATTGGAAAAGTTTGCTAAAAACCATATTATCTAATATATGTAGATAAAAAAGTATAATAAATTTACTGACTTGAATATTTATAAATTGCGAACCCAAAAGTTCCAGTAATAACTGCCCAAATAAAATATTTAAAATTAGCCGAATCTGTATCTAATAACAATTCATTTGTTTCGGCACCAAGAGTTAAATTGGACGTTCTTAATTTTTTAATTTTTTGTTTTTCCTTTGCTAAAACAGTGTATTTATCTGTTAGTAATTTCTTTTGACTAGAGACCTCCGTGTCTAGTTTTTTATCTTCACTTTCCAAATTATCTACAAGGTCTTTCATGCTTCTAATAGAAGACATTAGTTTTCCATTTAAACTTATCAACTTAATATATGTTCCACCCTTTAAATTTGTAACCTCACATTTATCACTATTTTCCTGTTGAGAACCCGAAGGTATAGCATTGAATTGTTCACTAGTTAAATCCTTAAAAGCATCTGGACAAGAAGCATCTTTATTTCTAAAATCTCTATAAATATGTTTATATCCTAAATTATCTAACCATGCAGTAGTGCCTCCGTCTTTGTCGGTAATATTTATTCCACCACTCATACACATTTCACCTATTCCCATATTAGGTCCACGTGATAATTTACTAAAAACATCTGAACCAACTGTTTTAACAGGGTCAGAACAACTATTTTTATTTCTTCCTTCCCAAGCATCTGCTTCAAATTTTCGAACAATACCTTGAGAATTTACATAAAATTTATTTATTGTATTACCATCATTATAATTAATAACTTTGCTTTTGATATCTGTTGATATATCATTTTGTCTTGTTACCAATTCTTCTAAATATTTCTTATATGTTTGTTTATAATTATCCATATCAGTATTGAACTTAGCTTCTAAAGCACTTAATTGATTTAATTCGGCCATATTTTTAGCAACTAATGGATTTTCTACAGGAACCTGGGTAGAAAATGTTTCTTGAATTGTTGAATAATTAAATTGTTTTTTTAAATTATTAACAATATTTAATTTCCCACTTGATATTAATGTTAAATTTTTTAATTTAGTTTTATTTCTATGCTTTTTAATATATTTTTTAAACATCTTTCCTTGATTTAAATCAGCCATATATATAAACTATTAATAGAAAACAAATTTATGGAGTTAATTATTGTTTTAATTGTTTATATATAAAAAAAGTTAAGGTAGATATAGATAATACATAAAAGGAAGCTTGTATATATGTTTCACTGTTGTAATTATATTTATCAGTTTTTAATCTATCCGAAGCATTATTAATATTTATTTCATTTAATAATTCTTGTTTGTTATTTCCAATATCCGCCTTTAAATTTTTTATTTTACTGTCCCATTTTTTTAAATTAACATTTTTACCATCAGCAGAACCTGTTAATCTAGCATCTAAGGATTTAAATTTTCCCAATGTAGTTGCTAAATTAGAAAAAGCCTGAGAGTTAAGAGTGCTATTAGGGTCCAATTCAGCTTCTGGTTTTGTCCTTACAAATATTTTGCTTTGTGATTTCCAAATTATATTTAATGAATCTAATTCTTCTTGTAATGCTTTACTCATATATATAATTATAACAATTTAATTACATAATCTATAATATTTTGTTGTTAAAGACGTTGGACTAGACCTAATTATTTCGGCTACTTGCCCTGGTCTAATTCCAATAGCAATAGCAACAGGTCCAAATCTAGATATTTCGGGCCATTGACTATCGTTTATTATATTATAAAACTTTTCAACCTCTTGTTTTTCTGTTTCACTGATAATTCTATGTCCGGGAACTAAAGAATGGTCTAAAATATTATATAAATAATCATGGATATTATAAATGTTAACATAATATTGATCATTTTTATAAGTCATATCTAAAAGATTAATTAATGTATCATTCGGTTTATCTTTCCCAACAATAATTAAACTGTCTGTTGGTTTAATTAACTCGTCAACATTATAAATATCTTCGATAAAGTCTTGTGTATGTGTTTTGCTAATTTTCGTCTTTAAATGATATTTAAAATATAATTTTTCACCTGTTTCTGTATTAGTTAAAATCATGTCTAAATTACACGTTCCGTATAATGTAGAAATTTCAGGAATATTAAAATCTTTATAGTCATCTGTATTAAACCCTCTTCTTTCTGCTAAGTTTAATAAAACTTTTCTAGATTTAAAAATTTTAGATATAGTTTGAGAGTTAGTTGCTTTTGATATCTTAACCATTATATAATATATTATTAATAGTTTTATATTTTTATATTTATTTTCAATTTTAAAATATAAAACCTAAATTATTTTTTTTTTATCCCCGCTTTCTTGTCCATCCTCTTCTTCACCGGGTTTGTCACCATCATCTTCTATGGAAGATAACATTTCTAATCCCACAGCATCCGCTTTTTTATCATCAATTGAACTAATCCTATTGATTATTTTTTCTCCTTTATCATTATCATCATTATCATCATTATCTCCAGTAGAGGCGCGACTATAAACTATATCAGGACTTGGTTTATTAGATGGAGATAATTGCGGTTGATTATAAGCAGATATTAAATCAGCATCTGGTTGCGCATATTCCTCTTCATTAATTTCATTTAAATCGTTAAAATTTATTAATTTTTTATTTTCTTGAATTTCCTCTTTTTGTTGCAGTGGTTGAAAGTCCCGAAAAGGTTCTTCCTCATTGGGAGAATAATCAGGACTGTTGGGTCCATATGACGGTGAAAGTGATTCTGGCGTTTCTAGTTCATCATCGTATGAATCGCGATATTTACCGGCAAATTCCCCATCTACAGCAATAGTAACATATTTCATTTCATTTTCGTTGAATTCAATAATCTTGTAAAGAACTCTGGGTTCAGGGTCTCCTTCAAACAATACTAAATCTCCTGTATTAAATCTATATTGGCCTTTGCGATTTTGTTCAGATTGTTGATTCATAATCGATTCATCTTTGGTTGAACCAAAATCTCTAAATCCTTCATTATTATACAAATTACTTTCATCTGGAAAATAATTATTATTATTAGCAAGAGGTTCAGGAGTAGGTGTTTTTTCTAATAGTTTATTATAATCTATAGCGGACGATTCTTTCATATTTACAAATCTTTGTCTATTAGACACTAAATCATTATCTTTCGTCTTCTCCGCAACTTCTTCAAGATTATTAAATCCTAATAGTTTAATATCATCTCCCGCTGTTAATGTAGTTAATTGTTCAACATTATCTTCTGTTATAATTCTCATTTGACAGTTCATTGCTTGTAATTCTTGAATAAGTAATTTAAAAGCATAAGGAACCTTAACAATACTAAAATCTCTGCCATATTTGCTTACGTTTACAATATTCATGTTGTCGTCTATATTTGAAACAAATTTTAAGGGTCCATCAGCCATAGGACTTAAGAAGATATTTTTACTTTCATTATAAATAGCTACACATCCTGTTTTATTACAAATAGCCATTTCATACTGATCCCCTCTTACCATCATTGATTCTTTAATAAAATTACTCATACCGTGGGCTATCAAACAATCACGGTCCATTTCACCTATTCTTAATCCACCATCATTTGCTCTACCTTGAACGGTTTGTCTTGTTAATACTGTTCTAGGTCCTTTAGCTCTATAATTTATCTTATCTTTGGGCATATGTTTAAGTCTCAAATAAAAGGTAGGTCCAAAATAAATTTCAGTTTCTAATTGTTCACCAGTCATACCATTATATAATAGTTCACAACCTGATGAGTGATAACCAAATTTTGTTAGTGCCTTTCCAAGTTCATTATGCTTTGACCCCTTATTTACAAAAGCTGTACAATCCCCAAAGGCACCGACATTTGCTCCTACTTTACTAGTAATACATTCAACAAGATGTCCTATAGTCATACGTGAAGGCATAGCGTGTGGATTAACTATAATATCAGGTTTTATTCCTTCAGCAGTTGTAGGCATATCGGCTTCGTCAAGTATAATACCGATTGTGCCTTTTTGTCCCGCTCTTGAACAAAATTTATCACCAATTTGTGGTATACGTTCAGAACGTATTTTTACCTTAGCAATTCTTTTTCCTTCTTCTCCTGTCGTCATAAAAGAATGGTCAACAACCCCTACTTGTCCTTTTTTTGTTTTAACCGAATTATCAACATAAACCCCAGGATTTAAAATACTATTAGTACCCATTCCAATAACAACAGTTTTTTCACCAACCTCGGTACCTTCTTTTATTAATCCTGATATTGGATCCAATTGACTATAATCATATCCTTCTTTCGTTTCTAATACATTCTCAGCACCTGAATCCATAAATTTGGTTTCTATTTTCATCCCCATCATACTTTCTGTTTCTTCATGTGCTTTATATGTATTATAATATGTTGTTCTAAAAATCCCACGTTCTAATGCTCCTCTATTAACAATAATAGCATCTTCTACATTATATCCTGTATGAGACATAATGGCAACTATAGCATTTTCACCATAATTATGTTCTTCATTTGTTATATATTTTAAATATCTGCTTTTTGTTAAAGGAGTTTGACCGTTATTTAAAACATATGATGTTTTATCTAATCTTACCTGATAATTTGTACTATAATTAGACACGCCTTGTTTGGCTTGGCCACAAGAGAAAGCATCTCGCGGATATGGATTATTTTCAGGAAAAATAACCTGATTAGCCATAATACTTAAAATAAGCGATGGGTGAATTTCCATATGAGTAACTCTGTTAGAAAAATAGTCTTCAGGTTTTAAACTACTATGAGCAAGTATCATTGTTTCTGCTTCAGATGTATCAATATATTCAAGAACGGATGCATTTGATATTAATGATTCCTGTGTTGCTTTATTTAAAGTAATATTACAATCTGTTTCCAGTAAATTTTTCTTATTAGAAAATCCTTTTGTAAGATTATTCCAAGTAATAGATTTATCTGTGATTTTTTCCTTTAAAATATCTCTATTCCAACTCTCTATACCATTCATTATGTAATAAAGCGGTCTAACAGGTCTCCCCGAATCGGTTCGTATAATTATCTCGTTTTTTTTTATATTAAACCCGATACTAGTGAAAATATCTATCATATTATTTCTACGGTGTAATCTCATAAGTTTGATTATATCAATAGGTTCACTTGTTGCACCTATCCATGCACCATTAATAAAAATTTTAGTAGTATTTTTTAAATATTCAATTGAACACTCGTCTAATAACTTAACTCCTCTATTTGGAAGTTTGCGAAAATACTCTATATACGGCAATCCAGAACATCCTTTTGTTATAATAGTGGAAACCGATAAATGTTTATGTAAACCGACATTTCCACCATCTGGCGAATGCAAAGGACAAAGATATCCATATTGTGTACCGTTGATAAGTCTAGGGGCAATCATTTTTCCTCCTGTCCCCATATTTAAATTAGTCTTTCTTAACTGACATATAAATCCAAAAAAAGTTAATCTATTTAATTCCTGGGCAACTCCGGGAATTTTTGTATGTGGATGAGCTCCCCAATTTCCCTTAAATGCTTTTTTAAAACCTGTCTCAACTATTCTATCCTTAAAATAATGATTTCTATTTGACGTTATAAATTGGATAAAATCTTCATTTTGATATTTATCTAATGTATTGTTATACAAATACTCCTTATCCATCTTTAAATAAATATTATCTTGTTGAAGTTTAAAATATTCCTTAAACAAATCTTTAATTAAAGCACCTGATGTTATAAATCTTTTATATCTATAATTATCTCTACTTGTTGGCTTTTGTGCCCCAACAGAAACAGCCAATAGGTTTTTAACCATATAACCTAAATACAAAGCCTTTGCCTTGAAATTTAATTCACCTATATGTGGTAAAAAATAATTCATTAATATATTGAGAACGTGATTTACGGTATATCCCTTCGTAAATTGTTTTATATATTCTAACGCAGCATTTTGTGTAAATATAGTACTAGCATCATGAACAGAGGGAATAAACAGGTCAATATAATTATTATATTTTTCTAAATCTAATAGACAATGTCTAATTATTTCTTTATCTGATACAACACCCAAGGCCCTAAACACTAAAAATAAAGGTATTGCCTTTCTAACTTGGGGTATATTAACAACTATTTGTTTATTTGTAATAGAAGCCTGTTCTTTAATCATTCTTATTGATAATGTTCTAGACGGCTTACTTACATCTTCCGATACAGAACGAATTTCCGCAGCAAAGGAATATTTATCACCAGGGTCTTTTAATACGTATAACATATTATCCGCACGTGTTTCCTGAGTAACTATTGCTTTTTCACTCCCATCAATAATAAAATATCCTCCTCTATCATTTTTACATTCACCCATATTAAAACGAGCTTCACGGTTTAAACCATTTAATAAACATAAATTTGATTGTAACATAATAGGAAAACGTCCTAAATAAATTTTTTCCAATGTTTCAGTATGTTCTAAAACTCTAAATTTATTTTTCTTACTTGAACCATCTTCCTTATCAATTAGTATTTTAAATTTAATATCAACATCATAATGTATAGTAAATCCATAAGTCATATTTCTTAAACGGGCTTCATTCGGATACATATAATGTTCTCTAGTTCCGTCATCATTTTCATCATAAATGATTGGTTTTCCATAATATATTTTGTCTGTATTTATTCCTCCAAAATAAATTTCACATTCTAGTTTATAATCATCAACATCCTTATCATATTCTTTAAAAAATCTTAAAGGGCTATTATTCTTAAATACTTCGTGTAATCCGGTAGAAAAGAATTGATTATAAGAGTCAATGTGATGTTTTACTATCATATTTGGATTATCTTTAAACATCGTGTCTATTATTTTCCATGATATATCATTCGAATTCATATATATATATAATCATTAGCATATTTTTTTAAAATATTAATTAATTAATAATATTAATTTATTAATATACAATTACATATGTTTTAAACTCAGAATCAAAAGACCAATCAAAACAAACATAGCGATAAATGGTAATAAAACAAACAACCAACTTATTTTACTATAACCTTTTTTACACAATAAATTAAGCAAGTAGGTCCATAACAAAACATATACAACTTCAAATGTAATATAAACTGCATTGTTTATCGGAGTTTCTGCTTTCATTAATCCACAAGAAAAAGAATTTGGATTACCAATATTTTGATAACAACTAGATAACACCGCCAATGTAGATAATCCTAAATATAACTGAGCAGGACTGCATAATGAATTAAATAATTTATAAGCTTTCATATATTATTTAATAATATTTTAATTATGATCCCAGATTAAAACTTATCGCTTTTGTTGTTCCGGCTTGATAATAATTAGGAAGATTTCCAGCGTTATGAGATGAAGGTACAGGTTTTAATAATTCTGGTTGGTATGTTGGGTTAGCCCTCATCTCGGGTTTATTACCCGCATATAAATGTTTCGCATTTAATGCGGCGTTCGTTCCTTTATAATATGATAATAATCCATCGCCTAAACCCCAATTATCCAAGAAAAAACCCCCTTTCATTCCTTTACGACCTTTTTTACGACCTCCTTTTTTATTATAGTTCATAGGAACAGGTTTGTAAGGATGTTTTACATTTCTATTTAAACTCATAGGATCTGGCCACGTTTTATTAGAAATGTCGTAACCAGTCATTAGCTTACCTACATTCGTAGGCATATCACATCCAAATCCACTACACGCCGGATTAACTAATAAACCTTTTCCAGAACCTCCTTTCATTTTTCTTTTTCTTGTTTTCTTATTTTTTCTACGTTTTCGTTTTGTTTTTCTTTTTTGTTTTCTACGACCACCTGAACGAGTTATGCATTTTCTTTTTTTCATTTTCTTCTTTCCTTTTGTTACATTACACCTCTTATCTTTTCTACATACGTTTCCAGTTGATTTAACAAATTTTCCGTTCTTATAATAATTATGTTCATCACAACCTTCAGTTCCTTTTGTTAGTTCCTGTCCCGGCTTTGCTGTTTTTTTAATACATCGTGGATGGTTTTTATCGTGTGTACTAAATTCTTTATCACCAGGTATTACCCAGTATTCCTTTCCACCTTTATATGTCTCGCCCTTGCAATTTCCTGATGTATTTCCAGTATCTTCTATATTTTCTGTTGGTAAACATATTGTACTATTTTTTTCCCAGCTCCTCTCTCCTGCTTCATTATAATAGTATTTTTTTCCTTCTGATGTAACAGCGGCACGACAAGCACCAACTGTTTCGTCCAAAGCTTTGTTAGCGTCTTTCATAACGTTGCTTCTTTTCTGAGTATTTTTCAATCTATTTTCTAAAACATTTTTCGTAACCTCAAATTTTTTCTCAAGAAATTTTTTATTGTCATCACAAGTTTTTTTACAATGTTTACCTGCTTCCTTATTACACCTCTCCCTGACTTTATTATGATGTCCTGGATTAAAATATGTATCTCGTAAATGTTTGCAACTACCATTTTTATTTCTTCCATATGAAGCAGTATCATCATCTACAAATGTTTGTTGTACTACTGGAGCAACCACTGGAGCAACTACTGGTTTTGGCTGTACTACTGGTTTAGGAACTTGTTCTGGAGATGCTTTTTTCTGCTTATTTAAACCAGCATTACCATCTGAATCAATGCACATTTTCCGTCTTTTAACCATTCCTATGTTCTGTTTTTGTAATCTTTCATTGCATTCAACTAGTGCCTGATTAGATACACCTCCCCTTTTCCTTCTAGTTTTCCTTTTATTTTTCCTACGGCGTTTTTTACCTCCATTCATTCTTGAATATTTATATCGTTTTGTAAAGCGAACCATATAAATATTGTTAAGATTTAAAAAAAATTTTATAAATTAATTATTTATTCTATATCAACATGAGTTAACATATGTCTTCTACAACACATTTTGGTTAAATGTAATTTGTCTAAAACTTCTCCTTCTGGTGTCTTTTTGATATTATTTTCATCTAGATAAATATTTTCATCAAGAGACATTTCATTTTGTAGTTTAATTTTACGAACTTCTTTTACGTAAAATAAATATTTATCAGCAAGAACCATTCCGCATGTAAAACACTTAACTGGGATAATCATTATTATTTATACATATTTAAAATATAATATCTATAAATCAATTTTCATTAACAACTATTATTAAGTTTTTTCCCTGACGCAGGACCATTTTGATAATAAAATTCTTCCCAAGGAGACATCTTACCATCTTTTTTTTTAAAACATTTATCTTCTGGTCCTAAACTACCCGAATTAACTCCCTTTATATTAGCTTTTTGTGCTGCTATACATTTACTAATTTTTTCTGTTCCATCTTTTCCTGATGCCCACACACAAGTACCTAATGCTATACACGTGGATTTTTTTATATTTGGATCACTAAAATCTTTGACTGTATCTCCACAATATTTATTATTATGCATTTGATTATTTGCTAGAGATTGTAAATCGCCCATTTTTTCTAAAACCACTACTTTCGCGGTTTTTAACTTGGGTTCTTCTAAATGAATGTTATTTATAGCATAAAATATTGTAATAGCAAAAAACATTATGGTCACTAATAATATTGGTAATAAATTATTATATATAAATAATCCTGATGCTGTTAATAGGTCTGCAGCCATATATAAAAACAAAATATTAAATATATAAGTTATTAATTTAATTTATATATTTATTTAACGACGGCGCTTGCGGGAACGACGGCGTTTGCTCTTGCGTCGGCGTTTGGATTTGCGTGATTTTCTACGGGATTTTTTGCTTTTGCGTTTCTTGCGCTTGCGTTTAGTCTTGCGTTTACCACCAAGCTTTGCTCTAAGAGCGTGAATTCCACGAGCTGGACCAACAAGCTTTTCCTTTTTAGCTTCGGCAATAGCTTCCTTAGCATCTTTGGCTCCTTTACTGGCAATTTTTT
>Ga0115007_10001908_pt1 | contig 13182 bp, 7 predicted proteins | sample ArcOceMetagenome_2_FD_87166 | JGI IMG/M metagenome (GOLD analysis project Ga0115007, IMG submission 87166) | Marine eukaryotic phytoplankton communities from Arctic Ocean - Arctic Ocean ARC135M Metagenome | ecosystem: Environmental > Aquatic > Marine > Oceanic | place: Arctic Ocean | collected... | reverse complement strand
TGTCATTTGTATGTATCAGGTGTGTACAGAGGTGTACATGTACGATTAATCGTACCGTACATTATATGTGAAGATGTAAAAATCAATACTACTACCGGGTACCCGTAGCTACTAGATACTACTTGTCTGCTTTGGTTTGAAGATAATGTGCTAGTTCAGGAGGTACAAGCGCACTGTAAAAGTCTTTGGGCCTCTCCCAAACAGATGCACCAGTAGCACGGTTATAATAATAATGGTGTCCTGATCCTGAATCAAATATTTTTTTCCAGAGTAACATTTGAGTGGTGGAATTTTTTGGAGAAGATTCACGTTTGTTTCGGACGTCTGCTCTTTGTTGTTGCTGTTGATTTTTCGCAGTATCTGTTTGTAAAATAATTTGTGGTGACAATGAATGGGAAAAAGAAGATGAAGGTGATGAAGATTGTTGTCTTGGTGCCACTCGTTGAATCTTCGCTCTAGCCTGTTGCTCTTCCTCTTCCTCTTCCTCTTCCTCTTCCTCTGCCTCTTCCTCTTCCTCCTGCTCCTCCTGCTCCTCCTGTTCTTTCATTTTTACCATTTTTTCCATTTTTGCCTTTTCATCAATCATTTTCATTCTTTCCAACATACCACGCACTGCCATCAAAGCATTGTCACCCATTTCTTCCTCATTTTCATCGTCTACGTGTGCCATATTATCCTCATCGTAATTCTCGTCATGGTAATTCTCCTTTTCTTCTTCTTCTTCTTCTTCTTCCTCCTCCTTCTCCACATAAGTGTTGTTGTATTGAAATTGTTCCGACCTATTTCTGCCGTATTCGTTTGCATACTGTTCGTTATTTTGCGACGATAGCATGCGCATTGATGATGTAACGTTGTCATTGTTGGATGATGCACGTAAAGGAAGCGTGTTGGTGTCAGTTCTGTTATTGTTTGCTTTTGATGGAGACTGCGACCATGCAGTTCTACGTTGTTGTTCTTGTTGCCGTTGCTGCTGTTGTTCTTCGTGTTCTTCCAATAATTGCTGTTGCTGCTGCTGAAGGCGACCAACCCTGTCTTTGAATCTCTCTCTTTCTTCTAGCAAAGACCGTTTACTTCGTTCTAATTCCTCTGCACAACAAAAAAACAAACAACAAGGAAAAACATGAGTTTATGAAATGCAAACAACATAAACAAGATAACAACCAACCCAACATACCTGTTTGAAGAAGTACCGACCATTCCGCTACAGTCACTCGCTGTGTTAATGTCAACAGTTTAGCTTGACGTGGTGTCAATTGATTTGGTTTAGTAATTGTATTTCCACCACCTTCAGCAACAATTCCAGGACATTTTTTCAACCATGTGATATAAGTACGATTCCATGCTCGTTGCTTATCTAATTTCACTTTTTCATTTGCTGCATTTGACGTTTTACTGCTCTTACTGGTACTTTTCTTAGATACTACTTCGGTTTGTCGCAATCGATCCACCAATGGTTTCACGGCCCCACGTCCACGCGAAGTATCATTTGTAAAACTCAAATATTGACCACGCAACGCCGTCAATTCATTTTCAACTTCTTTTCGGCGTTTTCTTTCCGCCTGTAATTCTAACAGTGTCGTGTTCAAACTACCCCCTCCTCCTCCGACCCCGCCCCCGCCCCCGCCCCCACTGTTACTGCTGCCAACAAGTGAACCACCACCCAAACTACGCAGCATATCACGCAACCGTTGTATTTCATGGTTGGCTTTGATTAATTCGTTGCCTGTTGCTAGTTCTTCGTTGGCGTAGGCATGGACCGTCACTTTCTTAGCACGATCGGCAAATTGCAATGTACTTAACGTTTCACCACGGGATAATTCAGACGGGGATAACTGCAAAACAGAAACAAATGCATTGTAACGTTAGTATTATTATAGATAGATAGTTCACTGCAACGAGAAAAGAATTTCAAAAAAAATATTGAAAACTTACAGTCACAATAAAAGTTGTTTTTGTATTTCCACCCAAACTGTCTTCTAACAACCGTGTCAATTTACTATCACGATAAGGGACATGCGCATTACCTTTTTCCAATGCCCGAATGCAATTTCCAAGACACGACAAAGATTGATTGATCGATGTCAATTCCGCAATGCGTTGGTTGGTAAATTTTGAAATTTTATTTCTTTTCATTGTTTCACTCCCTGCTAGATCAATGATGTTTAATTTAGCTTTTTTAATCATCGCATATTTGGGCAAGACGGCATCAGAGATGGGTCTTCTTGTGATTTGTATTTGTAAAATGGTGTGTGATCGAGACGAATGTTCATTCATGTCAGTGGCAGAGATCGCTCGATTTTTAGCACCTTCCCACAACAATCCTAACAATTCATGTTCGGAGGTGACAACGGTTGAAATGGCACCGGGTACAAAGACACCCCGAAATTTGTCTTGTCTGATTTCTAAACCACTCTGAGCTGAACGACGTATGGTTTCACCCGTGTTTTTATCAATGTAATCGTTGTCTTTGAACAAATCAAACAATCTTTCGTTGTACAATTCTAAATAAGTTACCTTTACTTCAAATTTAACTTGTCCATTTGTTATTTTTTCTTGTTCGTAAATTTCATCAAATATATAGCGACCAGCTCGTGGTATTAAACCCCATGCTTCTTCCTCGTGCCGGTTGAAATCTTGTTCCTCCTGGTGGGTTGCCAGATTCAGAAAACAAAAAAAGAAGGGGGAGAAAAAGGAAAAGGCAAAGGCAAAGGCAAAGCAAAGCAAAAAGAAACGATAAAAAGAAGCGATTAGCTTAAACATCTGGCATCCCATCCCCTGCTGTACAAATCAGCCCACACCGAAACCAGCATCCTAATTTTGACGAAGGTTTACCTCTTTCGTTGCCATCTCCCACAAATTGACACCCAATATCGTATGGGTCTTTCCGGTACCGGTTTGACCGTAAGCAAAAATAGTAGTGTTGTACCCATCAAAACATTCATTGATAGAGGGTTGCAATTGGTTGTAGACGTCTTCTTGAGAGGCGTTTGGTCCAAATATTTTATCCAATTGATAATTTTGTCCACGTTCGTTTCCATTCGTTACAAGAAGATGTTGGTCGTTGAGGATTTCAATCACTTCGGGTGTTGCTTCCTCTCGCTCTAACGGAGGACGCACTCGGCAATATACATTGACGTGTGAGACGTTTGTTGGCGATGAAGAAGTGGAGGATGGAACACTGCTGGATGCATTGGTAGTGATTGGTTTGGGGATGTTAAACGCTCTTGGGGTGAAGTCACGTGGTGAGGGAGAATCAATAAAGGAATCCATGGCACTCGATCGATTGTGTATGTGGCTATGTACAAAGTGTTTTGTGTTGTTGTCGTTCGTCGTGTTGTCGTTTTAGTTTGAATTTTAGGTGTGCACAAAATTGGGTTTCAATCTGCGAACTGCCCCCGGTAATCAACACATCCAGGACATGGAACAGGCAGATTTTTACATGATGTATAACTACTACTAGTATTAATAGTACAGTACTACTGTACTACAGGTAATAGTACAGTACTACTGTACTACAGGTAATAGTACAGTAAAGTTAACGAAATAGGACCAAGTAGAAGGATGGTAAACATCTAGACTGGGAATACTGTACAGTAGGATACTGCTGTACATGTACAGGTAGGATACATGTACTGCTAAACTAAACTAAATTATCGATACCGGGTACAGTACACATGACATACATGTAGTATGTACTACCTGTGTACAGTACACACGTGTAATCGTGTAATACCGGGTACGTACCCGGGTACATTGATTAATTTATTAAATCATAGTAGAAGAGTAGATTTAAATTACACGTAGTATACAAATGTACCTGATGAAAGTTTAATTAACATGTACCTGTAGGGTACCTGTATCCGTACTGTACTAGAGTAAAAGTTTAGATAGGTTACATGTACGACTTGCGCTGCGCCCGCAAGTCAAAGTTTAGATTCACTATCTCTTCTTAATTTTGGACACCCTAAATCCCAACCAACAACACAATTCATCAAGCAACACTTCTCTTCTGTTTACGTCCGCACGAAATGAGATCACGTCTTTCCACATGACTTTTAACAGATCCGGCTTTGTGTTGATCTCTTTCTGCTTTTTCAGTACCTTCTTGACTAATTTTTCAAATGCTTCCTGATTGATTTGTGTACACGGTTCTTTCGATTTATAAATCATTTTTAACAGGCCACCCAACCTTTTTTCATTTTGAATCAACAACGAAACGACTTCTTTCACTTTTGTACCACTTGCTTCCACACTGTCATTGGTTTCATCTTCTTGGTTGCCTTGCGCCTTGTTTGCAGTCGTTGCAGCACCACTCTCGTTGGGCGGTACCTCTTTTGATACCTCCTTCGGTGTCTCCGTTCGTGTCTCCGTTCGTGTCTCCGTTCGTGTCTCCGTTGGTGCCTCGTCTTTTGGTGCCTCTTCTTTTGGTGCCTCTTCTTTTGGTGCCTCTTCTTTTGGTGCCTCGTCTTTTGGTGCCTCGTCTTTTGGTGCCTCATTTATTGGTGCCTCATTTATTGGTGCCTCATTTATTGGTGCCTCGTTTATCGGTGCCTCGTCTTTTGGTGCCTCATTTATTGATGCCTCGTCTCCCGATGCCTCGTCTCTCGGTGCCTCGTCTGTCGGTGCCTCTTTGTCTTTTTCTTTTTTTAATCCGTCTTCTATTTCTTGTGGTTTCTCTTTCGTTGTCCCCCCAACAACGTCAGAATCTGTGTTCGGCACTGCCCTCTTTTTTTGTGTTTGCGGGTGGTTCTCTACCACATTAAACTTAAACCAATCGATGAGCACTTCAATATCAAGTTCGAAATTTGATTCATGTTTGCATTTTATTTTAGCATCTTCCCAAAGTGCTTCCAACAAACTATCATTCATTTTTGCACTGATTTTTTTCCGAGAGACCTTGACCACCATTCGTTTAAACTCAACCTTTGACATTTTTTGGGAGAAGTCAACATCGATTATTTTAAAGATACCGTGCAATCGTTTGTTTGTTTTGATCACGGATTTTAACAACAAACGTACACTGTTACATTCATTTTGGTACTCTTGGAGGAACGATTGTGTTGTCATTTTACCACTTTCCATTTCCAACAACACTTCTCGAAGTTCACTTTTCGTCGGAGCCTCGGTCATGACATCCATGTCTTCAAACTGCAACCACGACCGCAGTGTGTCTTCGCATATTTCCATCTCCGCGTCGTATTTGCGATGTAATTTTGCGTCGTCCCATAAAGCTGAAACAAGTTGTGGTGTTGGATCAATTGTTTTTTGTTGTTGGAAGATCTTTAAACAAAAAGTTTCAAACAACTTGAACGACAAGTGGTACGTGGATTCCCTTTTCACAACTATCATCAACACAACCAACAGCCTTTTTTCGGTCTTTATCATTTGTTGAATCAAACAACGAGCTTTTTCGGTCTGTTCAGGTGTCACACCATTGAATTCCAAGGACACTTCGTTGGAATCGACTCGTTTGGGTTTTTGTTGACTTCTTGGGTGAATTTGGGTCAACCGTATTTCTTTTTTGCGTCGTGTTGCAAGACGCAACCGAAGTCTTCGATCATTTTCCCGAGCCCGTTTACGAATTTTTGCCAGTGCAATCTCTTTGTAATTTGTAAGTTGTTCTATTTTGTCGTGGACAAGAACTCGAGTGATTATATTGGTCATAGGTTTGTTGTTGGTTTTTTGTGGCCCAGAATTCAAGTATTTCCTGCGTTCAATTCTTTCAATGTCAATCAATTTCGCTTGTGAAATCTTACGTCTCAGCACACAATGAATGCCACCAAATGCCCCGACCAATCCAACTATCAGGCATACATCTAAACCTACAAGCACATACCCCAGTTGTATTTTTTCTTGTGGCCCAAGCTCATTCATCCCAACAACAGCAATTAGATATTTAAGCGTTGTCACCAACAATGTTGCTTCGGCTACCCAAAACACAATGTTATTTCTTGGTGGGTGCAAGTAATTGAATGTACAACAAGATATCATGCATATCAAAAGAGCAAACGTTGCACGAATATTGTCAGGCAAAAGTAAAAGTCCACCGCTCAAACAAGTCGTCCTCAACATTTCAAATACATCCCAAAACTCGGCGCCTTTTGTGAAACGACTGTACAACCAACCTAATGTGGCACGAGTAGAAGGTGTATGTAACGACTGACGAGAATGGAACAGCCAGTAACTTAAAAGAAGTGGTAAAAATAATGAAAACCCGACCAAGAGTACGATCGCAACAGGAAGAAATGTTTCATGTTGACCTGTGTAACATTCCAAAGAGTAATCCTGCCTTAATTTTTTCATTGCGTTGCCCAGTTCATGGCAATCAAAATATTGAAAAACTTTAGCCGTCAAAGGTGTATGTACCAGAAAAAGAATTTGTACCGTTGTTGACATGTATTGTACCCACAACATTTGTTGTTTCATTTGTTTGGTGGTGGCAAGTGCAGGTACAAAATGATGAATTTGTTTCAAGCCTGTCCCTGAATCCTTTTCATCTGTCATTTCTGTACAAGCAGCATTTATGAATGTTTGTCGACTTAATTTCCAGGCATTTGCACCATCTTCCGGTGCAAGTGCACCACCACGCAACATTATATTGTGCATTGCTTTCGGGTCGGTTTTTAGCTTCTCAATTTCGCTTTGTTGCAATTTACCACCTGGAGAACAGTTGGTTTTTTTTTAAGCAATTTAAGCAACAGCAGTATCAGTCAATGGTTTTGTCAGTATTTTGTCAGTATCTAGAATAAATCTTTAATAACATTCGTGTAGTCAAAATATTAATAGAACTAGTACGAACAGAACTTAGTCGTCGTCGTAGCAGTTTGACTTTTTCTTTTTTTTTCCAACACCAAAAGAACCAAAAAACATTCACAAAAAATCAATCTTACCTGCAACAAATTCAAGCAATAAAAACAATTCATTGCCGTCAATTTCACCCTGTTCATTGCAATCACTTAAATCAAACAATGAACCCATGATGTGTTTTCTTGCATCAAGTTGCGTTGTGCCACGAATGTTATGTTTACATATAAAATAGATAATTGACGTCAATGTAACAACCAACAACACAAACGACAAGCCAATCACTATACCAAATGTAAAATCAAATGAAAAATAACATTGAACTTTCAGCAGGTCGAGAATGTCTAAATTGAAAAAATCGACTGTGGTAAGAAAATTCAAATAGACTTCTGGAAAAGTAATGTCCTGTATCAAAGTTGAACGCATACTTAGTTGCACTTGCATGAATGACACAACAATCCGTATTGTTATGAACACATCTTGATTTGCTTGAATGTAGTATTGATAATTTTTTGTTGGTTTCTTTTTCTTTTTCATTTGACAAACCACAATACAAGAAAAGAAAATGACAAGCACAATTACGAATACAAGTGCCAGAAGAATAACAGTGCGAGCAAAAATTTCATCCGCACATTCGACACAGTGAGAGCCACTTCTGATAGTACCCAATTGACATTTGGAACATAAATCATAAGTATTGTCTGTGCCATCCGTGCATGTGGTTTCGTTGCGGCCAGCTGCTTGGCAATCTTGCATGGGATTGCATTTTTCAAATAATCTCCATTGTACACATGAATTGTTGCTATCTTCATTACTGCCTTCCTTGGCACAATGAGGTTCGTAGATGTCCGGTATGCGCCACCATCCATTCAAAGATTTAAGTTTCGACAACCTTGACTCTTTTGATGTACAATCCCCGCCCGCTGGACATTCACTGCATCTCCATTTCAAACTATTGGGATGCGAATCGTTCAAAAACGTGTCCGTGGATGTGCATTCCATTGTTGGTAGTGCTAGTACACAATCTGTTTGCTCCGCGTTTTGATAGGTCCCTGGTTCGCAGTGTTGACAAAACGTTTGACCTTTATTGGATTGGGTTGAACCAGATACACAGGGGGAACATTGTTCATTGGATTGACCCACAACATTCGACATGCGACCTTTCCCACACAAGTAACAGAAATCAGAACCTGTGCGATGTTGCCGTTTACCCGGAGTACATGGTACACAAAATGTTTGACCCATGTCCGATTGAATGTATCCAGCAGGACAATCGATACAATCACGAACATCAAATGCACCTATGAATTCAGAATACTTGCCGTTCAAACACTTTAGGCAATGCACTACATTGTCAGCAGCGCTTGTGTTACTGTACAAACCAGACAAACAATTTTTACACTGCGATTTTTTTGCAACAGCAGGAATCGAACTGTATTTTCCTTGAGGGCACGCCCGACAACTGGATGAAAAAGGTTGACCAATGTTTTCAGAATAACGACCCGCGTCGCAATCTTTGCAACCATTGTTTTCGGTAGCCGCACCAACTGTGTCGCCAAAGCGTCCTTTGGGACAACCAGTGCATTTGACAGCTCCTCCATCCGAAGCAAAATATCCGACAAGACAGGAAATGCAAATTGATGAATCACGACTGTCAGTGTACTTTCCAGAAGAACACGTTTTGCACAGGTCGTCGCTAGAATCTTTATAGGTTCCGGCGTCACAACCCACCACACAATCTGTAGCGCCTTCACCCGTTGCTCCAGTACAAGGATAACAATTTTTGCCATGCCCGGCTTTGTCTGCATAAAATCCAATTCCACACAACACGCAGAAATTGATATTGTCTGCTCCAACACTCGTTTGTTTTTTGCCCGCTTCACAACTTTTGCAAGATGGTTGGCCGCTTTCATCCTGATACAAACCTTTAGCGCAAGATGTACAAGAGGGTGTTGTGGCACTGCCTTTAAACATTCCTGTTGTACAATTTGTACAAATGCCATTATTCAACACACAACCGATTTCAGCGGTAACTTGTCTCTCATTGTTGGCCAGAAATATGAGTATATTCAGTAGAACCAGTTGAACACGGCCAAACATTTATTCTTGGATTGGGCGCGGGAGAATTAGTTGGTGTGTGTTGGTCGTTGGTCGTTGGCGTTGTCCCACTTTAACTTTTATTGTGTGTTTTTTTTTCGGTTTCAGGTTAAAGGCAAGGCAAGGCATTTTCGGTTTTGCTCGCAAGAGATTGATCGGTTTTTACGGTACCCTGTACCCTCTGGTACTCTCTACAGTACAAGCTAGTCCAAACAGAGTTGTAAAAAATACAGTACAGAGTACTAGTAGGTACATCTGATAGTTAATACAAAATACCTCGGTATTAATACCCGGGTAGTGTGTGTAGTGTTTGTTAAAACTGCATTTCAAATATACTTTTTAACTCCTCTGTGACGTAACCAATAAATTTGCAAACAAATTGTCAACTTCGTGTTGCGCTTCGTGGTGTACTGATTCATGCAAATCCACAAACAAACTATCTACATCGTCCATTAATTCTGATTCGTGTGTAGCTAAACCTTCAAACAAACTGTCAACCAATTCTTCTTCTCCTGCATGAATGTTGTCAAATAAAGTATCAACTTCACAGAAACCTGTTTCATCATTGGTTGCTGTGTCGTCATTGCTATACAACTTTACAGCTGTTGAATCTCTGTCTGCTGCACTTTCAACTGCACTCGTAGATTCAACATTGCTATACAACGCGGGCAGTCCAGCTTTAGCACGTTTGGAATCGATCAATTGTCTGTGGATTTGTAACCGTTCTTGCACACGTGCACGAGCTTGTATTTTCCGTTCTCTGATCAATGCCAATGCAAAAGATTTACTCGTTGCACTATTGGATCGAATCAAATTTACTTTTTCTCTGGTGATTGCTTTCCTCATTGTTCGCATTGAGAAGGTAAAGTCTGGTTTCACTTTGGCATTCTCAGCATCGTCGTCGTCGTCACTGTATTCTTCTTCTTCGTCCTCGCCACATCCAAATTGCATTTGTTTTTGACGTAAACGATTGGCAGCATTTGCTTTGTGCAACAACACAATAACAACAACAAATATTCCGATAAACACTGTCGCATCCAATACTATTAATACAGTCCCCATGGATATCATATCCACATCATTCAATTGAGAGCCCATGTGCAAACCAAAGACAACTACTAAGTATTTTACAGCAACACAAACAAATGTAGCTTCAGCTGTCCAAAATACCAACTTGTTTTTGAAAGGATGGGAATAATTTAAGAAACAACATGCAATAATGCAAACCAACAATCCACCAGTTGGACGAATATTAGCAGGAAAATAAACAAGAAGACCCGTAAACATCATTTTTCTTGACAGTTCGCCGACTTCCCAAAACTCGGCACCATGGACCAAACGATTGTACAAAAAGCCAATTTGAACACGAATTTTTGTACTGTAAAGTTTGTTCCTGTTTATTAACAGAATGCAGGTCAATCCAAGCGGAAGAGCTAAAACAAAAAGAAATAAAAATACAACCACGACTGGAATGTAATCCTGGTAGTCCGTGCTTCCACAATCTAAAGAATAATCACTGCGAAGATAAGATGCTTTTTTACCAAACCTGTGGCAATCAAAATACAACAAAACTTTTGCCGATACAGGTGCGTGTACCAGTAAAAAGAATTGAACTGTTGTACTCAAACACACCGAGAGTGCTTGTTGCAACCCAACCCGGTGTTGAACAGCCAACACAGGTGTATACATTGCGATGCCACTTTTATCGCCGTTTCTTTTTTGTAAAGCTGCGTAAATAAATTGTTCCCTGGTAATTTTAAGTTGTTTGCTTTTGACAATATTTTTTTTTGCACCAGCTCTTTTCATCATTTTATGCAATGCGGATTGTGAAATTGTTGTGTCCTTCGTTTTTGTATCGTTGACATATTTAAACAGTCCAAGCAATTCAATTTCACAAATTTCACCGTTCAAATCAAGGTCACCCAGATCAAACAATTGACTCATAACTTTTCTTTTTGCTTCAGGCATGTAAACTTCCTCTGCATGCTGTACCCTGTATTTTATTATTTGATAAATAACATTCATCATCGTAAAAATAAAAGCAGAAAGACACACACCACTCAACATCGACCTTCTAAAATCGACACCAACATCGCAATGTATGACGGGCACTGCCATCAAATCAAAATCAATAATACTGAAATAAGATAAAAAATGAAGGTAGTTGGATGGAAATGCAAAATTTGCCAACATCATGCGTGGCATACTTGAGCTAATTTGTGAAAATGCAACAAGTAGCCGTGCAGTTATGACAACGTCAGTTGATAATGTACGACGAAACACAACGAGAAGAACACTACCGACAGCAACCACCAAGGCAACAATGCTAAGAATGGCGGCACTTTCCGCGGCACAAGGTTGGCATTTGACTCCGATTCGAGTATAACCAGATTCACACCGAGAACACAATACTGAAGTTGTTTCATTGGCACATTGATTCAAAGTGACCAATGTGTTATTGTTGTACAATTCACCACCTGAACAATCGTCAACAAAAGGACAACGGGCATACAGATTAATTGTGCCCTTTCCGTTGTTATCTGGTTCGAATTCATGGGGTATACGCCACCAACCTGGAAGATTGCGCAGAGTCGAAAGTGATGCACGGTCATGCGAACAATTTGCTCCATTTGGACACGTCGCACAATGGTAATATTTCGTTTTTTCTTCATCTGTACAAACAGCATCACCCATATTCAATTGATCATAAATATTTTTACTGTCGTGTAAAGTTGCGTTGTAACATCGATCGTCTAAATATTCGTATTTGGTGCAATCTTTGGCCACTTTCCATGTTGTTTTGACACAATCGGTACGTACTTTATTGCTTGTGCCGCCGTCACCACATATTATACAACTTGGGCGACCACGGTTGGGTTGGTACGTACCTCGGTTACAGGCCGTACAAGTAGAATTGAAATTTCCTTCTTGTTTGGAAGCGTGACCCGGCAAACATTGATGGCAAAAAGATTGCCCCGTCTCATGCTGTCGAGTACCTGGTATGCATGGGAAACAAATCGCTTGACCTGATCGAGGTTGACTACGACCTCTTGGACAATTCATGCAGTAGCTAATGTTTGAAGCAGCCGAGGTACTGCTGTATGTGCCTGCTGAACAATCCAAACAGTAGCTAATGTTTGAAGCAGCCGAGGTACTGCTGTATGTGCCTGCTTTACAATTTACACAGGCAGATATTGCAACCGCTCCAATCTTATCATTGAATGTTCCTGCTTGACATGCTTTGCACATGGCATTTGGGTCTTCATCGTTTTCGTTTTTTACTAAATTGTCTTCAGAATATCTACCTTGTACACAATGTTTACAACCAGATTCCATTGTTGCAGCTGTCGTTGCATGGCCATATCGACCTGCACCACACTCTTGACACCCATCGTGCCTGGGTTCACCCATGGTTGTTGATAAATTCTTTGCATAATAACCAATTGGGCAATCAGTACATTGTCTCATGTCACGATCGTCGGTATAATAACCTACTGGGCAAGTTTTGCACAGGTCGTCGCTAGAATCTTTATAGGTGCCGGGATCACATCCTGCGCATGTGGTGGATCCAGCAGTAGCAGCAGTGTAACACTGAAAACAACTGCCCACTAAACCTGATGTATTGGAATAGGTATGTTTTGCACAGTTTAGACAAGAGATGGCTTCGGTAGTACCTGGGTCATGGTACTGGCCAGGAAGACAAGATAAACACAAAGGTCCTTCATTATTACCGAGCAGAGATGTTGTCATGTATGTACCAGCAACACACGCCACACAAAAACCATTGACAAGGGCACAACCATCTCCACAGGTTGTTTGACTGCCGATGCTGGTAACACAAGTCGTTTGACTTTGAACAAAACTTGAACCCAAGAAGAAGAGTGAAAGGCAATAAAGCAAACGAATGGTTTTCTTCATGTTCTTGGTGAGGTCAAGTTTTTACGATAGAGGGTTTATTCAAGGCTGTTTGCCCTATTGTTTTGTTGCTCCGTTGCAAGGCTGTTCGCCCTATTGTTGTGTTGCTCCGTTGCACCAGGACTGGCATGGGTGACAATGGTTATTTCATATTTATAGTTCAGTTCATTTAGTTGGTTTTCGGTTTTCAGTTTCAAGTTTTGTGGGCGTCGTCGTTGCTGGCAGAAAAAGGAATTGTTGTTTTGCTTCGGTTTTACATTCAGACTGATGACCTCCATCTCCATCGAAAAAGATTCAACAAAGAATAACACAGGATCAAACTAAACTCTTGGAAACCAAATAATGGCTCAAACAGATCTTTGCTAG
>Ga0115007_10001906_pt1 | contig 13183 bp, 9 predicted proteins | sample ArcOceMetagenome_2_FD_87166 | JGI IMG/M metagenome (GOLD analysis project Ga0115007, IMG submission 87166) | Marine eukaryotic phytoplankton communities from Arctic Ocean - Arctic Ocean ARC135M Metagenome | ecosystem: Environmental > Aquatic > Marine > Oceanic | place: Arctic Ocean | collected... | reverse complement strand
TTTGTAGTCAACGAAGAAGAAGAGGCAGAAGAGGCAGAAGAGGCAGAAGAGGCAGAAGAGGCAGAAGAGGCAGAAGAGGCAGAAGAGGCAGAAGAGGCAGAACAGGCAGAACAGGCAGAACAGGCAGAACAGGCAGAACAGGCAGAACAGGCAGAACAGGCAGAAGTCGTCGTGCTGACAGCGGGAATGAACGATAGCAACGAAGGTGGCTTCATAATGGAGGAGGCAGCAGACGAGGACGGAGGAGGTGGTTTTATGGTAGAAGAAGAAGAGGAAGGAGGGGGTTTCATGGTGGAAGAAGAAGAGAATGAAGGAGGAGGTTTCATGGTGGAAGAGGCAGTGGTGGAAGAGGCAGTGGTGAAAGAGGCAGTGGTGGAAGTAAAGAATGAAAAGACAATTGTAGACATTTCGTCGTCGGGAGAGGATGATTGGGACGAGAAAGACGATGCCAATGATATCGACAGTGGTGTCGTTGTGAAAAGTGACATTCAGGAAGTACACCAAGTGCAACAACATGTACAGCAAGAAGAACCACAAGAAGAACAACAACAACAAGAACAACAACAACTAAAACAACAACAAGAAGAAGTACAGCAAGAAGAAGAGGAAGAACAACACGTTCTACGGCGGCGGCAGCAATTGAAAGAAGACAAAGACACCGCCATGGCCATCGCGCTCTCACTCCGTCCATGGGCGGCACGGGCACTGAAACGAACACGAGACGAAAACGACGAAGAGGATGGTAAAACAGAGCAGCAACCACAACCACCACAGGATGAAACAACCACATCTTCCTCTTCCTCTTCCTCTTCCTCTTCTTCCTCCTCCTCTTCCTCCTCTTCCTCCTCCTCCTCCTCTTCCTCCTCTTCCTCTCCTGCCCCCACTACCACGGCCACCACCGCCGCCGCCGCCCCCTCTTTGGTGCGAAACCCAGCTTCGTCCACCATCGTGTTTCAACCCACCGCCCCCACCTTTTACCCCGCTCCCCCCACCCAACCCACCGCCACCGACGACCACTTGCAACAATTGCAGTCACGGCAGCGTTCGTTGCAACACAAACACGCCAACAATGTGCGAGATGCGGACGGCGAGATACCCTGACACCCTGACACCCAGTGACACCCTGCACAAGATGGCAACCCCACTCCTCTTCCTCTACTGTACCATGTACTTTATCGCATTTGGCAATCAATTCGCTGTTGCACATCGGGTTGCACCTGTGTCGTTGATCATTGACACCGACATTGGGGGTGGCGGCTGCATGGACGTGGACGATGTCGCTGCTATTGATATCGCCCACTCGCTGATGGACAATGGGGAATGCAATATATTGGCCATTGTCCAAAACACCTACCCGCCCAAAGGCGTTGGCGTCATCTCCGTTCTCAACCATTACTACCATCGTGATTACATCCCCATTGGCAGTTACAAGGGCAAAGATCTTAGTCCAACGCCCTATTTACCCTATGTGGATGAATTGACCGCCAATTTTCCATCACCCATCAAAAACACCACGCAAGTGCCCGACGCACTCCATGTGTATCGTTCGGTGTTGTCGCAACAACCGGACCATTCCGTTACAATCTCCTCCATTGGAATTTTAACCAATCTCGAGCAATTGTTGCAAAGCCCACCCGACGAACACAGTGCTTTGTCAGGGTATGATTTGATAAGTCTAAAAGTAAAACTTCTCGCGGTCATGGGGGGGAAATACCCGTCGAGTGGTACTTCACCCGAATGCAATTTGTGTGGGTGTGCTCATGCAGACTCCAGATCGGCTGCTACGGCCTCAAGAGCATCCTCGTATGTCATTGAACATTGGCCTCAAAATGTTCAAGTCCTGTACAATGGGTTCAATGTTGGGCTTGAAGTACAGTCGGGTGGTGTACTGTCTTCGTGCACCAACGTATCCAACCCCGCAAGAGCGGCCTTTATCAATTACGAAGGTGGGCCCAATAAATCCAGGTTTTCTTGGGACCCATTGACGACATTAATTGCTGTACGGGGGGTGAAAGCAGGCAATTGTACGACAGCATGCCACACTGGAAGCAACAGTGTCGATGGCACAACAGGAAACAACAAATGGATCAAAGGTGGCGACGATCAACACCAAGAATATTTAGCGTTGGTGGATGGTGGGAAAGCCAGTGCTGCAATCGATGCTTTGTTGTGTCAACGTCCCAAGCACGTACGCGATGCTTCTCCCAGTCCACCGTATTCCATCAAAGATTACACGGTGGGCAACCATACGCTGAAACTTCTGACCAATGAAAAAACAGGGGAATCGGTCGACATTCTGGCCGATTGGGGGGGCAAGATTGGTCGAATACAATTTCTGGGCAGCAACAACAAACTTCGTGATGTGATTTACACCCGATGTGCCTCGCTCGATACATGCACAGCGGCCGACATAGAATCAAATGCCACACCCGGTGCAATGTTAATTCCTTGGGCCAATCGGATCTACCGAGGGACGTACACGTTTAACAATCACATTGAACATTTGACCAAGGACAATTCCACGGCATCCCAAGGTTTTTTAATTCAAGGACGACCCATGCATGTCGTTGCAACAACTGCAACGGCACAACACGCTCAACTTGTGTTAGGGTATGAGTTTGATGGGAGTGATGACGGTTACCCCTTTCAAATAGGGGTAAACATCACGTACACTCTTACTTCTTCTTCATTGACGGTTCAAGTGGATGCTTTGAATTTAATGAAGAGCACTTCCGCACCTTTTATGAGTGGCGCACATCCTTACTTTAAATTGATGCACGGTGGATCTGAAAACAATGGCAAAGTCCAATTCGATCGAAGTTGTACAACATGGAATCGTCAATGGCAAACCATCAACCAAGTGCCCAATGGCAGTGCATCGTTGTTCATTGGAATGAATGGCAGTGATACGATATTGGATCCGCACGTAGAATGTCCCGCGTGTGGGGCCCATTGGGACGATGGCTTTACCAGTTTGGCCAGTAAAGATCAATGCCCAGAGACTGAAGTTTTGATTGTGGACGGTGATGATACCATGGTGTTGTCGTTGGGTGCAGGTTACCGCTACGTACAAGTGTACAGTGGTAATTTGGCAGAGGGGGTCGCCGTTGAACCGATGAGTTCGGAAACAAATGCGTGGAATTCGGGAGATGGTCTTGTTGTCTTGGAAAGTGGGGAAAGGGCGAGTTTTTCCTTTAGGATTGGGTTGAGGTAGTACCCGGTACTACATGTGGGGAAAAGGCTAGCACTTTAGTTGTTGTGTTGACGCGGGGGGTCGGCGGTGTCACAGCGGGGCGGTTCGAGGTGCTTTGCTTTGGAGCTTGCCAAGCCTTCAAAACCTTGTGTTTTCATTTTCCTGGACAGGACAGGACTGGAGTCAAGCGAGTTCCTGAGATACGGGTACACGGAACTTTTGGTTTTTGGTCCCGATAAAATTGAGGCACGGCATTTGTTGTCACGTACGTTTATAAAGATAAAAAAAACCCAAAATTTGCAGTAACGCCAGACCACGGACAACAAACAACTCTACCAAGTTTGAAGTCTATCGTGTACTGTTAAAATACTTTACAAAGATCAGATCGACAAAACTTCCATTTTACACTTTGAAGCCTGAAGCCTGCTCGACCTTTTCCCTTTTCCAGGTTTTTGAACTTTTTTAAAAAAACTAAACATGTTTGTACCTGCTGGTAACCTATAAATTGTACCAATAAAGAGCCTGTGATTTCACCAAAGAAGACAAACATGTCCTTATCTTCAATGCGAAAACGAAACACCAACAACAAACAAGACACTGTGAAACCCCAACCCGTTTCTGAATCAAAAGAACTACAATTCTCCTCCCGATCCAACATCACTCCTCTGTTTGGATTGTGCATCGTTTTCTGTTTGGCAATTCCTTTGGCTTATTTGTCAGACGATTGGCTTCCTACGCCATTGCCTGCTTCCATCCTTCCCTCGCAGTTCTCAGAAGAACGAGCACTCACTCATTTGCACGCCATCACAACATTTGGAGTGCGCACAGTCGGTTCCAATGCGAATGAAAACCTAACGCCTAACTACATCCTCAACTTTGTTGATACGGTCCGAGCGCATGCGCCCGACGGTGTGGACATTGAGGCAGAGACGCAACGCCCCAGTGGATCGTTCACCAGTTGGTTCTTGGGTGGGTTCACCAACGTGTACGACCAAGTTACCAATGTGGTCGTGCGTGTCTCGTTTACTGGTGCTCGTGTAACACAAAACGCACTGTTAATATCTGCACATTTCGATACGGCACTGGGCACGGTGGCCGCATCCGACGATGCTGCCAACATTGCAGCCATGATGGAATGTTTGCGCAACATAGTACACGGAGAAGCGTTGCCCCATGCTGTTATTTTTATTTTTAATGGCGCCGAGGAAACGAACTGGCAAGCAGCGCATGGCTTCATTACTCAGCACCGCTGGTCGAAAACGATTCGTTCAGTCATTAATTTAGAAGGAAGTGGAGCTGGCGGAAGAGCCATGGTTGTACAAACGGGACCAAGGTAACCAAATGACTTGTTGTTGACTTTTTCTTCTGTCTTTGATGTTACTCATCAATGTTATTTGTTTGTTCGTAGGCACGCTTGGTTAGTGGAAGCGTTTCAAAGAGTAGCACCACGTCCACACGCCAGTACGATGGCCCAAGAAATATTCCAAAGCAAAGTAATACCCGGATGGACTGACTTTGAGGTGGGTGATTTGTTATGTATGTACTAGTACTCCTGGACTCTGAATGATTCCTTTCTTTTTTTCTTTCATTTTACTCACCGTTTGCTCTTTTGCCTGTGTCCAATGCCTCGTAGACCTACGTAGAATTTTCGAAACATGAAATAGCAGGCATCGACATGGTGTTTATACGAAATGGTTACGTGTACCACACCGACCTTGATGATGAGAAACATGTCACGCCCGGTACCCTGCAACATTTAGGCAACAATTTATTGCCAACAATACGTGAATTAGCTTCGTCGCCCTATTTGGTCGATGCTGTTCATTATAAAGATAAGACTGCCATCTTTTGGGATCTAGCCGGACTCTTTTTAATTGTGTTTCCAGATGCCACCGTGGCCCGAGTTTGGTATTGTATCTTGTTGTCCTCTGTCATTGTTCAAAGATTCTTTGATTATCAACACAACAACAAGTCACCTTCTCTGTTGCAATTTGGGGTACATTGGTTCCAACATTGTTTGCTTCAAACCGTTGTGTTTCTTTTTGGGGTTGCCATTTCTTTGCTGGTAGGCAGTCTGTTCATGTTGTTGGGTTGTTCAATGACATGGTTTTCATCGTTGTATACGACATGGTTGTTGTACGGTGCCTCTTCGTTGACCGGGACATTGTTGGGCAGAATGGTCGTGGACCGTTGTCTTTCGGACACAAAGGCTGCGGCCAGTACACTGTGGTGGTGCTTGTTGTTTGTGGCAGTATATTTCAATGCTCAATCGTCTTGTAAGTCAAAAGTCCTGAATGGTGTTGAAATTTGTTGAAATTTGTTTTACTTGCAAGAGGATTAATGTTTGTTCTCTTTTTTCAGATGTTCCTGCAGTCCCTTTGTTTTTTCAAATGGTTGGTTCCATCGTCCATAAAATTGGTCGGAAAAGACATGCGATTCAAATAGATCTGATAAGTGGGATGATTGTTCATGTAATCCCAAGCATTTTGTTGAGTCAATATTACTGTACAATTGGTACCTTTTTTGTGCCAATCACTGGTCGAATTGGGGACACAATTCCGTCGGATCTGCTCGTCGCCGCGTTGTTGGGTGTTGCCGGTTCTTTGTTGTGGGTTGTACCTACGGCATCTTTGCATGGTACTAAATATAATAAATACCAACCTGAACGTGCATCATTACCCTTTGTATTTCGTTGGGCAAGTGTTGTTACGGGTATTGTTCTGGTCTATTTGTTGAATCAAATCCCCTATACCAAAGAAAGAAGAAAACGTTTGTACGTGCAACAACTGGCCCGAACAACGTATGAACCTTGGCTGACCGTTCAAGAAACACCACGAATCAAAGAATACGACCAAGGTCTATGGGTGAATGCGTTCGACAAACGAGGGTTGACCGAAGATGTCGCCACGTTTGATGCCATTGATGAATTGACGATTGGCAGACAGCATGTGACATGTGAACATGACAAAGTGTATTGTGGCTTTCCGTGGTACTTTCCCGTGCAAGAAATGTTGCGCAATCAATGGTATGTGCCTGTTCTTGATACACCGTTTCCCACTAAAGATGAGACATTTCAATTGTCCATGGTTTCAAAAACAGATCTTGATGGAGGTGGGAAAAGGTTGGAATTTCTAGCGACGGGTCCATCCCACATGACTGTTGTGATAGAAGGCGAATTGAAACGTTGGAGTTTTACCAAAGATCGTGTGCCTTATAAAAGTTCAGAGAGTTGTAAAAAGGCCATGCTGAATCGACAGAACGACTGTCGTTTTGTCTTTTACTCCACTGGTCAATTGGGGACGTCGAATTGGACATTTTGGTTGGAAACGTCAAGTGGTGACGATGCTGGTAGTGTTGGGTTAACCCTGGCTTTTTATGGCCATTATGGTTTGGACGTGATGGCGGAAGGGGAAACGTTGAGTTCAGTACGGAGTCAACTTCCAGATTGGTTGACCATGGTGAGTTGGGTGAGTCATTGGCATCAATATGAATTTTAGTGGAGTGAGTTGTACCACCCGGGTAGTAGTAGTAGTTCGAAGTTATTTTGGTAAATACCCACTTCTTCTTCTGACCTGTGTGTGTACTACGGTACACACACATGTTAAATGATTTCTGAGGTATTTACCATGGTACAGTTTACAGTACTACCGAAGTACGGGTACCTTGTATTTGTGTGTACCTGTATTTGTGTGTACCTGTACGTACGGGTACTACAGGTACCGTACCTGTGTGTACCGGGTGGTACCGAGCACTTTTTAATGTATTTTTGCGGTCTTGGGTCAAGCATGATTTCTCTCCCCCTGCGATCCTTGCCCTGACAAATCACAGCACACGAAAACACGTTCAACATATTGATTGCAAACGTGACAACAAAGGCTGTTGTAGATCTAGTGTTCAAATTTGGAAGTTGTTCTACTTATTCCAACTTCCGCTCCAACCGCTTCAACCGCTCCAACCACTTCCGCTCTTGTAATCCTATCAGTAATTTTTTAACATGCTGCTTCAACACCTGTTTATCGTCCTGCTGCTGCTGCTGGGAACCAGTGCCGTAGAAATCAAACGACTCGACATGGATGATTTTCACCATCTTGGTAACTTCCTTCGTTCAATGCAAAAACAAGAATCACTGGACCATTTATACAGACCATTTCAAGAATACATCGTGCAACGTACGGTCCGTGGGGCAAAAGGAGATGTGGACGAAAACGACGACGAAGAGACTTTATTCTTTCGTATCTTTGCAGACTTTGGCCAGACAAATTTATTGGGCGCAGATTGGTCCGCCGACGATCTTGTTTTGGTCAAATCGTTGTGTACTACGTTGGTGAAAAAGATGAACAGGAGACGTAGATTGGAAGATCTGGAAGAAGAGGAAGTTCAAATAGGTTTGTAGTGTTAGTGCAGTTGTGTGTCAAATGTACTTGGGAAGCTCCTCAGGAAAAGAAAAAAGGCAACCGTAACATCGAGTATTGTTCCCAAAGGTCTTTCAAAGGTAGAAAGTGTACAATGGAGTACACGTGGGTAATGTGGTGCGACATTCGGTTCGCAAAAGGAGGGGACAGTACCGGGTGGTACGTACACTAGTAGTGGTGGTGTATACTACGTACTACTGAGTCTCTAGACACACATCTCACATCACACACACACACACTAGCAGCAACAGCACAAAAGTGTTACCTTTGGTACCTTGGTAGAAGCACCTTCGTGTGTTTTTAAAATAAAATGATTATGATTTTTAAAAGGTCAATCGTATATACACCCACCCAGAACGTCTCTTATTTCCTTGCTTCACACCAACGTTTCCTCGCCCTCCTTCTCCTCGCCCTCCTTCTCCTTCTCCTCCATCAACGGTTGCCCCGTCACCGCCAACACTCTTTCAATGGTTCTACCATTCGGTCTAATCTTTCTTGGTGACAACGCTAACAATTCACTGATTGGTAAATAAACACTGCGGTTGTTGCACAAACCAGCACTGAAACTTGTGTACCCTGCCATAGCACCATGCACCGCGTTTTGCCCCAACATCAACGCGTACATGCTGTCAAATGCATTGGCCGGTACACTTCGAATCATGTAAGAGGGATCAATGTATTTCACGGTCACATCTTTTTTTAAAATCTAGAAACATCAATGAAAGTAAAAAGTAACATGTTAGAAACCATTGGCAACCAATGACAACCGATAGAAAAAACACGCCACGTGACAAACAACACAACAGCCTCCACCACCACCGCCGCCACCACCGCCACCCTACCTGGTTGAAATAATCTTGGATTCTTTTTTTCATGTAAATACCAATGGGTGGCAATTTTGGTTGCGTGCCGTCCGCGGATGTTTTTGAATTTCGAGTTGTTTCTTGCAACAGATGTTCGGCGCCGGCACCTTCTGACAGTACTACAACGGCGTGTCCTTTGTTCAACAAAGTATTGTGCAAATGGTTAAAAATATTGGTACTGCTGTCCACATCAAAATCAATTTTCAATTCGGGGATTAACAATAAATCAACGTCACCGTGCGACGAAATTGTACTGTGTGCAGCAATGTAACCCGAATCACGTCCCATTAATTTTACAACACCAATGCCATTGGGTGCGCACGAAGCTTCCACTTTTGCTGATTTGATGGCTACTTTTGCTTCTGCTACAGCTGATTCAAACCCAAACGAACGATCAATGATACCGATGTCGTTGTCAATTGTTTTTGGAATACCAACCACTGACATTGGTATTTTCAATGCTTGGGCTAAATCTGCCACGGCCAACGCACCACGATGGGTACCGTCCCCACCAATGACAAACAACAGGTTGACCTGCCATGCCACGCAGGCCTGTAACACTTTATCGGCATCAAACCCACCCCTTGACGATCCCAACATGGTCCCCCCCACGTGCTGCACCCCGTCCACTTTGGCCGCGTCCAATTCCATGGGTGGCAGGTTTTCTTGTTTATGAAAACCCCACCAACCACCACGAATGCCCAACACACGGGGTACTTGATACGTCACTTTCAATGTGTTGGTCAGACTACAGATGACATCGTTCATCCCGGGACACAAGCCACCGCAGGTCACAATGGCAGCACAACTTTGATGTGGATCGTGATATGTTGTTTTGCGGGGTCCAGCACGCAAGTAGGAAAGAAGTCGAGTGGGGGGTGGGGTGGGGAGGGTGGGTGGTGGGGTGGGTGGTGGGGGGAGGGTGGGGGAAGCAGCCGCCGTAGTGCTTGTCGTACTGGAACGACTGCTGTCCAGCAGGTTCAATGGAATGGCATTGGCTTGCACAATGGAACCGATCACCACGTCGCCGTCACCTATGTAAGTGGCAAAGGGTTTGCCGGAAGGACGCACGTTTGGAAGTGCTTGGTCGGCTTTCAACGCAAACGATCGCAAATGAGTCACGTTTAACATTGAAACCGTCATGGTCCTGTCAACTTCCGTGGTCGTCGACATGTCAATTAGTACAAAATTTAGTAAAATTGTTTGTCACACTTTAGGGGCCAGATTGTTGCTTCTCCGAAGCTGAAGACCTCAATTTTTCCGGTCATCTCATCTCGACAAAACACCAACAAAACCGCAACAACAAGAACTGTGCAGCCCGTTTAGATACAAGCGAACTAACTAACCAGCTACCTAACTAACTAACTAGAAACGATGGACATTTCCCTTCCACAGACTTCCCTCATTGGCTATGGTGAAAACTCAGTGGAGACCCTCGTCACGACCGACGACACGGGTGGGGCGACCCCAGTCAACCGTCGTTCCGACCAGTTCCAAGAAGTGCATTACAAACTTGAAATGGCGTTGGCCCACGCCGACGTCAAAGTCACCCACCTCCAAGTCTGGGACGTCAGAAATCCTGCCTTGGTGGCTAAATTTGACCAACATCTGCGTCGGTGCCCGGGACAACCCCCTGTCGAATCCTGGGTCGATGTCGATGGGTTGGATGCTCACAATTCCGAGGAACAAATTTCCAAACGTGGGTTTCAATTGCGTTCGGGAGAGACGTCCATGAATTTTTCTACCGGTATTATAAACATTGCAAAACCACCCGAGGACGGGCGATCCAGTGGGTTAAATCGCTTTTTGTTGGCGGAGGTGTGCACGGGGCGTTCCTACCCCAAGGTGGACCCCAACGGTAAAAACGTTGTTCCACCCGGTTACGATTCCTTGTATTTGTACGACAACGAAACCACGGAAAAGGGCAACGGCGACGACAACAACAACAACAGCAGCAGCAAGACCGATTACGCGCACGAGTACGTCTTGACCAACATGACTCAAGTGTCACCACAATTTGTCATTCATTTCACAGTTGCGGCGGTGACCGACAGTGACCGGGCTAGAAATGCCAAAGCCAAAGAAGCACACCACAACAGTCAAGGGACCGATGTCATGGGGGATATCTTGGATTTGTTGGATCGTAAATTGCATTGGAGTCAAGAAAGTGTTCGCAATAAATTTCATGCGATCAATGCTTTGCAAAGTGAATTGTCCCAAGCGTCCCACGAATACAATAAAAGTTTGGACGCCAGTCACCAACAAGACGAGCGGTTGCAGGCCTGCCGTGCTCAATTGGCTTCCCGGCGTAGTGTCATCAACGACAAATTAAAAGAAGTGCAAAGCAATTCGGCGTTGGTCGAAGAACAATTGTATACCATGTTGCAAGATGCATTGTTTCAATTGCAAGATGAAACACAACGCAAATTAAACGTGTTGTTGGGGGAAGAATTAGAAATTCGACGTCGGGTGGCTCATATTGATTGGAGTGAAGATTGTTTGGCACGTTTTCGATCTGAATTGGGGCCACCCGATTTTGTTCATGCATGGCGCAACCATCGTCAAATACGTAAAAATTTATACCGTTACCGTGACATTGGAGGGTCCGTCTTGGACCAAGTGTATGCGGACATACGAGTGGCAGGTGGGGTACAAATTGTGACGGAACATGGACCCACAAATGTTCTGATTGGCAACAATGGTGGAAAGGGGGGCAACAACGACAACAACGGTGTGGATGGTACAATGATGAATGAATTTCGTCAAGAAGTGTTTAAAACCTCTTCGCCGACAAAAAGTGGCCGTGGTACGCAGGGTTACAGCAACAACGACAACATGATGGTCGGTACCAACAGTTTGGCCAGTTCCATTCGTACTGAAATTCATTCCGGTACATCCAAACAAGCACCCAATGTGTATGCCTCTTCACCAACAGTCGCTTCCTTGGGTCTGCCCTCGGCAACACTTCGTCCAGCTACGTTAAACCCATACGATCAAAATGCTTTGAAAGATGACAACACTGCGTTTTCCTCTTCGGAAGCCATTCAAAGTGAATGGTCACAAGTCATGCGGAAAGATTGGGGCTTGCCTGAACCACCCGCACCCACCAACAATTCACCTTCCAAGCTGCTCGATGCCTCCTCTGGTCCTGGTTCCTCCTCTTCCTCCTCTTCTTCGTCCAACACTCCCTCCTTCAGTGCCGTGGATGCATTCGTCTCACAGACCACCGGTGGTGGTGACCCCAACAATGTTGCAAATGCTGGTGATTTCAAAGACAACGACCACCCCGACGGTCTTGAAAATGGCAACAACAACAATTCATCGGCCCCGGCCCCACCGTCTGGTTTTCCAGGAATGGTCGTACCACCACCACCCACCCCGTCCATGGAACCACAAGGCGATCGCACACGTCCAGAAGGAATCATTGGCCAATATTGGGATCGGTATTCAATGACATCCACTAAATTAAGAATGCAAAGAAAAGGAAATACAGATACATTGCCCTTGTTTCAAAGTGCGATCATTCAATCAAGTGCCGACAAACTGTTGGTACAAATGAGTTTACCAAGTCCAGCATCAATGATGTTGGAAAATTTAAACATTGACCCATCGTTGAGAAACGTGGAAGATATACAGACGTCCATTATGGAAAAATTACAAGATTTAAATATGGCAGAGGCGGAAGATGGGGAACCAGAAATTGGTTTGATGTTTGTGTTTAAATCAAAAGATTACATATTTGGTAGTTTTGTTGAAAAAAAATTTAAATTTCATTTGGCAGATACTGACATGCCGGCGGAAGTCATTGGTTCGCATTATGGTTCGAAAAACAATCATATGTTTAGTGTTACCCATGATCTTAAAGTAAGTTTACTTGGTTGTTGTTGGTTGCTGTTGTTGTTGGTTGCTGTTTTTCGAAATAAATCAAATTTAACACATTTTTTTTATGCACCTTTTTTTTTTGGGTTGTAGATTCCATACAATGGAAGAGTACGTGAAAAGGTACCCCAACCCGAATACAAGCAATGGGGCAACGTAGATGAAGATACCGGTGAATGGGAACCGTTTACGAATAATCCATACAATACAACGGGTTGGGAATCTTTTTTTGCTGATGTTGGCATGTTGAGATTTGGTCAAACTGATTTAATATTGAACAAAAATTTAGATACGTGCAGTTCCAATTTAGAATCTTCCTTTGGCTGTTCCTTTCGTCGACCATTGCGTTCAACGATCTTGGCGGGATCGGAGCGGTTCAGCATTGATCAATTAGAAGTGTTTTATGTGACGAAAGAAACTGGTGGTTATCAAGAACACGGTGACGAGTACAATAACCTTGGATATTGAATAAATTATTTTTTTTTGCCAAAAAGTAAGAAAATAACAAAGTGTGGGTGTCCAACAAGTACAGTGGCAGGGTACCGAGAAATAGACTCTATGGTACCGGGTAGCGCACCAAATAAATATAAATTGAAAATTACCTTCTAATAACTACGTCGGGCTGTGGTACATGTTAATGAGTGTTGTTTATAGTACTAGTAATGTGTCTAGTGCGTACTGTATAATATTACATACATACATGACATACAGTATGTGGTCAATGTCAATGCAGAATGACCTCGACCATATGCCGACGACCACATTTTTGACGTGAACCCGACCAGCACCATTGGGTACATGTACAACACTGCCTTGAACCAATAGGATTGAAAATA
>Ga0115007_10001904_pt1 | contig 13192 bp, 11 predicted proteins | sample ArcOceMetagenome_2_FD_87166 | JGI IMG/M metagenome (GOLD analysis project Ga0115007, IMG submission 87166) | Marine eukaryotic phytoplankton communities from Arctic Ocean - Arctic Ocean ARC135M Metagenome | ecosystem: Environmental > Aquatic > Marine > Oceanic | place: Arctic Ocean | collected... | reverse complement strand
GAGTATATTACCAGTATTGATGAGGCTGGGGCTCGATGCCGTGGTGGTATTCAGGGTGCACGCTTACTTTCAGAAGCGATCCTAGAAGTCGACCTAAACGTTAACCCCGCTGCGTTAATGACGCTTGCTGCCCCTGAGTTACCGATAGGCCAATCCGTGGTAACAAGTGGCGACATCGCAAGTGTAAGTCTAAAGCCGCAAGATCGTTTAGATAATAATGAATCGCACTGTATTGGTACGGTTACAAAAACCTATAATTTGATTGATAGTCGTGAAGCCGTAAAAGGCATGTCTTTTATTACAGGCATTAAACCTGTGGCTGCTAACCCTTATCAAGCCTGCTTTGATGAACTTTTACATGAGTTTATTAAGCCGCCTGGAACATTAGACCTTCAAGAATTTGAAGTCTTTAAGCAGTTGTTTGTATCCACTTGCGGCATCAAATAAAACAATAGGTTATCTCGCTATTATATGAAAATACTTCATACGTCAGATTGGCATTTAGGGCGGCAATTTCATAATGTATCCCTGCTGGAAGATCAGCGCTATGTGCTCAAACAAATAGTCGATTATGCGGTACAATCTTCCGTCGATGTAGTGATTGTGGCGGGGGATATTTACGATCGATCTGTACCCCCAGCTAATGCCATCAGTCTCATGAGCGAGATTGTGAGTCAATTACATAAAGCCGGTATCACCACCATTATTACCTCGGGTAATCACGATGGTGCCGAACGATTAGCCTTTGGCGCCGGAGTCATGGCTACGCAAGGTGTACATCTGCTCAGTGATCTTTCTCAGCTGTGTGAGCCAGTTGTCGTGAATGATGAAGTCGCATTCTACGGTATCCCGTATGCCGATCCGGTGAGTGTTCGCCACACCTTTGGCGTTGAAGTGAATACCCATGACCAAGCTATGGCGTACTTAATACAGCGGATTACGGAAGTAGCCGACCCCGCGCTGGCCACCGTTGTCATTGCGCATTGCTTCATCGATGGCGGCGAAGCCTCTGATTCTGAGCGGCCATTATCGCTTGGCGGTGCAGGTTGTGTGAGCTATCAGCATTTTATGCCGTTTGATTACACCGCACTGGGGCATTTGCATGGCCGTCAATTTAAGGGCAATGCGCGCATACGTTATTCTGGTTCTCCGCTTAAATACTCATTTTCCGAAACAAAGCAGATTAAATCCTTCACCGTTATCGATTTATCTTCTGAAACATTCTCCTTTGAGCAGATCCCGTTGATACCGATACGAGATATGCGCCGCTTGGAAGGCGAGCTGAGCGAGATTATCGGGGCGAGCGTTACCGATACTGCCAGCGATGATTATTTGCATGTTGCGTTAACGGATACCCACGCCATTATGGATGTGATGAGTAAACTGCGTGAAGTGTATCCAAATGTACTACATGTTGAGCGTCCAGGTTTAATGAAAAACAATGAAACGCGGGCATTAAGCCAGAAGCGCCAGCAACAAAGTGAAGAGCGTATGTTTGAGGATTTTTTTAACCAAGTAACAGGTGGCCCTATGACGCCTGAACAACAAACACTCTTACACAAAACGCTTGTCTCACTACTGGATTAAATGCAGCCTATTCTATGACACCTTTACAGCTTAGCTTTACCGCATTTGGTCCATTTCCTAATAGTGAATCAATAAATTTCAATGATTTAGGTGTAAATCCTCTATTTTTGATTAATGGACCAACAGGCGCAGGTAAGACGACCATTTTGGACGCCATCTGCTTCGCCTTGTACGGTCGCACCACAGGCGATGAACGCAGTGGCGATCAAATGCGTTGTGATCTAGCCCATGCCGATACGCTAACTGAGGTTGTCTTCAGCTTCCGTATAGCTAATGTTAGTTATCGAATCAGACGGGTGCCAGAGCAGCCTAGACCTAAGGCGCGAGGTGTTGGATTCACACAGCAATCTTCTGAAGCTCAGCTGTGGCAGTTAGATGCTGCCGGCGAACCCGAAAAATTACTTGTCAGCAACAAAGTCACAGAAGCGAATCAAGCTGTGCAGCAGTTGCTTGGCTTGAGTGTTGATCAATTTCGACAAGTAATGGTATTACCTCAAGGCCAGTTCAGAAAGTTACTGACGGCGGGCTCTGCTGACCGAGAAAAGATTTTTAGTCAGCTTTTTCAAACGGGGGTATATGCCAAACTGGAAGAGGCATTAAAACGTCAAGCACTGGATCTGAACCGACAGCTAGAAACAGTCAATGCATCTCGGCAGGAGCTATTGGCTCAGCATGATATTGATCGCATAGCGGAGCTGAATGTTGCTATCGAATCGGCCAATGTGCACCGACACCAGGTACAGCTTGCCAATTCCTCTGCTCAGATCGCATTTTCGATCGCTGAAAAAACAGTGACACAAGCTGAGCAATTAGACAGCGCTTTTGTACAGTTGGATACGCTCATTACTAAGAAAGCTGAGCTGCAAACTAAAGTAGGCGCTATCCAGAATGATAGGGAACAACTCACGTCGATTGAGCTAGCCCAGAGTATTACAGGTGTTTACCAAGGCAAGGTGTCAGCTCAAGCGGCGTTAATAAACATCCATGAACGTTTAACAAAAGCGACGACAAATAAAGAGCAAGCTGCAATAGGGCGTATCAGTGCCGAAGCCAAGCAATCAGAGATTCCGATGCTTCAAGAGCGACAAATGTCGACGCAGGCGCATATTCATCAATTAGAGCGATACTCAGCGTTAGCTGGTGATTTTCAGAACGCACTAAACCAACAGCAGATAGCAAATAAGCAGTTTGCCGATGCGGCTAGTACAAGTGAGCAAAAGCGAGCGGCATTACACCAAAATACAGAAAGCCTCGAGCAATGGTCGGTTTATCAAAAGGAGCAAGCTAAGCAGGCAGAAGGCTTATCAGCTGCTCAGCAGTCTGGGTTTGAGCTCACAGTTGCCGTTGACCTGGCTAAGCAACGTGATGTATTAACGAATCAATACAGCGTCAACGAAATACGATTAGCGGAGTCTAAAGCCGCAGGCTTGCGTTTAAAAGCTGAATTAGATGAGTTAGAAGGTGCGGCTAATCGCCTAGAGCGTGATTGGCACTTAGGGCAGGCGGCACTGTTGTCCCAAACTCTGGTGGATGGAGAGGCTTGTCCGGTATGTGGTAGCCTAGAGCATCCATCACCTCAGCACTCTGAAACAGTATTGCCAACACAAGATCAGATAAAACAGGCACGTTTACAGTCTTCCAAAAAAGATCAGCAGCTAACAGAAGAGAGATCTAGCTATCGCTTTATAAAGAAAGAGTTAGAACGGTTATCTGTTGATCTACATGAATGCAAAAGTAAGCTTGATACGTATTCGTCATTGAGTTCAAGTGAGATAGAACTTAAAGCGAACGAAACTAAAATTCAACAACAGGCCTGCATACAAGCAGATAAAGAACTACGTTTGGCAAACGATCAAATTGATAAACTAAACCAAAAAATCAATATTGATCGGTCAGAGCTAGAAGCAAACAGCCAGCTGCTAAGTCGTTATCAAGCTGATAAAGAAGTGGCGGCTTCGAGTGTGGCTAAGCTGGCTGCTGATTTACCAGAAGCGTTTCGAGAAAGCCCTGCTGTTGATCATGCTCTCGTCACCGCTAGGGCGACCCTCACTGAATGCGCTAACGCTATCGAACAAATCACAACCGCCATTCAAAAGGCGCAAAGCCTTTGGCAAAGCCAAGAAGCCGTCGAGAAGGCGATTCAAGAGGAGTTGCCAGTTGTTGAGTATAACGCAGCGCAGGCAGTGCAGAAGTTAACGGAAGCATTAGATGCCACTACGTTTGCGGATGAAGCAGCCTTTATAAAAGTATTTGAGCTGGCTGATTCAGCACAAGCGATAAAAGCAAGAGTTGTGCAATACGATAGTGCCGTAACGGCAAATCATGCCGCTATTGAGCAGATAACACAACAGATAGGTACAAAAGAACGACCTAATATCAGTAGCTTGTCTGATAATCTTAATCTACTAAAACATACTAAAGAACAAGCTAGCAGCCGTTGGATAAAAGCAGATCATTATGTATCGGACTTGCTCAAAACCCAATCTCGGTTAGATACCATTGCAGCTAAAGCTGATGAACTTGATAAAGCTTTTGCCGTCGTTGGCACGTTAAGCCAAGTTGCCAATGGTCAAACATCCAGCCGAATTAGTTTGCAGCGTTTCGTGCTTAGCGTGCTATTAGATGATGTGCTGATTGAAGCTAGCCAGCGTTTGTTGCTGATGAGTAAAGGGCGATATCGCCTGCTACGTAAAGAGGAGCGGTCGTCGGGTAATGTTGCTTCGGGCCTCGATCTTGAAGTAGAAGATACCTATTCTGGACGTGTCCGTCCCGTTGAAACCTTATCTGGTGGTGAAGGGTTTATGGCAGCGCTTGCGTTGGCACTGGGCTTATCCGAAGTGGTGCAGGCTTATGCGGGCGGGATTCGCTTAGACGTACTCTTTATTGATGAAGGTTTTGGAAGCTTAGATCCTGAATCGTTAGATTTGGCTATTCAAACACTGATGGACTTGCAACAAGGCGGAAGAATGATCGGGATTATCTCTCATGTCGCTGAGTTAAAAGAACAGATGCCATTAAGAATTGACATTGAAGCGAGTCGAACGGGGAGTCGCATTGCGCTGAGGGATCATTAAATAGCTATTCTATTATAATGATTCCGCTGCTTTTTGGAGCGGCGTTGATCTAAAGCGCTCCATAAATGCTCAGAGCGTGCGATTCAGCAGTAGTGGATTTTGTCTAAATAGGTGTGTTGCTTAATACGTCCTTGGTAAGTCATCGGGGTTGCACTGACCAGCTTCTTAAACTCTTTTAAGAAGTGAGATTGGTCCGTAAAACCCAAATCACACGCCATATCCGAGAAAGTAATTTCTTTATGGTTAATTGCATAGACAGCAGATTGGCAGCGAACTATACGACAAAAAACTTTGGGAGAGAGCCCTAAATCAGACAAAAACTGACGCTGTATTGTTCGTGTTGTATAGCCAGTCAGTACTTCTAATTCATCAATACGAACGTTCCCTTGATGATCACATATATGCTTGATCGCGGCCGTTGTAAGAGGCGAGAAGTGTCTCGCTTTTTTACCGTTAAAATATTCCTTGAATGAGGTGACTTGTGATAGGAAATCAGATTCACTCACAATAGCGTCAAACACCTGCTCTGACTCGGATGCGACGTTTAAAAAGCTTACATGTTGCTCTATCAATTCTTTAGCCGAAACATCTAACCAATCCGGCATTATTCCAGAAGCAAATCGCACACCAAAATACCGATGTTTGGGTATGAGTTCTATTTGCATGGCTTCCATCGGTGTTCCATACACTTCGGCTTTAGGTGATGTTTTATCGCAGTCAAAAAGTATATCTACACATCCATCCGGTATGGCAAAAATTGGCTCCGACGAATCACCAGCCTCAAAACCATAGTAGTGTGAAATCGTCGGCTGATCTGAACCAGCCAATGAAAATTGCTCGGCAGCGCTGAGAACCATCCAGGGTTGTTTAGACCGGATTCTTGCTAAGTGGCTAACGATAGCTTGCTTTGGCATTGAGTTGTCCTCAATTTTTTAATATATCGAGGCTTCAGCAAGATAGGTGCCAATAGCAAAGCTATAGCGAGCGTTCATACCGCGCATACCCAATTAATAAACCAGCTTATGGCTTTAATTCACTCCATCTACTCATATGTCGCAAATTTACAATACGCCCAATTTTTACCGCTCTAGGATTAACGACATGCAAGCTATACCGGTTTATTTACTACGCCGAAGAAGTAAGCATCCGATAACGCAATCAATAACCTACAACGTCTTATAGGGTCATGTTATGTCTAATGCAACGCCTACCAACGCATCGTCTGCCAATACGAGAATTGATTTTATTTATCTATCTGAACCGGACATGATTAAAGCCGGAGTAACCGATATGCCTCTCTGTGTTGACACAATGGAGGATATGTTTGCGTTGCTACATAAAGGCGACTATCGAATGGCCGGACCCAATAATGATTCGCATGGCGCGATGGTGACTTTTCCTGAGGAACCCGAAATCTCTACCATGCCACGCCACACCCCCGATCGCCGTTTAATGGCAATGCCTGCTTACTTGGGTGGGGATTACCAAACCTGTGGTGTTAAATGGTATGGATCAAACATCGCGAACCGTGATAAGGGCCTGCCGCGCTCTATTCTAATGTTTACGCTTAATGATGCTGATACAGGGGCACCTTTAGCACACATGTCTGCCAACTTGCTCTCGGCATATCGCACAGGCGCTGTGCCTGGAGTAGGGGCGCGTCATTTAGCACGTAAAGACTCAAAAGTGATTGGCTTGTTGGGCCCGGGTGTAATGGGAAAAACATCGATCGCAGCATTCATGGCGGCCTGTCCTGATATCGACACGCTAAAGGTAAAAGGGCGGGGTCAAAAAAGCCTCGATAGTTTTCTTACCTGGGTGCACCAAACCTTTCCGCAAATTATTGATGTGCAAGTCGTCGATACGCTTGAGGACGTCGTCCGTGATGCGGATATCGTTACTTACTGTAATTCGGGCGAAACGGGTGATGTATCGACGTATCCCATTGTGAAACGTGAATGGGTTAAACCCGGCGCTTATATATCAATGCCTGCTTACTGTCGTTTTGATGAAGCACTTGAAAAAGGTGATGTTCGTAAAGTTATGGATAACATCGGTCTTTATGAAGCATGGTACGAAGAAGCGCCTAAACCCTGCCATATGTACATTCCTATTATAGGTTGTCGCTTCATGGACATGATACATGAAGGCTTGATAACCAAAGATCAGCTTGAAGATTTAGGCGCTATAGCGGCAGGTGAAGCGGCTGGGCGGATAAATGATGAGGAAATTATCGTTTTGTCTGTCGGTGGTTTGCCAACGGAGGATGTGGCGTGGGCAACAAAAATCTATAGAAACGCCCTTAAAGATGACATTGGTGTAAAGCTAAATTTGTGGGATGTACCCACTCTTCGTTAATAAGCGTGATGACTTAGATGCATCACTTAAGTGCTTTAGCGGCGTTTATCTTACACCGCCCATGTCGGCTTATAGGGAAAAGTCATGAGCAATATTGTAAAGGTTAAAACAGGTTCTCCATTTGAAGAAATGGGTAGCTATTCACGCCTTGTAGCGGTTAATAACTGGATCTTTGTTTCCAATACTGCTGGTCGTAACCCAGATACCCAAGAAATAGATGAAGACGTTATTACACAAACGGATCAGGTGTTTGCCAATATCGAGCGGGCATTAGCCAGCGTTGATGCGAGTTTATCTGATGTCGTTATGTCGCGTGTATATATCCAGAACCCTAAAGATACGCCAGCCGTTATGGATTTAATAGGTAAAAAGTTCCGCGGAATCAATCCTGCAACCACGGTTACCTGTCCTCCGTTGGGCTCCACTATTTATAAAGTAGAGCTTGAAGTAACCGCTTTTCGTGGTGCGTCAACGGGCTTCGTAACCGAGATTAATCTCGCGTAATGGTAAACATGATGGGCGCGTAATGTGTGTGCTTGTCGCTGGATAATATTGGTGACCTATGACAGTAAAGCTCATTCCCATATCAACGCAAAATACGCTACCTAAATCCACATCGGTTGTAATCATTGGTGGAGGGATCGTTGGTATATCTGCCGCACTCGCGTTGGCTGAAAGAAACATTCCTGTTGTCTTGCTAGAAAAAGGCTATATAGCCGCTGAGCAATCATCTCGGAATCTAGGATGGATTCGTAAAACCAGTCGTCACGTAAATGATGTGCCTTTGGCTCAAGCGGCTGATCGTATATGGGCAGGTATGTCAGAGCGTATAGGAATCGATGTTGGTTATCGTCAATCAGGCATTATGTTTCTGGCTAAAACAGATGAACAAATGGCGGTTTATGAAAAATGGCTAATGTCAGTAAAAGACTTAGATTTAGGATCTAAAATATTGAATAAAAAGGGAATTGATAAGTACGTGCCTGGCGGAAACTCCGATTGGAAAGGCGCTGTTTACACCGCGTCTGATGGTAGAGCGGAGCCTTCAATGGTCACAACCGCTTTAGCCAAGGCTGCTATTGAAAAAGGGGCCATCTTAATCCAGCACTGTGCTGTTCGCGACTTAGTAAAGTCAGCAGGAAAAGTGAGTGGCGTTATTACTGAGCTGGGCGAAATAAAGTGTGATCAAGTGTTATTAGCAGGAGGGGCTTGGTCTCGGCGATTCTTGGGCAATGTGGGGCTTTCCTTACCAACGCTGCCGGTTATTGCTTCGGTACTAAGAACTAAACCTATCGAAGGGCCTACAGAAATTGCTGTTGGCGGCCCTGATTTCTCTTTTCGCAAGCACAAAGATGGCGGTTTTATCATTATGCAGCGCGGAAAAGTGGATGCGCCTATTACGTTAGATCACCTGAAAATTGGTCTGCAATTCAAAGAGCAGCTTCGGTTTGGAAAAGACGCGTTAAATATCTCGTTTGGTAAGGCTTTCTTTCAAGATTTAGCGATGCCTAGGCGCTGGCCATCGAATAAATCATCACCGTTTGAAGCTGTCCGTGTCCGTAACCCTGAAATAAACCACGAACTCTTAGAGGACGCGATAAACAATGTCAGCAAAGCATGGCCGGTGTTTAGAAAAGCAGAAATAGAAGAATCTTGGGCTGGCTTGATAGATGTCACACCAGACTCCACACCTGTCATTGATCGTATTAAAGCAATTCCCGGCCTAACCATTGCCACCGGATTTTCTGGTCATGGATTTGGAACAGGGCCAGCAGCAGGGCAATTGGCAGCGGATATGGTTTTAAACGATAGGTTACTGGTCAATCCAGACGCTTATCGGTTCGATCGATTTTTAAATTAATTAATCCTGTTATTCCATAAGGAGCATAACAATGAGCTATATATCTACGACTGAAAGTTTGAAGATGGCGAGTTCTCCCGTCATTGGGAGTAATGGTAAAAAAATGGGCTTAATGACAATGATGGCGATCTGTATAGGTCTCGTTATTGTTCAAGGGGCTATGATCTCGGCGATGCAAGGAATCGGTATGGGAGGGATGACTTTTGTCTTTGCCATGATCGCGGCGCTGATTATTTCTCAATTTAACGCTATGAGCTTTGCAGAACTATCGCTCATGTTTCCTCAAGAGGGAACATTGGCGACTTATACGCAAAAAGCGATTGGACATTTTCCAGCAATCGTATCAGTTTTCGCCGGATATGTGATTGTTGCAAGCCTGGCTGTTCCAGTAGAAATGTTTCTTGTTGATGCTATGTTAGCTGAATTACTGCCGGGGGTGTTCCCTGAAAAAATAATACCTATCTTAATTTTAATCGCTTTAACTATTACCAATCTAGTGGGTAAAAATGTCTTTTCTAAAGTTCAGAATTTTGTTGCGTTTATCTTGGTAAGTGTTTTGATTTTATTAGGATTAGTTGCGATAACAGGAGCTGATCAGCCTCATCCCGTGATGATGGGGACGCCGGTAGATTGGGGATTTTCTGGGGTTATGGATGGAAGCTTTGTCGGTCTTATTGCCTTGGCTATGTGGCTGTTTGTAGGTGCTGAATATATCTGTCCAATGGTGAATGAAGTTAAAGATCCAGTTAAGAATATCCCACGTGCCATGCACCTTTCGCTGTTTGCTATATTTGGCATCTTTTTGGCTTTTGTCTACGGCGCTAGTTTGTATATGGATACTGAAGCCCTATTGGGTGCTCCAATTCCATATCTAGATTATGCCAATGCTGTATTTGGCAAAGCAGGCTTATTTATAGCAACAGTGATGGCGTTGGCAGCCACATGCAGTACTGTTAACACCATTTTGGCTGCTCTACCCTGTATGCTTCATGGTATGGCGGAGCAAAAACAAGCATTCCCACAATTAAAGGCACTTAACCGTTTCAAAACTCCATGGGTTGGTATTGTAATGATGGCTGTATTCACCACAATTCCATTTGTCACCTTAGGGATTGATTCATTAATTGTTCTGGTTATTGCTGCAACGACCAGTTACCTGTTGGCTTATATTATCTCTCATGTTGATGTCATCGTGTTGCGCAAGCGTTATCCAGAGCTAAACCGTCCTTACCGCACACCTTTGTATCCTATCCCTCAGGTTGTAGGGATTGTGGCGATGATCTATGTAATTATTAATAACTCACCAGCACCTGAAATGACACAAATGATCTTCAGTATTGCCGGAGGGATGTTGGCTGTAGTGGGCGCGATTGCAGCGCTTTGGGTTAAGTTCTACATGAAACGTGATTTATTTGAACCCGATATGGGTTAGCGCTCATTTCACGTTGAAACTGTAACTACCTAGCATTAGAAGTAGGCTTAACTCAACAGATGGACAGGTATGTTCATCTGTTTTTCCGTTATAGGTCTTTATTATCAAACAATTAGAAGTCTTTTATTTTAAGCTAAGCAGTAGAGGCTTCAAGGCATAATTTACTATTAAAACGCCACTTTTAATAATATGATACGTATTAAACAATACGTATTGTGTATTTTATGCAAAAAAAAACAAGTACTCGTGAAAAAGTTTTTTCCGCTGCAGACCAAATTTTACAGCAGGGGGCTAAACCAACCCAACAAAGCATTCGTGATTTAATTGGAACGGGCAGTATTAGTACAATAAATGCCGCTCTCAATGATTGGTGGGGCAGCTTGTCTGATAGAATCGCTCGTAAACAAGAGCACCCTGAGTTGCCAGAACCTGTTTTGTCAGCGGCTAACCAGCTATGGGATCAGGCAATGGCATATGCTCATCATTCGTTAAGTAATCAACGGCAAGAATTACAGTTAGCCCTTAACCAAGCAAAGCAACAAGCTAATGCTGAGCTAGATAATATGAGGCAACTAGTAGACCGCTTGCAAGACACAAATGCAAGCTTACGTTCTGAGTTAGATGACGCCTTCCGATCAGAAAAATCCGAGCAAATTCGATCATCAAGTCTTGAAACTCAAGTAATTCGGTTGACCGTTGAACGTGATGATCTTAATCGGCAAGTGAAGCAACAAGAAAAAATCGCTAACAAAGAGCCTCTATCAGCTAATATTGATACAGGATCACCAATGGTCGTAGATCATGAAAAGATGATTGAGATACGGGTTGAAAACAGAGTTCTTTCTAATAAAATCAAAGAATTAGATTCAGTTGTTAAATTAAAGAATAAAGAAAATAAGCACTTAACTGATCAGTTAGCTTTGCAGGAAAAAGAAGCAATACAGCAGCAACATAGGCTAGAATTAGTATTGGCGCAGCAAGATGCACGCTATGAGGATGTTGTTAATGCATTGGCCAGTTGTAAGCTTGAGCTTGCTCAGGTAAAAAATAACAATTAGTTTGTATGTATATGACCCTTTATCAGGAAAAAACATGGATACTGTTCTGCCCGCAAATGCTGATTTGGAAACAATACGAGCCGCCTTGTTAGGACTCGCTGCCGGGGAGTCAATCGCATGCCAATCAGAAACTGTTTTCTCTAAAGCTAAATTACTTTTAGTGAAGGAAAAAATAACAGGCATTAGTATTCAGTTATTGGACCAGGATGGCTACGTTATCAGGCAAGTAACTGGGAAACGGCGCAGTGATATGGAGGAGGGTGAGTTTAGCGATCGCCAGCAAGCCGTTATTCGTGCACTCGAAAAAGTATTAAAGCACTGTAAGCAAGAAGGTGTGCGCTTAGTAGGCTATAGTGATGAGTTAGTTGCATACCCAGCTCGCTGTCAAGACCTGTCACAAGCTTCCGTATATGCGTTAGATGTTAATACGCATGGTGCCTATGCTGGTGCCGATTCAGATTCATCTTGGGCTGGCGAATAGGGTCGCTATTAAGCCAATAAGAGAGCCTTTCAGTATATGCAAAAAGCAAAAGTATTATTAGTCGATGATCATGATATTGTCCGAGCTGGTTTTCAGCAATTGCTGGACATGCATCCTCAGATTGAGATTGTTGCACAGGCCAATAATAGTCAAAAAGCCTTCGAAATATACAAGTCTACTATGCCTGATGTCGTTATCATGGATTTGTCGATGCCAAGCGACTCCGAATCCATTGAGGCAACCACGGCGCAAGGTGGCATTGAAGCAATCAGTAAGATTATGAGCTTCGATAAAAATGCCAAAGTTATCGTACTAACCGTTTGGGAGTCCAATCCATATCCAGCCAATTTGGTTAAAGCGGGTGTAAAAGGCTATTTAACGAAACGATGTGCCCCTGATGAGTTGGTACAAGCTGTGTTAACTGTCTATAAAGGAGGCGAACACTTTTCGGAAAGTATCAAGGCTATTATTGACGGATCAACAGGCGAAGAGAATCCTTTATCTCAGTTAACAAAGCGTGAAATGCAGCTCTTTGCATTATTGGCTCAAGGACATTCTGCTGCACTTATCGCTGAATCCATGTTTTTAAGCACTAAAACAGTCCATGCTCATCGATCTAATATTCTAAGAAAACTTAAGCTAGCTAATAACTCTGAATTAGTTCATTTGGCAATTCGCCAAGGAATTATTCAACCTTGACGTCTCAGGAAGATAATCCTTTATTAGATGCCGAATTCTTTTGGCACAGCATACTCGAAGGTGATCAAATCATTATTGAGGTTGATTACTTTGTAGATCACGAGCTTGTATTACGTCGTGGTCGTCCTTATCAAGTTTTATCTAAAACCGAACCAAGTATAAGTAATATGGCTTTTGTTGTTGAATCAGACATCACAGGCCAATTAGTTTCGGTACATCCATTCATGATCGATGATTACATAATCAATCCAGAACGTCCTGCAATAAACTAATTCTACTAAACGAAGTAGGTATTCACCGTTATCTAAAGTGCCAGATAGCGTATTTTTTTCGCTATATTTAACTTCGTATAATGTATATTATGTTAAATTGGTTATTATGTGAATCCTATGTTGTTAAGAAGACCTGCGCTTTTTAGTATAAAAGAGGCTTAGCTGATTAATTACCTTAATTAACGCTCTTATTCCTATTCCTAGATCTTTTTTTATAGCAGCACCCATTAACAGTTCATTACATAAGCTGCCTAATTGTTTAATGGTCCACTTTAAGGTGCTGTTGTAGGTTTTCTTCGTGCGTAGAGACGCTAAGATTTATTTTTTGCGAGTAAAGTCCCACTCTATGCACGTAGCGCACGGTGATATG
>Ga0115007_10001902_pt1 | contig 13199 bp, 12 predicted proteins | sample ArcOceMetagenome_2_FD_87166 | JGI IMG/M metagenome (GOLD analysis project Ga0115007, IMG submission 87166) | Marine eukaryotic phytoplankton communities from Arctic Ocean - Arctic Ocean ARC135M Metagenome | ecosystem: Environmental > Aquatic > Marine > Oceanic | place: Arctic Ocean | collected... | reverse complement strand
TCTTTTGGCTGAATATGTTTATGGTATGCATATTGGATTGTTTACTGAATTAAACAGTCAAGAATATGGAACATTATTTGTAAGTGAAAATGGAGATGACTTTTATTATATGGGTATTTTTGATTCGACCACTTCATATGTTTCTTTTGATTATGAAGAAATTAAAAAATATAATACCGGATTTCGTGTTATTAGAGCAGTGAAAGTTCTTAGTAATAGTGGTGTCGGTATTACCAAAGGCGTTACATTTGTACATTTATGGGTCAACCATAGTGATGTGGGTTTGGATACATATGGTGGATATTTAGTTGATTTGTATAATGGAAATCATATGAAACATGTAAATCATATTAATAATTTGAATTTTACAAATATGTGTTTGGCTCTTGATGGTGGCGACGAAGGAAGTGGTGAAGATGATGAAAATGTAACAACCACTGTTTTTACTACGCTTTTTCCTTTTACTAATACTAGTATCAGCACAACAAGTATGAAAACCACGATACTTACTCCTAATGTATCTACTACTATTTCAACGACCACTCTTGCGACCACGACTGTTAAACAAAATAAAAATGAAGCTACTCTTGAAGAATCCTTTGATTATATGATTTTGCTCTATACTCTTCTTCCTATTGTAATTGTTATTATTGTTCTGGTATTATGGTTTTACTTTAAAAATAAGAAAAATAAGAAAAATAGAACGGGTTCTGTAAGACGTTCGATTGAAAGTCAAAGTGAAAATGAATTTAGTAGAGACATGGCAATGACACGACCGGATATGGTTATGTATAAAAATCCTACTTATGTTCCCTTTCCACCGCAAAGTTTTAACAACTATACAAGCGATTAGAGATTTATATTTGAGCCCGGTACAGATAATTTGATTTACGGTTGATTTATGTTAATTATCAGATATAAAAATATAAATTCGAGATATTCGCTTATTGGTTATGGTATTTTTATTTTTTTGTTTAATGTCTTTACTGCGTCACTTGATGACGTTTCATAAAATGCTGGAATATATCCGTGTATAAATGCCTTTGTTGACGCGATTAACATTATTTTTGAAAATTCTAAAGAATGTTGCTTATGTTCACTATACGACATATTGATTTCTTTTAAATGTACTTTTGTTTGCTTTCCTATATTTGCGCTTTTAATGACGTTTGTAAAAAAATATTTTAACATTCTAATTGTAATATTAAAATATTAAAATATTTGATTTGTTTTATTTGTTTGATTTGTTTGATTTGTTTGATTTGTTTGATTTGTTTGATTTGTTTGATTTGTTCATTTATATGTTAATCATCTTATCGTTAATATAATACTTTTTGATATTATATTGTTTCTTTATCTTTTTTAATTCTTCATTACAGTAATTTTCAATAGAAATACATCTCTCTATAAATTTTTCTACTTCTTTGAAATAATTTAATATTTTGTCTACCGCACCGGCATTAAATTTCAGTGTTGTTTTTATATATTCTTCGTCTTCTCCTCCACTTGCGTATGTATTTGGCTGAGTATTTTCTGGAACGCTGTAATAAATTTTATGTTCTTTCTTTGAAATATTCAAAACATCTACATCATAAACATTATTATATGTTTCTATTGTAATTGTTTCATATAACTCAAAGATTTGTAGAATTCTAACCGTCTTTTTATGTTCACGCTCTTTCTTTGAAATAATTGCCTTATATTTCTCCTCTCCTATTTCACCCATAATGAATTTTACACGCATTTCTCGGAGTTCACCATCTTGATTTCCCATAACCAGTGCTCTCATTCTATAAATTATATCCCTATTATGATTTAATATTCGGTGAAAATCTAGAACATGATGTTTTGATATTTTATTAATAATTAGTTTACAATTAGTTAGTTTTGCCGCGATTTCGGGCTCGTGAATCTCTTTGTATTTTTCCATGTACGCTTTTTCTATAATGTCATCTAAGTTATTTTGATTTAAAATTCTTATGTATTTATTTGTTATTTTCATAAGATCTCGGAGAGGGTTATGAAAATGGGTGCGCATATGATAATAATCAGGGATACCACCACATGCTACGTCTCCTGGATTGTGTATGGCACCATGACCATTGCCTTCATTATGTTGCTGTATATATTGGTAATAGTGAGGATTGTGTATTACATCACCCATTACGATTTTTCCTGTTTTCCAACTAAATGCTACTTTACATTGTGTACACCACATCTGATCACAACCACTTGCTTTCATAATAGGTATGGAACACGTTGGACATGGCTTTGTTTCCTTTCGAATAAGAATGGCACTTTCGATGTTTTCTTTTTCACATACATGATTGGGATCTTTTGTAGCACCGAGACATTCGAAACACTTGGAACAAGCCCACTTTTCACATGCAGCGCATTTCCATGCAGACGAAAGAAACCCTTTACAGCCTTCGTATGGACAATTGTGGCTGAATTTCTTTTTTTCTTCTTCTTGATATTCGTCTGTATCAGGCATACCATATACTACTGGATTCTCATTTACTATGCGACCTAATCGATATCTTTCTATGATATTTTGTTTTCTCGCTTTTATGGTTTCTAGGCGATAGATTTCAAGGCGAACAATTGAAATACGATTACTAATTTCTTTATATTCTTCTTGAGCCTTTTTATTTTTTTTATAATCTTCGACCCGAACCATTGTTTCTGGTATACGGCTTTTTTCAATTTCGTAAAGAAGATTTGTTTTATGTTTTCGGTAAGTTATGTTCATAAATGTTTTGTTAATGGTTTCATATAGAAATTCATCGTTATGTTGTGTTTTACAGCTCATACAGTGTGGCTCGTCGGCTCGACTGATAATATAATTTTGAATACAGTGTTTACAGCATTCAAAATTACATTTGGGGCAATGAATTCGTAACTTGATTTTTGTGTATTTTTCATCGCAAATTATACATTGTTCTTCTTGCGTTGATTCTTTTGATTTTGGAGTTGTCATCTTTACTGTAACTTTTCTATTTTTTATTTTTTTGTTTCAATTTTACTTTCATGTGATTTTTCATATAGTTCCTCTGTATCCGGTGGATAAACATCATATGTCTTATTTTTGTAAAAATTAAAGTTATTTTCAATTATTTCGTCTATGTTTTTATTTAAAAGATTTACAGGCATTGCATACCGACTTTCTATTGGTGATGGTGGTGGCGTATCATTTATATATTCAAACACTAAACTTGGGGTGGGAACTGATTTTAATTCTTCATTTTCTCTCACTATTATATTTTCAAACCTCAAATTATTTCTATCATAATTCGTTTGTTTCCAATATTTTTTATTTTTGCTTGGAATTTCTATTGGAACGCTTTTTGATAATGCGTCATAATAAGGTAAGTCACATGATTTTACGGATGGTCTATTTATTGGAGATATTTGTTCGTGTGATAAAAGACTATTATTTTCTGGTTCGTTTATTACATAAAAAATATTGTTGGGGCGTATATATCTTCTACGATTTTTTATTGAACGAAAATAATTAATACATTTTTGAATATTACATGACTTTGTTATTAAAATAAGTATAATGAAAAATATATTTATCGCATTTGACAAAACTAATGGAGTTTCATTAATAAAGCAACCGTATATTACTGATGATGTGGCACCACTTATTTCTAAAATTAAAAATGTATAGGAAAGTCGGTTATTTTTTGACATATGTAATTCATTGTTTCTTATATTTAATATCATGTTGTTTGTTTTTGACCTGTATAATAAAATTATAACTGGTAAAAAATAAATAATTTGAAGAGATACAGATATATATCCGAATATATTGCCTACAAATGTATTTGTCGCGGAGTTTGGTGAAAAAGACATTAGGCTTATATTTTCATTTGATTTTATTTTTGACATTGATTGTATTTTCAAAAAATTGATTTCATTTTTGAAACTCGTCTTAAGTAATCCAAACATGAGTCCTATTACTCGTTCTAAAACTGCTTCTTCAAACTCTTTTTTCAACACCAAAATGAATAACTACGACAATGAAAATAACATTAGGCTGGTTTATGGAGCTGATGAGGAAACTCGTGATGATGTGGCGCAACAACCCGCAAAGAAAGTTGTTTTTGATGAGATCGCTCAACTGGAAAGGGTTGTGAATTCTGATTTTCCGTCGCTTGATGATGAATTGGATGTGGCAAAAGTTCTTGCTAATATGAAGTTTATTGGTCAAGAACTTTCTCAAAGCACCATTTCTGAAAAGCTCACTCCAAATTTTATGAAAACTATAATTGATGATTCAGTTCCTTTTTCGGATTTATTGACTTCGGAAAATAGGATGAAGAGGAAGAAGAACTCAGGAACTAATGGTATTCGTCACCGTGTTAACAAGAAGCATAAGTCAGACGGAGATTTGGATGTTATTAATGTTCTGAACCAAGTTGCGCTTGACACCTCTGGTCATATTGATGTTTTTCTCGAAGAGAACAACATGAAACATATTGTTTATGGAAATAATATCGATGTTCGCATAGAAGTTGAAATGAAACACGCGGATGCGTATTGTGTAGAAAAAAAAATGAACATTCGGGAATTTACCGTATGTAAGGAAGATGGTGCGGTGGCTACACTGGAGGGAGATGTCCATGTCAAGAAGGGTGACTACATTATGAAAGGAGGTGAAGGCGAACGATGGCCGCTGACTCAGTTGAAGTTTAAGCAGACTTATACGGAGAAGTCGGTTCCGGAGATTTACGAATATTCTACGTTGGCTGGAGGCGTGTTTTTCGCGTATTTGCTTTTGGCGATTTACTTTAACTTTAGTAATCTTTCGGTGAATCTGATTTCGATTTTGTATTTTGCGATGTTTTTCCCGCAGAAGAAGATTGCGATTCCCAAGAGCAAGGTGGTTTACGCCAAGCAAATGCGGGAGCCGTTTTATGTGAAGGTGTGGTGGAATGATTCGGCGTTGGTTGGAAAGGCGGATGACTATTTGCTGGAATATGGGATTGGTGATTACGGGGTTGTTGATAAGGAGATTTTTGAAAAGACGTATAGCATTTTGGACTAGGATGGGTAGAGTGGTGTTGATGTTTTATGAAGGTTGTGGGATTTAGATTTTGATTTAGAATTTTATAATAAATTTTTTATTTTTTGTTGGGATATTGTATAACGAAATGAGTAGAAACACAGGATTCGGAAGATTTATGTCACAAGAAGGGTTACCTCTAGCAAAAAGATCAAAACCACCACCAAAGTTTGGAAAGACTTTTTCTGGCCCACCCGCCGCCACAGGGTTCGGTGAAGGAAAAGTAAATTTGACAATGGAACAAGCAAAAGCCAATTTGTTGGCTATGTCAAAAGAGTTGAATGACCTCATTAATACTCAAGTTAGTCAAATTAGTCAAATTAGTAGTGCTGTTAAAGAAGATGATTTTGTTGGTATGATAGGAGGACCTCTTGAAGCTCCTGTTAGTGATGCTGAAAGAGCGGTAGCATCAAAAGTTTTGGGTGAAGGCAACGCAACTCCTGAAGTTGTAGGAAAAGCACGTACTATTGTTGCTTCTATGATTGCCGGGCTTATTGCTTATTCAAATCAAATGGGAGTTTTAGTTCCCGCAGTTGATGCTGCTGCTGGAGTTGGTGCCGTTGCTATTAGTACAGTCGCAAATTTTACTAGTGCTATTAGTCAAGTTGCTCTTGGCCTTTTAAGTATGCCTAGTCTACCAATGACTGGTCTTCGTGCTGCTGTTCCAATTGCAGGATTTCTTTGTAATCCAAATGTTCTTGCTTTGTTGCCTATTTTATTTTTAGGTTACAGCTTAAGTGGAAAAGATGCTAGACAAAGTTTACATAATGTATTAACAAGTGGTAAAGATGCTATTGTTGAAAAAGTTGAAAGTGTGTATGGTCTTAGTAAAGAAGCTGCCAATAATCTTGTTTCTAGAGCGGTAAGTGTTATTGAAGGTGCTGGTGATGGAACTATTAGTATGATTCAAGCCGCGTCTTCAGTTTATTTGAATTTATTCGCTAGCGCTTGTGCTGTTGTAGGAAGCGCTCAAGTCACGGGTCAATTTATTAGTAGTGTTCCTGGAAACATTGCTCAAGTTTTTAAAAGCGTTAATAATTCTATTTATTCTGGTATGGATCAAGCAAGAGCCGGAGTTGATAGTTTTGCCGACAGAATTAAAGCCGCTACCATGGAAGCTGCTGGAAACGTCATTCAACAGTGTCCTAGTGGCGATGGAGCTAGTATGGGAGGTCGTAAAACTCGCAAACGCGTTGGTCGTCGTCACCGTGGAAAACGTGGGGCTTCTACTCGTAAGGGTAAGGGTAAGGGTAGAGGCAAAACCAAACGCGGAGGTTCTACTCGCAAGGGTAAAGGTAAGAGCAAAGGACGTGGTAAAGCCAAAGGTAAAGGACGTGGTTCTTCTACTCGTCGCCGCCATAGCCGTAAACACTAAATTTTGATTTTTAAATAAAATTAGTTTGAATATGTTTGAATTAATTTTATTTAGACGGGTTTATTTAGACTGGTTTATTGTAGTTGTGTTTTGAAGTTTTTATGGGAATATATATATATATATATATATATGGCTCAAACAAGAAAAAATGGAAGGCGTGGGGGTGTTAAACGAGGTAATTCTAGACCTAATGTGACTTTGAATAAACCCATAAAATGTAGTGGTGTGGGTGTTAAAAAAATAGCACGAAAACATTCAGTAAAAAGGAAAAAAAAATCTTCTAGTGGTAAGAAAACTGTTAAACGTGCGCAGTCTGGGGGATTATGGGGAACCGTAGGTAGACAGTTAGACTTTGAAAGAAATACGGCACCCGGAGCTTTAAAAAAACTCGGTACCTTGGGCTGGCAAGTAGGAAGAACAACAAATCAATATTTGACTAGGGGTGTCTTTCCTGATTTAATTTATATAAATAATTTAGTTAGAGCGATTGCGTTGCGTGTTGGTTTAACTCCAAACATGATTGAGGTATTTGGAGCGCGTGCTAAGTCTGGTGTTCCCAAAACAATTCATAAAATAAGAACTAAAAAACCCGAATTATTTGAAGAATTTATTAAATTGGGAACTTTACAACAAATTCCAGAAGGTTATCTTGAAAAAAATGAGAGATTAAATGAATATACAAAACAATTAGAAGGAGAACTGACGGCTGTAGAACAAACTAGTCGTGATAATGTTAATTTAAAACAACTTGAAGGTGGAGTTGATGCTGCTGAAGGTGATGCTGCTGAAGGTCTAGGTTCTTCTACTGGTGGTGGAATAAGAAGAAAAGTTATAGATACAATTTTAAAACCATATCGCGGACTCATGAGACAGGCTGCGGTGGATCTTGTAAATACGAATAATTTAGTGAGACTTATTGCTTATCAATTGGGTATGAGTCCCGACATGATTAGTGAAATTGCGGGTTATCATAATGACCCAGAAGGAAAACATGGATTTCCAAAAACTTATTATAAAGATAAAAATAAAGTTTTTAGAGAATTGTTTGATAACCTTCCAAGAGTTGGAGCACCAGATAAAGATGGGAAAATAAATAAAGATGGATGTTATAATCATGGAAAAATTAATATTGCGGATAGTCATGGTGAACAATCTGATTCTGTTATGAAAGAAGTTCGTCACAATAGAAAGATACAAAAATTAAAAGAACAAAAACTTAATGATATTAATTCATATAAGGAAAAATATCCTGAAAAATCTGATGAAGAACTTGAATAGGAAATTAAAGATGTTTTAGAACGTAAACATTTAAGTGACGGTGTTGAACAAGTAAATCAATAAATAATTGATGATCTTTCCCCCCTCTAACTAACCATGAGCAGGACAATAACAATCTACAAATACGTAATAAAATAAATTAAAATTATTGAAATCTTTAAAATAATTTTAATAGCTATTTAGTGTTTTTTGCAGTGTTTATGGCGGCAAAAGGAACGTGTTTTACCTTTGGAAGTTCTGCGCGTTGATACAATTTTTATATATTGTGATTACACAATTTCTGGGTTGGGTTGATAAATATATTCTTTACTAAATATATATGCCAAGACATACTACTATGAAAAAACGTGGCGCTAGAACTGGAAAACGTCTTACTGGAACTAGAAAACGTCTTACTGGAACTAGAAAACGCGTTACTGGAACTAGAAAACGCGTTACTGGAACTAGAAAACGCGTTACTGGAACTGGAAAAGTTGGTGGGGCCGGAGAAAAAGGACGAAGAAGGGGTAACGTAATGAGTGTCATGACTGTCAAAAATCAGGGAAGAGATGTAGCTGCTACTCGTCGACTTGCTCAAGCCATGGCTATTCGGTTAGGTTTTAAACCTGAAACAATTGGTGATATTATGGGACAAAATGGATTAGATAATCTTCCTAGAAGTATTCGTAAAAGTTCTTCTGTAATAGATGATTTAACAAGTCTTGGACAAATTTCATCGCAGTGTGATAATAATACACCCATAGAGCTTGGAAAAGGCGGCGAAGATAGACAAGGTAATTTTTCATTCATGACTACTGTTAAGAGTCCCCTTTCAGTAGGAGCAAATGCAACCGCTAGTCGTCATCTTCTTCAAGCTATGGCCCTTCGGTTAGGATTTCAACCCAAAACCATTCGTAATATTATGGGTGAACGGGACTTAAAACCTCTTCCTAGTACTATTCTTAAAAATAAGACTGTAAAAGTCGAGTTAGGAAAACTTGGGAAACTTACAGGAAAATGTCTTAATCTTACTGATGGGCCTTTAGATACTACTGACAATAATCCAGATTTTAAAGACTTTGGAAATACTGGAAATACTTTAACACGAATTTTTAACAATAAAAAGAAGGCTGCACATTATAAGAACAAACTAAGAAATATGGGTCAATGATAAATGTCTTGAAATGTCTGGATGGTTATTTTTATTATATGAAATTAATCTATATGGTTCATATAGTAATTTTTCATTTTGGTAAAGTAAATAGTAGAATTAATCTATTTTTAGAAGTTATGGATGAGAGATTTGGCTCTGGGGGCTCTGGTGTTGGCTCTGTTCGCATTTCGTCTTTTAATTTTTTTAATAAGGATGATATGCGTGAATACAAGAACTTGGGTGGTGATTATGATGGGATGATTTTTCTTGGGAAAGGCGGATTAGGTAAAAATTCATGTTTGAAAGAATATAAAAAGGAAAATGTCGATGCGTTGAAAGGTAGTATTGGGAAGTTTAGTGAAAATATGGGGCCATGGTATAGCGCTTGTTCTATGTATCATTTGAATAAAGTTGAAGATATTTTATTTTATGATAACATTCCAGTGAGAGAAAAGTTATTGGAATTGGTTAGAGAAAATATGAATAAACCCATATATGGTATTTGCTTTGGATACCAATTGTTAAATACTTATTATGGAGGTAAATTGGTGCGGGTTGTGGGGGCGAAAAATAGTGGTAAGGCTGATACGCGTTTGGATGTGGGTGTGGATGGCTGTGACTTATTTGCTGGGTTGCCTAGCAGGGGTGTTTTTTGTGATTACAATCATTTTTATAAGTGTGTGAATGGTGATGGGAGTGATGGGAGTGATGGAGGGGTTACTGGTCTTGGCACTGCTGGATTTGTGCGAAATATTGCTTGGACTGATAGTCATGTGGGTGTAGTTGCAAAACAATTTGGAACATTTCATTATGGTTCTCATTTTCACATTATTGGTTCAGAAAAAGTTATGTTGGGAGTTTTGGATAATTTTGTTGGGATTGTTCAGAGAAATGCTGGGCTTGGAGTAATGGGAGGAATGGGCAGTTTAGAAGAGGCTTCGGGGTTGAGTGGGCTCAGGGTGATTAAAAATAAGATTTTCCATTCTATTGAAGGTTTTGAGAATGACGTAAAAGAAAAAATAAAAGATGGTTCACTTTCTGGGATTAGAGGAGCTAGTTATATACTTAGTATCGCAGTTGTTGGAGTTGTATTTTTTGAGGTTTTGAAGTTGAGACGTTGAGAGAAATTGAAAATGAAAATTAATTTAATCGAATCGATTTAAACATTTATTTTAATTATATTTTATTGTTTCTTTACTATGTGTGATGACAAACAAAATGTTCAGCTTACATTTGGTGGTTGTGGAGGTATGTATAATTATTCTCTCGGTGTTGCTTCCGTTATTCAATCCAACTTTTCTATTGATAATGTAGTATTTGCCGGTTCATCGGCGGGATGTTTTCCAGCTATACTTTTAGCACTGGAACTTAATATAGATGAATTGTTTGAAACTTGGAATATCCCATTTTTAAAAGAAATTAATTCCACTTGGCTAGGGGCAGTTTCTAATTGGAATATTATTGCTAGAAAATGGACCAGACAGAAATTGCCGGAAAATGCGTATAAAATGTTAGATGGACGTTTTTTTGTTTCTCATACGAATGTTGATTTCCATTTGCGAGGGGCTCATTTATCAAATAGCCTTGTTGGAAATTGGGAAAATAATAGTGATTTGTTAGATGGAATGATGGCGTCGTCTTTTGTCCCACTTTTTGATATTGGAAAGGTAACAGATACATTTCGGGGTAAAAGGGTTATTGATGGTGCAATAACAGACTCGTGTCCGCTTCCTTTGGGAAAAGATGTTCCGAGTCTTATTATTAAGCGAGATATCTGGAGAGATAATAATAATTCTTGGTTATGGCCGTGGGCTCAGGAAGACTGGGTGCGGAAGTTGTTTGCGTTGGGAAAAGAAGATGCGTTGGCGAATCTTGAACAAATAGGACGAGTTCTTACACCTATTCATTCGGACGTTAAGAGAAATTAGAAATTGGATGGGAAGGAGAGAGGAAGGAGGAAGGAGGAACTAGGAACTATAAAATAAAAATAGAAACATATATTAATATAAATATAATGTCTCCATTTAGTCCTATTCTTAATTTTCAACCTACTACGATTTCAAAAGCATTTGGTTTGAATGCTCTTGTTACTTCTATTATTACTGTTTTTGCGATTTACATTAAAGATGTGATTGAACAACGTTATTCTACAAAAATATATAGTAATAAACAAAGAATTTTACTTCATATTTCTGTTACTTTTATTGTGGCTGTTGTTCTTTTTGTGCTTTTTAGATTTTTACTTGGGTTTGGTGGCGGTATGATTATGACTGGACCTTATAAAACGTTCTTTTGATTTAGGTGGATTTGGGTTTTCGTTTGATTAAAAAATACACACATATATTAGAATATTTAATATGTCTGTATTAATTGATGGTATTGCTTTGTTTGGGAATTTCTTTTTATGGGGGATCAAACCCCTTTTAGAAAAGTCGGTTATACGTAAAACGAATTCGTTGGATATGTCTTTGCTGCGGTATGTGGTTGGAGGTGTGTTGGCGGTTGCGATGATTCTTGTATTGGGGCGGTGGGGTAATTTTATGAGATTTGATGTGGGTGTGTATGGATGGATGTTTATGATTGCGTTTGCCGCTTATTTTGCATTGTTTTTGAATTACTATTTATTGTCCAAATATGATGCGAACTTTGTGTTTGCGATTGTGAACCCGCTGACTGTTATTACTACGATGCTTTTTGGTTCACTTTATTTTGGGGAAAGAGTGACTTGGAAGCGCGTGGTTGGAGTTTTGATTACAGGTGTTGGTATTGTTGTTATATATGGAACCAAGGATGATTGAAGTTGGCAAATCTTGTTTAATATTTTTTCGTGTTTCTTTATTTTTATTTAATGTTGGTTTTGAGGATGGTTTTAATCTTAAGTAATCGAAACAGCAAGAGCATGAACAAGTTGTAGTTGTTGTGCTTACACCTCCATCTGAAGATGATGTTGTTGAAAATATACATTGAAAAATATGATAACAGCAATCCATTTAATAATATATAGTATAAATAAATATAATAATGGGTAATTATTATGTGTATTTGCTTCTCTCGACAGACGGAGCTACCTATATAGGGGCTACTGTGAATTTGGAGCATCGACTTAGACAACATAATAAGGAAATTAAAGGAGGTGCGTTAGCAACAGGTAGAAAGGTGATGAAAGGTGAAAAATGGGAAAGAGTATGTCATGTAAAGGGGTTTCCTTCTTGGCGAGCGGCATTACAATTTGAATGGGCGTGGAAATACTATTCTCGTAAGTTGTCTAAAAGGCTTTTGCCATTGGACCGCAGGAAACAAGCGTTGGACACGTTGTTAAGTTTGGAAAGACCTACTAGTAACGCGTTAGCATATGATGAGTGGTCAGACCCGTTACAGATTGTTTGGGAGAAGGATTGAACTGATTAAATAGCCGTGAATCGTGATCTTCGCACACATTACCACCCGCCACCTGCGGCATCGGGTTACATTTAATCGACTTTTGGTAAAAGATAAACCAACCATACAAGCATATATGCGCAAATACTGTAACTCAGAAATGAGTGATATATTGAGAATTGAGTAATTTATTAAGTTATGAGTTATATTATTCATAATTCAATAAAAATAGTTGAGAGAAATGTAAAAAAAATATGTTTTATTTTCTATTTTCTATTTTCTATCTACTCCTCGTCCATCACCAGCTCATACTCACCATTCACCTCTTTGCGAATACCCACTTTGTCACCCAAATCTACATTGTAGACATTACCCTCTATATCCACACCGTAATCAACTCCATTGTACTCCCACTCTTCACAGTCAATACCCTCACTATCACTTTCGTGTTCTGTTTCATATAGGTCGTCCAAATCACTTATAATCTTCTCTTCAGTCTTCTCTTCAGTCTTCTCTTCATCCTCTTCAACTTCAACTTCCTCTTCAACTTTCTCTTCAACTTTCTCTTCAACTTTCTCTTCAACTTTCTCTTCAACTTTCTCTTCAACTTTCTCTTCAATCTTCTCCACTTTCTCTTCAATCTTCTCCACCACAGCATCAATCTTCTCTTCTACATCAAGAGACTCCTTTATTTTTGCCGCGATAAAGTCGGAAGGCACAGACTTCTCAGTCATGACCTTCTTCTGCGTGTTCTCACCCAATGACTCATTACCTGACTCGTCAGATGTGTCAGTCACCGCAGCGCTACGCAAATCAGAATTCTTTTTCGGGCGCCCACGCTTTGAGACATATGCCTCCCACTGAGCAGTGTCAATTGTCCACCCCAGTCGAGACGCCTCATCCTCAATTGCCTGGCGGGTCACCGGATTCTTGGACATGTAACAACTAAAAGGCTTTACCTTCTT
>Ga0115007_10001897_pt1 | contig 13211 bp, 11 predicted proteins | sample ArcOceMetagenome_2_FD_87166 | JGI IMG/M metagenome (GOLD analysis project Ga0115007, IMG submission 87166) | Marine eukaryotic phytoplankton communities from Arctic Ocean - Arctic Ocean ARC135M Metagenome | ecosystem: Environmental > Aquatic > Marine > Oceanic | place: Arctic Ocean | collected... | reverse complement strand
GTAAATGTGGAAATGAAATAGAAATGAAGTAATAAATGAATAGAAATGAAAGTAATAAATCGAGAGGTGGTGGTGGAATATCATCTTATTTATATGAAGATAATGAAAGTTAGTTGTGGGAAGCTCAGCTGCTTGGTGCATCCATGTCCGCTTTTTGGCGTCAGCAAGCTTTTCCTAAGATTAGCCGCTCACTCAGAAACGCAGGGCAAGGAAGCAGGCAACTCCCGCTAGAATCCATTTGCTGGACTTGTCGGCTGAAGGCAGCTCGAGGTTGATGACGAAATTCGTCGAGTGACCGGTGGTCGACAGGGTTCCCTGACGAGAAAGGATACGGTAGGTCGGCGAGAGGTAGATTCCATCTACTGGCTTGACACGATCGATGACGGGGACTAAATGAAGCAGAGGCAACTCCTGGAACAGCTTCTTGGGGTCCGACTCGGCAAGGACGTGGGTGTTAAAGTCCCATTTGCATCCTTCGAGGAAAAGACCAAAGACAAAGACACCATCGTCGGGTCTTTCCTTGATATCTTCGTGGGTGATGTCATCTCTGAAATCATAGTTGAAGGCTACGCGATCAATTGGGATGTTGTTCTTTCTGGCGTAGTTCTGGAGAGTACCGGTCAAGAAAGCCTGAGGGAAGAAGAATCCGGAGAACCAGAACTTAATCGGGGTACCAGTGGCAATCCAGTTGTCCAAGAAATCAATCCTGTCATTGCAGTCATTGATCCAAGAAGCGAGCGGCTTCATGGAAAGGAAACCGACCTTGGCCCAGCCTGGTGGCACAGTGTTGTTGAACATGCAGCTGGCAATGGCTTCCAAGTCTTCTGTCATGACGATCTCACCAACGAGTGCTCTCTGCACGGCTGCTAGCGACACTTTCATCTACTCGAGGAGTCCGTTGTAGCGGACGCACTCTTGGAGGATGACGGTGTTCATGGATTCCATGTAGTCGGTGGGGAACTTCTTGCCGACCATCTCGAGGTCGAAGACGGGGCGCGTCTTGGACTCGAGGAATTTGGCTAGGTCCATGATGACCTCTTCACGGGTCTTGCCCTTGCCTGAGCTGGTACGGGGCTGCATGGAGAGCATGTTGGCGGTCAGTGCCAGCACTTCCAATTGTGAGGTGGTGATCTCAGCATTCTCGTGGAGTCCGAAGGCCTCGGGCTTGGGGTTCAGAGGTAGTGACCGGATGTACTCCAGGTAGTCCTCCTTCTCTCCCACGGGGATAGAGTTGTACAGACCACTTTCAGAGAATTTGAATCCATCCTCAAGAATCTCAGGCTTCATGTAGGTCTCCAAGATGTTGGTGATGAGGATCTTATCCTGGGAGTCAGTGACACGACCACCGTAGTTGATCTCAGCACCGACGTAGTTGAGCACCTTGTAGGGGACGAAGTCGTACTTCTCGACGAAGACCTTGAGTTGTTTTCTGGAGACGGTCAGGTCCTCGTTCATGAAGGCGTACTGGATGTTCCAGCCGATGGGTCCGAACTTTCTGCGATCTTGCACGATGGCGTGGAAGAACACGAAGCCCCAGAGGATCTTCTTGAAGATTTCGGGCTTGTCACAGCTCTCGAACTCATCGACATCGATGGCGTTGTACGTTCCCAGGCAGTTCTGCTTGAGACCAGATGGGGGCTCCAACGTCATCTTGACGGAGTTCTGCAGCACGGAGACGGGGAAGTTCTTATCGGGCATGGAGGTGAGCCACAGTCTGAAGTCTCTATGCTTTGAGTCGTCGAGGTTCTCGACGATAGCCTCGAGTCTAGGCATCCACGACGTAGACAAATGACAGTTCATGAGGAGGACCCAGCCTCCCATCTGCAGCTTGTCGTTGATCTCTGCCTCGGCCTTTGCGCCCTGTCCACGACCCAGAGATACCTGTTTGCACTTCTTGGTCATGTTCATCTTGGCGGCGAACGCCTCGAAAGAAGCGTTGGGATCAGCACCCTTCGACAGGATGAAGACAAGGGGGGTGGTCAGAGACGACTCCTTGTAGGACTTGGAGATCTCGAACGCGGGCGGGGTGATGAACTCCTCGCCGATGTGCTCGACGATGTAGTCCTGCACAGCAAGGACAATCTTGTCGGGGCGGATGGCCTTGAGAACGATCATCTTCTGGAAGGAGTTGATCTTGGTGTCCCATTCACCGGGAAGGGGGCACTTCTCAGGCTCGCTTGAGTCGAAGATCTTTTAGAATTCCTTCTCGTTAGCGATGAAGAATTTATCAATTCCCTTCAGTGAGTCTAGCTGACTCATGGCGAAAAGATTCTTGTAGGTTTCGGCCCACTCGAGGTCATCGAGCCACTGGGTAGGGTTCTACAGGATCTTGATATCGCCCTGGGGTCCAGCCAAGAAGAATCTGAGCTCACCAGCGTCGATCTTGTCGTCAGCTTGGAGGATCTTGATGGCCATGGATAGAGAGAACAGGAGCTTATGCCTTTCGAACAACGAACGGCAAATGTTCTCGTACAAGTTGAGCGTGAAGTGGTTGTTCAGGTTCACGATTCTCACTTGATGATCGTTGTTCTTCTGTGAGTTCTCGATAGAGCTAGAGAACAGGTTGGCGAACCACTGGAGCGAGTACTGGTACATGGGATCGATGACCGCGAGATCGACAATGGTGAAGAAGAGGATCTGGGCGCGGTAGGCGATGGGGCGGAAGTTCTCACGAGACTTGTCAATCTCTTTCTCGGTGATAGCGGCTTCAGCCTGTCTGACCTTGATGTCATCGGAAGTGACCTTGGAGTCGTCAAGCACGTTGATAAGGGTATCATCTTCGAGAATCTGCTTGATCTCAGAGTTCTTGGTCAAGTTGTACAGGATCTTCTCTTCGATATCTCTGAGAGTCTTGGCAGCCTGCGCATTTGACTGCACGATGGCGTCCTTCTTCTTCTGGAGGTCGGGCATCTCCTGCATAACGAACTGGTTGAGCATCTGCTCTTCGAGTCCCTTCGGCGTGATGGCGAAGTTGAGGATGGTGACCTTGACCTGAGTCTCGGGTGAGTAGGCCGGGTTGGGAAGGGTGGTGGTCATGAAGAATCTGAAGTCGAAGTTGTAGGGGATCAGCTTGTCACCGAGGCGGAGCGAGTTGGTCTTGTCAACCTGCTTGAGGAGGACGGGCTCCCAGGCGGGTTCCAGCTCCTCGCCGACGTTCTCGATCAGGACCCACTGGCCGAACTGGATACAGATTTCCAAGTTTCTGAGGAGGGTCGGGTCCTTGGCCTTGAAGCAAGCCAGTTCATTCTTGCACTGCTCCTTATCACGGGAGAGATTCTTGATGAACTTGTTGGCCTGGTTCTGGGGGTCAATCATGAGTGACCAGCGTCTCGATCTGAACATGATCAAGGCATTCTCGATAGAGAGGTTGTCGGAGGGGAGACTGTTTGCAGTCCAGGTCTTGGTGAGAACGGGGTCCTCGAGCACCTTCATCATGCTGCAATTCTCCTGGACCTTGATTCCGAGTTTTTTGATAGACTCAACCCAGAATTCTTCCATGTTGGTTCTGAACATGGAGGTGAAAGCTCCACCATAGGCGACCATACCCGCAGCAACAAGCGAGTTTCCAACGAGCAATTCGTACTCCTGTCCGAGGTTGAACACAGTGTCGGTCCAGCGGATCTTCTCACCGTCGAGACCAGTGATAATCTTACCGGCTCTCATGAGCTTGAGGTTGCAATCGTTGATCTTGTTCTCGAGTCTGCGTCCTTCCTCTTCGTTGCGGTCGAGTTCGGCCTGGAGTTGGGCGAGGACTTCTTCGACGTCGGCGAGTTGCTTCATCTTAATAGCGAGTTTCTCACGGACGATCTTGAGCTCGGCCTTCATCTGGGCGACCTTCTCTCTACGGGGGTTGACGATCTTGAGGAGCTCGTGATATTTCATCATCACTCCTGACCACTTGTAAACACCGGAAAGGGCACCGGAGGCGGCCTTAACAGCTTCGTAGGTGAAACCCTGGGCGTTCAAGATGGCGTTGACCTTCTTGACACAACCATCAGTGATGTTCTCCTTGTCGTACTCAGCCATATCAGCCATGAACTTGTTAGGGTTGGTCAGGAAGTTCTTTCTCGCGAGATCGAAGTAACCGTGGGTGTCGTTCTGGACCTTGCCGATGTTCTGCTTCTTGGCCTTGAGACCGAACATATGGCAAGACAGTTCCATCATCTTAACGACAATTTCGGTGGGTCTCATGATAGAAGCGAGCGTGTACAGCTCTCCCTTATCGAGAGACTTAATGACACGGGCCGCTTCATCAAGCATAGGCGCGGCTTCGTCGAGCTGGGCTTGCGCCTCGGCTCTCATCTCTTCAGCTTCGGCTTCCTGCTGGCGGGCCTCTGCTTCTTCTTTCGAGACGATGTCTCTCTCAACATCAGCGTCAGCCTTCTTTTTGTTGACGACGACGATGGTCTCTTCAATGACCTTCTTGGTCTTGATGAGATCGGGAGTCATCTCGTCAATCTGCTTCTGCAGAGCGATAATCTCAACATTAGCCTTGTCAAGCACAGTAAGTCCAGTTTCGAGTCTGGACTTGGCCTGGCTCGTCTCGATTCTCTTCTTCTACAAGATGTCCTTGTACATGTTGAGTTGTTCGAGGAAGGAGGTGGGCGTAACGTGATTGCTTCTGTTGAGGAGTTCCTTGAATTGGATGGACTCCTTTTCGACACTCTGATGGATGACCTTGAACATCTCGACGCAGGCGTCAAGATCGTCTCCGAGGTCGACCTCGGCCAGGAGGATCTGACCGCGACCCACGCCGAGGAGCGCCTCTTCAGGCCACTCAGAGAACCAGTCGATGGTCGAGCAGTTGATCATGGAGGGGAACTTACGGCAACGCTCGACGAAGGCTCCACCGAGCGGAGACATCGCAATAATCATGTGCATGTTCCTCTTGATGCGTTTGACGTAGCACCCGAACATGTTCATTTTGTTGACGGCGAGTCCGTTCTCAATGCAGATTTGACGGCCGGTTTTGTCGATGGCCTCGAAATCTTCTTTCTTGTAGAGGCCGGGCACGTCACCACCGTTGAGCACGTTGTTGAGATCTTCAAGCATCTGCTCGTTGATGATCTGTGTGTCGACAAACAGGAAAGTAGTTTCCTTGTTATCGACACCAGCCTGCGTAAGAACCTTCTTGATATCCTCACGCCAGTTCATCATAACGTATCCCTTCACAACCTCGATCTGGTAGATCTTGTAGTTGGACATGAAGGTGGCCAGACGGGCAAGACTCTGTCTTCCAGAGCCACCCACTCCCAGTAGGAAGGCATTTCCCAACGGGCGCTGGATTATACGCGAGATGCGGCAAACATGATCACAAGCATCCAAGAACATAACCAAGTTCATCTGCATTTTGACCATGCCGTTATAATCTTCAAGGAATTCCTTGATCTTCTCGACCATCTTGCCGAGGTCCTCAATCTGCTTGTAGACTCTCTGTTCGACGTCGATGCCCTCGTAGAAGTCACCGAAGATGATGCGGTCGGCGTTGAAGATCTCCTTTCCAGAGATGGCAAACTTGGCCTGGCACCTGTCGATCAATTGATCTTAGAGCCACTTACGCTCTTTCACTTCGATCAGACGATCGGCGAAAACGCGCATGTTCTCGTGGAGCCACAGACGGAGCAGGTCGACCGGCTCACGCACGAATTTCTTGTCTCCGCAGACGAGTCCCTGGTAGACTCTGGAGATGTCACGCAAGTTGAACAGGTAATGTTGCTTGCTGGGGGTGGGCTTCAGGGGCCCGGTCAGGACGGAATCGTAGATCTCGAGTTGGGCCTCGATCAGGGGGGCGATGCAGTCCCTGACGGGTTGGGAGAACATGCCGTAGAACGCCTCTCCGATAGAGGTGTAGATGGTACGGATGGCCTCTTCTTGGAGCTCGGTGAAGCAGATGATGTTGAAGTGACGTTGGAGTCTGACTGAGATCTTGGAGCGACCGCCGCCGGGAGGTCCCATGGCGGTGAGGATCAGCATGTCTTCAATCTTGTTGAATGGCTTTTCCTTGCTCTTGCGTTCGTACCAGCCCTGGTGGTCCATGAACTGACGGATCAGCTCAATTGGGGGCTGCGCACCGTACTCCTCTTTCTTCGGCATGTTGAGATCATCGATGAAGGTGATGAAGCGACGGCCAATCTCCGGTCCGTAGACCTTTGTGCGGCGCTTGGTCATCTTGTCGTCAAGGTAGTCTTGGGTCTGGTTGGCAGACGTCTTCGCGGAGAAGGTGAGCTGGAGGGCCTGGAACTCTTCGGGCATCTAATCACGGAGGAGCTCCTCAGTGTAGATGGACTTTCCGGTACCGGTGGGGCCGGGAATCATAACGTGCTTGTTGCCCATGAGCAGGCAACGCATCAACCATTTCATGCGGATGGAGTCGAGCGTAGGCACGACGATCGTCTCGTAAGACGCCTTCGTGTCAACCACATACTCCTTGATGGTCTCGTGCCACGATTTCCAGGTCTTCTCTTCGGTGTCCCAGGTGTAATCGTAGATCAACTTTTCTTCGGGGAAGGCCATTCCTGACTTCTGCATCCTTTCGCGGACCCACTTGTCGAACTTCTCACGTCCCTGCAAGTTGGTAGTTCCACCAATACTCCAGGTAATAGCGAAGAAGAAAAGCTCACGGAGCATGCCTGACAAGCCGTCGAGCTGCTCCTAAGTGACCTTCTTGATCTCGGTCTCAATATAGGGGAGCATGAAGCAAGAGAACAGTCTCATGACCGACTGGGCAACGTTGTTGTCCATGGTATCGACAGTCTCCTTGAGGTTCTTCCTGAGGAAGTAGCACCCATCGTCCAAATGGTCTCTGAAAAGTCCCTCAAGAGTATCAAGGATGTACTTGCTGCTGCGTACGCGCTCAGGAAGGGTGTTCATCCACGAGAGCACTAGGGGCCATAAGCCGATCGACTCAGGCTCCATGTAGACCATACCGCAGCGGGAGACGGTGGCGGGCGAGGCGACGAGGAGGTCCTCGACCTCGAACATCATCGACATGTGGGGGGTCAGCTGGATGATCTGGCCCGAGTTGAGGCAGAGCTTTTTGTTGTCGTCGAGGACGGTGTTCATGTCCTCGATCCAGACGGCGTCGACGGGGCCGTCAAACATGATCCAATGCTTGTCCTCGGTCTCGTCCTTGGTGCAGTCAATGACAATCTTGGCGAGGATACCGTCTTGCCATTCCTGGGTGGAAGGCTCGGTGAATCCGTACATTTGATCCTTGGTGATAGACTTGGGGTTCAAGCAATCAACATGGACCTTCTCGTAATACTCGGTGTCCTTAAGCGCGGACATGGCATCCGCAAGCACCTTGTAGTTCATGGTCTTACCGGCGCCAGCGGGGCCGACAATCATGAGACCGTGACGCACTACAGTGGTATCGTAGAGCTGCAGCACTTTGCATGTGAAGCCTTCGACAAACTGCACATTGTACTTTTTGCAGGCTTGTTCGATCTTCTCGACCAGTCCGAAGTATTTCTGCTCGGGTTTCTCAATTCCCGGGAACAAATCGACAATGATATTCTCGAAGAGGGGAAGATCGGGGAGCAAGAATTTGGGCACGTTGACGTCACGCAGGGCGCGCATGAGGAGCTGGTACTCGTTCATGTCGGGGAACTGATTCTTGAGGATACCAGCGTTGTTGATGACGGTACGGACGGCACGCATTCCGTAGTCATAATGGCACTGGGAGGAGAGTTGCTCCGAGGCCAGGGTGAAGGTGGTAACCATCTTATTGGCTAGTTCACGACCATGCTGGAAACCGAAAGAATACAGCATAATTTCGCCGATGAGAGCGTAATCGGGCACCATCATTGCCACGGGGCGGAAAAGAGCGACCAGGTTGTCGGGAAGTTCTTTACGGCCGGCGTAACCGGGGTTCATGGTAATGAAGACGCAGAAAGTCGGCTTCATCTTGATGTGGGAGCCTTCGAAAGTGATCTCGGGCTCCATTCGCGCCTTGGCAGTGAAGAGCTGCAAAAGGTACTGGGCGATAACGGACAGCACTTCTTCGTTGATTCTGTTGAACTCGTCGAAGCAACAGAAAGAACCGGTGGCGCCAAGTCCCTTGAAATAACGCTGCACGAGCAAGTGGTCCATACCATCGGAGCAGTTGAACACAATGCAGTATTTGGCGAGGGCCTTAGCAAGATCCTTGGTGGATTCGGTCTTGCCAGTTCCGGCGGGGCCGGCGGGAGCACCACCCAAGTTGAGCTGCAAAGCTCCCATAAGTGTCATGTAGCACTTATCGGTGAGGGGCGTAATAACGAGACGTCCGGTGTTTCCGAGATACTCGTAACCGTAGGGGAAACGCGTCACGACACACTTAACCCAGACCTGGTCGATCTCCTCCTCATCAGGCTCCCAGTAGTAACGAAGCTGCATAACCCATTCAAAAGCTTCGGGGGAGTCGATTTTGGCTTCAACGAGTTGGCCAACGACATCAAGCGCGTGCACATCAATGGTGATAAGCGCGTTGACGGAGGTCTTCTGGAGCTTGCCAAGTTTACCCTGGACGAGGCGGACAGTTTCAGATCTCTGCTAGATGAGCTCATCGTAATATTTGGCGAGGCCCGCGGTACCACCTTCACTCAGTGCTTTCTCGACATCGACTGTCCAGAACACCTGAGATGAGTTGAGGACAATTTGGCCGGGGTGCTCGAGCACCCATTCACATCTGGGTTGGGTGGGGTAGGTTTCGAGACCCTGCCAGAAAGCCTCCCTGACGGAGGCAATCATCTGGCGCTCAAGTTCAGACATCCAGAATTCTACACCTCTATCCTTGGGATCGACTCTCTTAATGAAGTCAATCTTCTCCTTTTGGGGAGAAATGCAAGCCCAGATAGTGTCGTCAGCCTTGAAATCGAGGTCAGAAACACCCTCAAACACTTTTTGCAAGTGAGAGCGCACCTTTCTAACTTCCTTGGTCTGTGAGAGGATCTCGAGGAGATCGTCGTTGGACAAGAAGTAGAAACGGCAGAAGAAAGCGCATTTCTTCTCGAGGTAATCCTTGAGACCCTTCTGGACAAGTTCGAGGTTCTTGTTGCAGTCTTGGAAGCTCTCCTTGCGTCCTTCAACGGAGCACTGGACGAGAATCTAAGGGTCTTGGATGACCGCTTGCATGACGGTTCTCCACTTGATGTCGACACCCTTGAATCTCTTACATTCAGCTTGGAGCTGCTTCTGGATATCAGGGGAGTCAAACACGGGCTGCAGGTAGACCCAATGGGACTGCGTCTGCACCCAAGCCTCGAGCGTGTCTGAGACGAGGAGCAATTTGGTGGCCCATTCCTCAATCTCCTCCTTGAAGGGACCGTTGAAGGGCGAGAAAGTCATAGCCTGGGCAGTGACGATGTGCTCGTCAAGGAGGTTGACAGCCTCATCGAAAGCTGAGATAGTGTTAGTGCCGGACTTCTTGAAGTCGGGGGTCTTGAACGTCTGCTGTTCCCAGTCAAGCTTCATTTTCCTGAGTGACTTCTCAATGTGATATTCCTTGGCGGCTCTCTCACCGACATCTTCGCAGACAGTGGTGTGTTGGACCATGCCCATGTCAACAAGGTTGCTGAGGGAGAACTCCTCAGTGGGATACACTTCGAAGCCGACCTTCGTGGAGATTTCTTTCCAATGGCGGTCAGCCATGCCGTCCTTCCTGAGGTACACGGCAATTGGGACAATAGGCTTGAACTTGTCAATCTGAGCCTTCATGTTTTGGGCGATCTCAAAGATATCTTTGAGTGATTCGCGGTCACGGAAGAAACGGAAGACCTGGTTGATGGTCTTCAGTGCCTCTTCGAACTTGATCTCGAGATCATTGGCATCGAGTGTGTGCCAGTCACCGTTCATCCACTCTTCGTGCATGGAGTGCCAGTTGTTAGTGGTCTTCCAAAGGTTGTGGTAAGGAGCAAAATCACGCACCATTTATTATACTGATGAGTAATCGGTGGGCTCCTTGCCGACAGCGAATTCACGCGCGTTAAACATACGTGACATATCGACGAACTCCTGGATCTTTTTGTAGACGTTCTCAGCAGTCTCGGCGTTTTCGGCGAACTTCTCGGCATTCTTGTAGATGTTGAAGTTGCTCACAGTGTTCAAGAGTCCTTCAAGCATCTCGTCGAATTCCTCCTGGTCGGCTTCCATCTTTTTGGTCATGGATTCCTTGAGCTTCTCGAGCTCGGCGTTCTTGGCCTCAATGATTTTCATCACGGACTGGGGCTTTCCGAACATAACCCACTTGTCGCTCTGCTCGGAGCCGGAGAACTCGTACTGGAATTCGTCGCAGATGCCGTAGACGCCCATGCAGTTCTCGATAGCCTTCTTTTGCTTCTCGATCTCGATTCCGATTTCGTTGATGTACTTCTTGGTGTCGGTGAGCTCTTCAATAGTGGTGGGTTCGCGGGTGATGGTCTCGATAATCTCGGCGAACTCGTTAGTGATCTTGAAGTTGGTGTCCTTAGCCTTCTGTGCAATGAGCTGGATCTCCTTTTGCACGATAGTCTGGTACTTGCCGGCGTAGGAGTTGCGGATATCCTTGCAGTTGATGAGGAACATGGAGACGGTGACCTGTTCGGGGATGAGTTCTTTGAGTTCCTCTTCCTTTTTCAAAAGTCTGCTAATATCAGCCTTCAACTCCTCCGGTGAGATAGGGCTCTCTCCATCATCTAATGAGCTGACGTACTTATCGGGGTTCAGTTCGTTCTGCTCCTTGAACGCGGAGAAAGTATGAACGTAGGCGGCAAGGGGCTCAATAGCCCGCTCGATGTTCTCGATGATGGTCATGAAGTCGTAGTACAGCCAGGCGTTGTCGTCGAGGCGGTCGGCTTTCTTGTTTTTGTCCGGGAGTTTAGGCTGCTCGTGGGGAATGACGGGGGCTTTGATGGTCTTGGCGGCCAGGGATCTGAACAGCTTGGAGAGGAGGATTGGTTCGAGTTGAGGGATCTCGGTGAGAACCTTGATACCATCCTCGAAGATCTGACGAATCTTGCTGACAACTTCCTCTGGGGGAGTCGAATAGGCAGGGATCAGCGCACCGGGCTTCAGCACGAGATCGAGCTCGAACAGAGGATCGGGGTTCTTGTTCTTGGAGAACTTAGCAGCAATTGCCTGTTTACATTCGACCGCCTCGGGGAGGTCATCCTCACAGGGGTCCAAGTCACCGTCGTCCGACACATCGGCATCGGTCTTGGGGATCTCCTTGAAGACGTTCTTTATCTTGGCGGTGGTTTCGATCAAAGTCTCCTCTGGCACGTAGCTCAAAATGAAGTCTTTGAACTCCTTCACACTGCTCTTGCAGAGGGTGAGAACGGTGTCCTGCATCATGAAGTTGACGAGGAGGAGGAATTTCTTCAGCTTTCCGAATTCGTAGGTCTCTTTGGAGTGCTCATGGATGTTGAACCAGCCCTTGCCGACGTTGGCGAATTGCTGGCGGATGATTTTCTCGAGCTTGCCGACCCACCCTTGCTCTCTGGTCTGGTGCTTCAGGGAGGAGATGGAGGCGGCCTGGTGCTGCTTGAACTCCTCAACACGGCAGATCTTGCCGGACATGTTGGTCTCGAAGATGCGGTACTTGGCCATCACGGAGTTGCACTCCTCGCGGATGAGAACCATGGCCCTGATGACTTCGTCCTTGATGAAAAGGGAGTGGAAGCAGAAGTTGGAGAACTTCTCAGGGAAATCGTTTGGCGGGGGCACTGGCACTCTTCCGAAGTAGGGCACTTCTTTTGGCGGGGCCTTGGGAGGAAGAGTCAAGTTGGCGGGGATCATCTGGTTGGGATCGGTCCTCTTGAGCCAGTAGCGGACGTCCCACCACATCTGTGAGTGCTGGTTCATCTCGTCGTCGGACTTTTCGAAGGTTTTCTCCATTATAATTCTGTTCATGGTGCGGCCAAAGTCGAGCTAGACTTCGAACAGGATGGCGGTGGTCTCGAGGTTGGGTCTGGACCGGAGGTACTTGGACGCGGTAGCGTGGTGCAAAATACGGCTCACTTGCTCGGAGTCGAGTTCTGGTAGCTCCTGCTGAGGCATCAAGTCCATGAAGAAGTTGTATCTGATTTGGGAGTCAGCATAGATCCTCTCGGAGTGAGCCTGGGCGACACGCTGCGCAAAAATACGGGGGTCCTCAGAGTTGAACAGCAGGTTGATCCTGGTGAGCTCAACGTACTCGCTGGTACCATCCCAGTAGCCAGTGTAGACGTTTCTCTCCTCGTCATAGCTGTTAATCAGGGCGGATCTCCACTGAGCGGAGCCGTCAGAGTTGCGGAAGAGACCTTTACCGCAGATGGGGTTGAAGCCACCGTCTTCAGTCTCGCCAAAAGCGATCCACTCATGGGGCATGCGGCAGTCGTACTCAGTATCATCAAAAGGCTCAAGGGGGAGCCAGTCAGCTGGGTTGATAGCTGGGTTGCGGTAGTCAATTCCCTATAGACAGCAGACAATAGGTCGTTATTAAAATTCAAATAAAAATAGAGCCAATCGCTTTAGTTTCGAAGTTTGAACTTCTAGGTGATTCGAATGGGCGTGGTGTAACTTACCAGTTCGAGTAGCAACTCTTCAATGTCGAGAGAAGCGAAAAGTTTTCTCTAACGATCCACGACAACTTTGCGTGGGGGGCGTCCGGGAATAGGCTCGAACGGCTCCATGACCTTGGGGTCGACATCAGCGACTCCCTACCGCTTACGCGAGTAGAAGCCCCTGTTGACATCAGGGTCGCGGAAGTAGTCCTTACCCACCATCATGCGGTCATTGCTGCCCGCACTGACTCCAGTGGAGGGCTTGGGGCACGCGGTGATATCGGGCTTTTTCTTGAGGCCTGAGAAATGTGTAAGAAGTGCAAAGCGTTATACTTACCTAGGGCGCGGGGGATTGCCTGCTTCTTGTTATATTAGACGAAGTTGCTTTGGGGCGGACCGAAAGTGGACACCTCCTATATACGAGAAGAAAGAGTGGTTAGCCAAGTCGGAAAAACGGGTGAAGTTACTTACCTGTAGGTGCTTAGTGTCCTCAGTCGTGAGAATTTCAGAGTATATACCTCTCTGCTTAGGTAGTTCTTTTCCTCCGTACATCTATAAGTGTTAGTTGTGCGAAATTAATGTTATTATAATCAGTTAGGGTAGACTTTGAATATGAAGGTTAAAAGTTGAGAGACACTCTTAAAATATTTAAATCGAACCGTTACCAATCTAATTAACATATAACCAGTTTGGGGTTTTGGGGTTTTGGGG
>Ga0115007_10001895_pt1 | contig 13212 bp, 9 predicted proteins | sample ArcOceMetagenome_2_FD_87166 | JGI IMG/M metagenome (GOLD analysis project Ga0115007, IMG submission 87166) | Marine eukaryotic phytoplankton communities from Arctic Ocean - Arctic Ocean ARC135M Metagenome | ecosystem: Environmental > Aquatic > Marine > Oceanic | place: Arctic Ocean | collected... | reverse complement strand
TGGAACCAAGTTAGCGCTAGCAGTCGGACAATCAAGAGGATGGCCCTTCCTCCTATTCTTTTGGGCTGTATTTGACATGATTTTCCTTTACGGTCCTAGAAAATTTGCTCACCACTGGCTTTACTATCAAAACACGTTTGCCATGGCGAATAGTACAAACCCCAGCGGTAATATAACAGATTCAAAGTATTACAGAAGAATTATTTATCTTTCGCTTGGATTAAGTGTTGCTGCGACTATAAAGCGTACTGTGATGGCCAACTTTGTCGGACAACGTGTCGTTGGTAAGTCTCTCCCTGGGTGTTGACTTTTCGGTAGTGAATTACAAAGGATAGGGTTTGATCTCAATCTCTCTCTTTCTTCTGTTTTCCATTTGCGTTTTTGGCTCGCTCTGTCTGTCCTAAACAGCTTACTACCGTCGTGATCTATCGAAAATAATTAAGAAGCTTTTAGTGGTTAGTGATGTAGCGGAACTTTCGAACGTTGCGAAACGTCACGCACAAGATAGGAGAAGTATATTTCAACGTCTCAGCTCTGTAGGAAGAATGGTAGCTGATAGACTTGAAAGCGATTACGATATCGAGGATGATGACGAGGATACACAAATGAACAATAATGAATATCCACCCATAAAGAAGAAATCGGTAGTAACGAATTCGGCGTTTATGAAATCATCCATGAATGGCAGTAACACGTTTTTGACTTCTATCTATGAAAATCTAGATGAATGGGAAGAACCAGAGCTACAAGACGTATACCAAGCTGTAAGTAGAGAAAAATTGCTCTTTAACTGGACTCTTGGTATTTTTTCCATTTTTCTCAAACTATTGATTTTCAAATTTTAGGTTTCGACCACAGATGTGCTTCACTTTCGAAGAGCAGTCGATTTCATCAACTCCGATTATCCGTTTTCACCTGCATTCGGAAAAGCGACGACAAGGGAAGAATGTGCTCAAACATCTCAAAATATCTTTGATAAACTTTTGGTTGGACGCAGAAAGGTGCTAGATTTTAAAGATATCTGTAAAAGTGCCGAGAGTCCTGATGGGACCAATGATAAAAAGAAGGTGCTAGAGCTGGTTAGGTTGTTTCGGCCTAATCGTGCTGGCGAAATTACGAAGTTAGAATTTGTTAAGTCTATCGACAGGTACGTGTAAGAAGACTAACCTACCCTTGTGTATGAAGCAAACCAAATATGAAACTGTTCCGTAACCTCTAACAATGATCTTTTATGGATTGATGTATAGCGTTTACAAACAGCTAAGACTTATTCTGGCAAATATCAACAGTTCTTCTCAAATTGATCGGGCGTGTAAGCTGACAAGTGAATCAAAATTAACGATCATAATATTATCAAATATCTTCAATTCCAGCCTCACGCTTATTGTTTTCGATATCCTCACTTTTTTCAGACGGCCAAATTACGAATCTAATTTTCTTTGGAGCTGCTGTCCTTTTGGGACTTTTTTGTGTTGGGGTCAATATAGAAAATTTGGTTCTTGGTGCAGCAGGTTTGCTTGTTAGTTTTGCCTTTATGATTGGTGCGGCAGCCTCAAAATATCTTGAGGTGCGTATAGAAGTATAATTCTACTCTACTAGATATTGATTAGATGGAGTTATCGTACTTTAATTTCTTTGTTTTTGGAGATCCATGTACTAAATTCCCTTTTTGTGTTTTCTCTTCTTGCTGTAATTCAGGGAATACTTCTCATTTTGGTCCGAAGGCCGTATGATATTGGTGATCGAGTTTGTTTCCTTGAAGCTAACGCAGGTACTGATGATAACGGCCCTCCTAGCGGGGGCTGGATTGTTGAAAGCGTAGATCTATACACGACAACAGTTCGTCTCGGAACAACGCGGGAATACGCTACCTTTACTAATGGGTCTCTTTCTAATTCAAGGATCCTTAACCTGAAAAGATCTGAAAAACCGAATGTCTACATGTATTTGAAATTCACCATGAATGTTACACAAGAACAACTCGATGAATACCGTAGTAGGATTATAGGATTCATTAAAGACAGACCGAGAGAATGGATCAAGGTAGTCGGCTTTCGTTGTACTCACGTGGAAACAGAACTACAGTATCTGAAATATGCCCTCATCGTGCAACACAGGGAATCATGGCAGAGCTTCGCAACAATCCAAATTAGCAAGGGTGACGTTTTCATATTCGCCCTTCTACTTCAGAAAGAGCTAAGCATGGAATACACTGCTCCAAAAATGCCCGTTCAGCTGTCAGGAGATCCAGCAAGCTCGCTGACCAAGAGTTTCGTCGACCAGAATACCGTCAGTAAAGCTTCACAATATTTATTTGGTACGCCGCCACTCAATGACGCAAATAATGACCGTACGTTTCGTAATCCACTTGACGATCCGCCGCTCGACGATACGAAAGTAAATTATTTGACAGGAGTTCAATCAACTCAATTCTCTACAGGTACCGCAGGTGTAGCTAGTAATTGGCTTTCAGAGAGTCAGAATACTACACAAAGCGAAATATCTCGTCTTTCATTTGAGGACGAGAAACCATCTGATGAGACGAAGAGCAAGTTTGTGTAGTACTAGCATTAAACAAGAGGGAATGCATATTGAATCTTGCTTTAATTTTAAAATTGGAAGCATATTTTACTTAAAAATTAACTTTATATAAAGCGTCTTCATTTTTACATTATGACCGTGGCAACATAGTGGTTAGGTCGAACAAAGTGCCCTTTCTCAAATGGATCCTCATATGCGATCCGACTGGCAAAAGGATTTTCATGATACTCTATGTTCTTCAAACCATATACATTACTAAGTATATTAGAATCTCTCATGGCATCCTTTTCCGAATGTGCTGTTAGTATCAACGAACAAGGATCACTGTTTCCTTGATTTCTTCTTCCTACAATGATTTCCAATGTATCCTTCCATGAATTTTGTAAATTTGGATGACCAAAACCTGGGTTGAAAAATATATAGGTATCCCAATACCTACTATTTTGATTATTATTATTATTATTTATGGATGGAATTTCGTGGAAAAGTCCTCTGTGAAAGCCACGGATAGATAAAGTAGACTTGTTGTTGTTGGTGGGTATGTATATTGATTGCTCTAATAGGTTTGGAAGTATGTCCGGGCCTATAAAATCTAAGGATATTTGAAGATTCGGAAATGATGATTGCCCACCATCATCGCGATTATTACTACCAGCTTTGCTCTTGTCTAAAACCAATGACGCCATGCTTAGCATTAAAAATTCTTTCCAATATGGAGTCGGGATACTGGCTTCCGCCCGTGCTCCTATGCAGCACAGATTATAAATAATATCCTTACTTGTATTAATATTATTATTATTGATGTGCTTGGATAATTGGTTTGCCAGTGTCAATGGAGCTGATAAAATATGACTTATAAGTGCTGTAGCATTTTCTCGTCCTTCTTCTTTTCGCAGTTGAATTATTTCTTTCGGGAACGTCCACTTTCTCCATTTCAAGTATGCCTCGAGAGATTGCGGCACCTGCTGCTTTTCCGGACCATCGTTCTGTTCGTCGTTCCAACAACAATTCTCCAATTCCCACCATGAAGGGGGATTTAAACATTCTTGAGCCAAACGAGGATTCGATTGAGCCCAAGTAAGAGTAGAATTTAGACGATATGATGTTTGCGAGAATGAAACATTATTATTGTGTTGACGCTGGTGCCTCTTCTGATGGAAATTATTTTTTTGCGTTGTTGTTGTTGCTGCCAAACAGCAATACTTTCTCGTTCTGATAATTTTCTGACCGTAGATAAATCCCTGACGTTGCAGTGTCAAATTCGATACCATTTCTCATCCGAAAAGAGACATTCGAACATACAACTGTACACAATCAGTGCATCCAAAAAGTTTCTGGTATGGCTGTTGTGATGGTGAATGGTGAAGAGATGATGTGATGACGTGATGATGTGACATATATTTTATGATTGATGATTGATTAAATGTGAAATGATGATTGATATATGCACAGTAAGTAACTACTAGTTATACGGTATGTTCGTTAAAAACAAAGTAATTATTCGTGTTTTTGATTGGACGCGCGCCACGTGCATCGCCTAAGAACCATAATTACGTCACGGACCGCGGAGTGGAGGAAACATGATGTCCAACACTTGAACGTGATGTTAGCTATGATGTTATAAAAGAATAATCTTGTCACGGTGCTTCTCTCTACCGGTACGTCGTCATCTTGCTTTCTAATAGCACATCAACTCCTCAAGCACAAAATCACAAGATCCTATTCCCATTCCCATCCACTTAGTAGAGGACAAGAAGAAGTTGAAAGAGAAGAAAGCCGAAGAAAAACTTAAAGTAACTTCCTCTGAAAATCGTAGTCGGTCCGAAGCACAGCGATGGCGACCTTTACGGAAGCTGTTAATGTTGTTTCTGCAGATGATAGAGGGATGAGCGATCGAGTACTCAGTACTAATAGTTTGCTTGGTTTGATCGGGCTAGAAGGTGAAGATAGTGAAGACGTTTCTACCGCCGCCAGCAATAATATCACGAATTCTAATTATGCTAGCCCGGTTATGGAAGAAAACCAACAAGGAGGAGGAGAAGAAGAAGGAGGAGAAGAAGAAGATATTAACGTTGAATTATCACCATCCACAAGGAATAGTCAACAGGATATTGATGACATAACTATCATGACGACACCTCCCGGAAGTATACAAGGACCAGGAATATTGTCTTTATCGCCGCCTCTCTTGACTACGTATAGCTCTTCAACAAATGGTCCAGAAAATTATATCTCGCTACAGCCACATCAACAAAGTAGACAGTCGATGTATCAACATCATTCATCACAAGAAGAATCGCCGCAGTTATCGCTACCAACTACAACATCAGCCCAAGCACAACAGCAACATCAACCACGATCCCGGCCACCTCGAGCACCTCAATTTCCTTCGTCAGAAGTAGGTGGTAACAACAATGGTCATATTATTTTTCCTAGACCAACAACTTCAATTGGACCGGAATCAGGAGCATCTAGTGGTCCGGGAGGGGGACATACGCGGACACCTACTGACGCCACTAACTATTCCTTTTTGTCGTGTCTAACGGATATGGATGTATCGAATGGAGGAGGAGGAGGAGGAGGAGGAGGAGGACCTGATTTTACTCTTTCACGACGTCGTACTTTATCATGGGACAATAATGTTAACGTCGGTGCAGGCGCAGCAGCACTAGCACCAGCAGCACCGGTAGGATCAAATTCATTGGGAGGCAGCTCCCTACCTGGTAGCATCCTGCAACCAATTCTACGAAAGGAAGAAGAAACAGAATCCGTCGCAAGACCTCCCATGTCAATATGGGCCTCCAACTTGCGAAAGGTTTCTCCGCCTCCGGCAAAAACATCACCACGTCGTGCATTAATTCCACCATCGGTGTTATCCTCACGGGAGAATCTACACCCGTTTCTTGCAAAACTTCAACAAAATTCTTCTTCTCCACCAAATCTGACTTTAGCATGCAGTAGTAGTACCCATACTGCTACGACAACGGCAACAAGAAGTCCTTTTGCGTATGCCCAAGACGAGAAAAAGGATGATGATCCGTTCCGTTCACCAATGCAACCGCTTTTCGAAAGGGATGCTAGTAATGCAACTCATTTATCACCTAGTGACTTCACTTCTTATTCCCCATCGCCTTCCACTACTATCAGATTACGAAAAAGAAATACTGCGAACTTTCGTTCATCTCCTAATATTGTCACTCAAAGGAATGATACACAAAGAAGTAACAATATCCATATTAATAATCATAATAATATAGGATACACTAAAACGGAGAGGCTTGGTCTGAAGGATACTTTGATGTCGAACAAAGAATCTGTAGAGGAATCTGAAATTGTCGAGGGTGTTGAAAGAGATATTTTCAGCGATAGTAATGGTGTTATTAGCGACGATGTACAGGTATATTATATATCCGAAGTTTGGCCATACTTGATACTTGTCTGGGGAATTTTCAATTTGGATCATCAAAGAGGTTCGTATCTTGAATGGTTTGTCGAAGTTATCAGTCCATTATTCTGTAAAAAGTTTTCATACTTTTGTTTGGGGCTGGGAGCTATTACAATAATAAAAAGAGTACTATTCAAACAGCTCTTGAAGGAGCGAATCGCAGGTAAGTGAAGTGATATGATATGATATGAAGAGATTCTTGTGATTGATTAGAAACACAAAACAAAGGTACTGCTACTGACCAACGATGATTTCTACTATTTCCCGAAGAACGTTATCGTGTTGAAGTATCAATACTGAAGAAACAGTTGGTATTATTGAATGAAATCGCATCTCTATCCACGAAAAAAACAGATGATTCTCAAGCTGATAATCTACCCAACGGAGATACAGTTGGAAATTCTGGTACCAGAAAACAAATCGAGCTATCCGAAGAGAAGGAAGACCGTGAATTACACGAGGAAGGTCACTCGGTAAGTGTTTTGGGGAATAATGCGTTTACAGAAGTATATTCTTTTGTTGTTGTTAAAACGATTATCTTATTTATTTATTGGGTGCGACATTTCCATCTAATTTCGTGTTAATGTTTAATTATAGGATGAGGGTATAAATCGTATTCTTTGCTTCCAAAATGCAGTTGAACACATTGATAACTTTGTCGACCGCGACTTCCCATCGTCGTTTGGGAAATTTGTTACAACGAGAGAAGATTTTATTGATTCATCTCAAATTATCTTTGGAAGATCCTTAACACGCAAGTGTCAGGAAGAAATCGATTTTGAACGTATATGTCAAGTAGCCAAGCTTTCTAACGGATCTACAGACGAATCAAAGGTTGTGATGCTAAAAGAGCTGTTCTGTCCATCGCGACAAGGTCGAGTATCGAAATTTGACTTTGTTACGTCAATTGATAAGTAAGTTCAATATTATGGTATGATGTCGTCTGGATTTTGTTGTATCTTTACTGGTGGCTTCTAACGATATAATTCATTTGATCGTCAATTTAGAATCTACAAAACAATGAGATTACTCATTGCAAATATAGATAATTCTTCCCGAATCGATCATGCATGTAAGTAATGGACCGAAAACTGTACGTTATAAGATAAAAATATGGTCGAATCTTTCTTTTTACTCACTCGTCGCAATTGCCTGGTTTTTCCTTGATATTCCAGTCGAGAACATTGTAAACTTTATCTTTTATACAATTGTCGCTGTATTTGTCCCTACTAGTATCTTTGGAGCGGATATCAATACTCTTCTTGTGGCTCTTATCGCCGCATTGGTCAACTTTACGGTCGTAGTTTGTTGCACATGCGCCGAATATCCTAAGGTATGTAATTAGCTATTTGATATTTGATATTTGACTTTTCACCGTCTGACTTTCGTGGCACATCTCTCTTGACAAATCTTTACTTTTTCTATTCTATCTGCTCACCGATGCTTTTCTTTTCACACACAAAAATAGGGAATTTTACGCATATTGACACAGAAACCGTACGATATTGGCGATCGGGTTTGTTTTATCAACACTAGTGATTCAGAACTAAAGCTTAACAATGGACCCTTGCTCGGTGGCTGGATCATCGAAAAGTATGATTTGTATACGACTACTGTACGTCATGGAATCACCGGAGAGCGAAGCACCTTTGCCAATGGATCTCTGCTACTAAAGAATACCAGAGTTGTCAATTGGAAACGTTCGCAGAGGGCCAACGTGCTGTTTTTGTTGAAGTTTCCCGTCCATATCAGACGGGAGCAAATCCAGATTTTTCGAAAACTAATCATGGAATGGATCGAAGGTCGTCCTCGCGAATGGGCCAATCTTGATGTTTTCCGAGCTGTTAATGTCGACTCTGAACTCAAGTACGTAGAATACAACGCCGTTATACGACACAAGGAGTCTTGGCACAATTATCAAGCAGTCGAACAAAGCAAGAGTGACGCTCTTACCTTCCTTCTAGAGTTGCAGAATAAGATACAAAATGAAGTACCGGTGCGGGTGGGATAAGTATCTAGGACTGGTACCGTAATAGCAGAACTGCTCGCACTCAATGTTTGCGAGTATTCTTTGGGTGATCAGCTCAAAGATGCGTTTTCTAGTAGGGTGAATGATGATGTCTTAACGTCAATTGGTTGCCTGTTCTTACCGGTACCCTTTCGGATTGGTTTCGAGGAGTTAATACAAATACAGCTTATAAATATAATATTAGAACATATTATGACCTTTTATATTGGAAGTAAAACTCCTACTGAAGTAGCTAGTAAAACGCTTATACTTTGGGTTCATAACTTACAGCGGCATAGCTATGTGATAGTCTATTCTCTCACAACAAAAAGTTACTATTTCGCCGATGAATGAATTGTCTTCTATTTTTTATTTTTTAGCATGTACAATTTGTACTTTCCACTAAATTTAGATTTTTCAGTCGTACTTATTAAAGAGGGGATGCGATTTTTTCCCAAATTTTGTTAAATTCAAAATATGACGCAAATAATAGATATCTACCTACCGCACATACCACGTAATAAATAAGAACAATGACAGATCATAAAATCACATAATTCTTTAACATTTGCGGTACAAGTAATATTGATTCATTCTATCTTTTTATATCTACCTGGTACTATAACAACAAAACAGCCGCCTTTATCGAGCCTATTCGTATTAGAAGAAACAGAGATTAGACGCCGACTAGGAAATTAAGATGGCTGTGTGGTTGTAAGATAAATTCGAATTTTGAACGAGAAAAATAAATAATATAACAATAAGCGATATTGGGCGGATGGATTCCAGCTATGATAGTAGCGATGATAACGGCCTCTTTACTCCAAGTCGAGGAAGAAGAAAATCGTTACTAAATGGTTTCACGCCCACTACACCTTCTCCTTCTCATCCCGTGGTAAACGAGAAATTGACAACAATAAAGAAAAAAAACGGCGCCAATAATAATGATGTCGATATCGCCACTGCCATTGCTCCGAACACACTACCGAGATTGCACGACATGTCATTTTTGGGAGCGAGATTGTCACCGATACGCAAAAAACACGATGAGGTTGAGGATCTAGACGATGACGACGACGACGCTGATATCGTCGCACCTTATCGATTGGGATTGACTGAAACGTCGGGGTCGTCAGCAGCTACAGCATCATTTTTTCTACCAATCAACGACGACAATGACGCCGACGACAATTACAACCATAATGAGAAATCAAAGAACGACATTAATAGCAACATGATCGATATGGAATCGATGATAACGACGACAAAGACACCTGGGTATACTCGTCCACGACCTCCTCTTCTTCTACATCCACACACCACCGCTGCAAAAGGTTTTAGTGAAACAAATAATAACGTAATACCCTCACGGAATAGGGATAATAACGATACTAGTCGTTATAGTGTCGGTAGTAATGGTAGTGGTGGGGGTACCGGGTACCGACGACGACGACGAAGATTTGCGCCATTCGAACGAAAATTCTGGAATTTCTTGTCGTCGTCATCATCGTCATCATCATCATCATCATCTCCCGAGGTAAAGCGAAATCAACGATCGAATGATGTTCCACATAACATCAATAATGAGGGGATTTATTCTTCCTATGTAATGGTCAACCATCCTCGTACCACCAATGGCGGTGGAATAATAACCAACAACAACTTCGTTGTAATCGGTGCGACAGCTCTCGTTCTCTTTTGTATAGGATTGCACGACGCATTTATTGCCTACCTCGCGTTTCGAAGAGGAATTGCCATGTCTGAGAGAAGTTATACGTTGACCTGGAGTTTTCCTTGGATCGGTCCGACGTATCGATCATTGTTAAGATTTGGTGCATTTTGTCCGGAACGCTTATTATCTGAATATTGGAGATGCCTAACGTCGATATTCGTAACGACGTCTGTCGTTGAATGGTTGCTATTGGCTTGGGTATGGATGAAATATATTCCGTCAGTTTCTTCGCGGTCGTCCTCGTTGCTCAGCCCATCATGGCATCTATCTTGGCCAGTAGTTTACTTACTTTCCGCATTCACGGGACAACTCTGGATGGTAGCATTCGAGTACAATAATATGGCATCATCATCATCATCACCTACTTTATCAGGATGCGCAGGTTGGGCTACAGCAGGCGTGCTTTGCTCCGTGGGGATACAAAGACCAAATCGCAGATTTCCTTGTTTTATTTCGGCTATCGTATTGGTTATACTTCAAACATGTCAAACAACGGGTAATACCATTGGTTGCTCGACGGGATCATTTTTTGGCTGGGCTTTTTCGGGGATTTGGGGGATAACATTGCTACCTATTGCATCTCGACGGCGATCGCAGCAACAGGAGATACAGAATTACGACTACAACTACGATATCCTTAACGATACAGAAAATAAAACAAATAGCATTATAGACGGTTGGAATTTCTGGAACGGATTGGCGGTCGTGATCGTGGTGCTTTTGTGGTTGTTGCCAATCTCGTACCTTCTCAGTCGGTAAACATTCAAGCATAGCTATTTGTGTTATATCAAAAGGAGAATGGATGGGGGAATATACTTGTGAGCTACTAACGAGAAAAGAAGTCGAGGCGAGGTACTGGGATTTGCGCAAGGAAAACAACCACGATAGAAAATGGCGCAACAGTCGCAAAAGGCGAAATCAAGGCATATCAGGGGACTACATCTTTGATATGGGCAGTGATGTCTTTATCGATGGGGAAGATTACGACAGCTCAAGCTGGTGTAGGTTTGCCAATCATTCAAATCTGGAAGACGATGCAACACAGAGGCTCGAACAAGAAGCAACAAAGAAACGTCGTCAAGTAGTAGTAACGAAAAAGAACAGTACCAAAACTGCACCGAAACCATACTTTCGGGCCCTGGTTGATATCGACCATATTTTTTTCTAATCCCAATATTCTGCATGGATATTTCGTACGTTATTGATGATAGGACATCTCTTGCCGTTAACTAGAAGATACATTATAATTCCCCATTTAGAAAGTAAATCAATTAATCGTCTTATTCGTTATCATCATCGTCATTGTCGGTGTATTCGTTATCACGATATATGGGTAAATTAATTCGACAAATTGGATGTTGTTTGTAATAATTGAGATCAAGTTTTTTGCCCGTATCTTTTATGATACCCATTTCAAGAAGAGCATTCACTTCCACAGGATGTTTGGTTGTATTGAATACTGCTTCTCCATATTTCAATGATCGTCCTCCGCTCTCATCATCAATTGGAGTTGTAGCGTACGCCCATGTCATATCTTTAGGATATTGATCACCATCTGGTTCCATTGGATTCATTGGATATGATTCAGCATACGTTAGGTTGATACCTGATCTGTTATATCCATCTAGTTGATGGTACGCTTTTACCTTTATCGGGGGTAAACTTTCTCCTTCTTCTCCATTATTAGGGTAAGGAATTGTAAAGGTATCGGTATCTGCCTTCCTCCAGCATTCATGTTTGTGAATAGATCGATGAGACTTTTGACAAGATGCATTGCAATATCGAGCTTTTCCTCCACATATTCCACCACATTTCAAGAGGTTGTTATTAGAACCTTCTCTCCTATTTCCACAATGAGAACATTGAATGATAACATCAAACTTAAGATTCGGGGGTGTATCTTCCAACTTCCTTGTTAAGAGTATTTGATCAAGAGAACCGACACCGAATTTTTGTTTTGCATATAATAACAGATCACCGAATAAATTTGGATGATGACCATCATCATTGATTTTTTCTCGTACCACAGTTACACCTGGTACGATATTCATTCTGTGAGGATTGATAGTAACCCGAATGGCTTTACGAGAATTCTTTATCATAGCATCCGTCCATCGGACTGCTAATTTATTACAGGAACAGCAACTCATATGAACAACGACTTTACCAGCAAATTCAGATGGTTCCTCAGGAAAGAACTTCATTCTTTTGCAACTTCTTTAACAGAACTTCGGGAGGTCTGTCGTCTAAACTATGATCGCCACATGTGTATGGATTTGGACAAAGAAGCAAAGATTCTTCTTCTTGTGTTATTAGATCTGCTGTGCGTCGTCGTTCATTCATTATTTATTATTTGCTTTCTAACTGTCTCTTTTTAGTGGTTGTGGTGGGTGCGATGGTTCCTTATATTCGATAGGAAACCCCCAAAACCTTTCTATTCGTCCGCCTCATCCTCTCCTCTCCTCTCTAGCTACTAGTAGTTACTTCAGCAGAATTGTGTGTAAGAAAGAAAAAAAGTTGGATAACAACCTTTTTAATAGAAAAGATTATACCAGGCACTTTTGGGTGATGGGCCCAGCAATCTACTATCTACTAGCTAGCTATAATGTATGTATCAATGATTGTGTGTAAAAAGGCTAGGATACACATTAATATTTTAATGATATTCTTATTTCACATGTATATTCAGGCAAAACAAGAGCAATATACGGTAATTGTTTTATAAGAATGAATGAATACCAAACACATACCAGTCAAGATGATTTCATTTCAACTTGGCAGGCAGGATGGACGGACGATGGAATATCCAGCGAGATTCCCTTGTAGATCTGGTGGGCCTCTGTTGGCCAATATATGAGCTTGTAGACACCTCTTCCATTCGCTCGAAGGAGAGGTAGCACTCGTAGAACAGCCTTCCGCTGGAAGCAATTTCCCTGACCTTTTGTGGGTTCTCTTGGACCCAGTGCAAGGTTTTGTTGAGATTCGACAGGTTGCCTTCCAAGGGGATATAATCGACATAGGGTTTCATATAGGAGACAAACCACTCTTGGTACGGAAATCCTGCAGAATGACAGCCGATCCCATGGCCAGGTGATAGGCTGTCTGAAATGTTTCCCCAATTCCTCCCATTACTACCACGACCTGGTGATTCCGGTAATAAACTTCTGGAGGGATTGGATTGACCGGGAAGTACTTATTTAGACTGAGTAAGTGCTCTTTGGAAACCTTCCACTTGATACTGATGCTACCACCCCTGGCATTCAAGAGGTCCGGGTGCTCTTTTGAAAATGCCGTGAGGGAGATCCGCATTTTATGACTTCTTTCTTTGGAAAGAGCACCGTAAGATATATATATAACTTATTATTTAAAAGCTGCCGCTTTGCTCCTCAATGCCTTAGAAAGACAGAGAGTCAACAGTCGACCCGCCAATTATTCTATATTAACTATTTCCTATTCCGGTACATCTCCAAATCTGTCTGCTATGAT
>Ga0115007_10001894_pt1 | contig 13216 bp, 8 predicted proteins | sample ArcOceMetagenome_2_FD_87166 | JGI IMG/M metagenome (GOLD analysis project Ga0115007, IMG submission 87166) | Marine eukaryotic phytoplankton communities from Arctic Ocean - Arctic Ocean ARC135M Metagenome | ecosystem: Environmental > Aquatic > Marine > Oceanic | place: Arctic Ocean | collected... | reverse complement strand
GTTCCGGGTATATCACTATTATATAATTTATCCCTATTTTCTTCATATTTATATTGTAATCCGAATGAAGAATTATTGATAATAGCAAATGGTGTAAATGATTTATCTATATTTTTCTCAACACTATTTTTAAAGGTTAATAATTGATTTTTAATAGACCCATATTTATTAGATGGACCAAATGATTGTATATAATCATTTTTATAATAAACTTTTATTTCTTTATTACCATCTCTTGAAAAGAATAATTGATTAATAATTTCTTGTTTGTTATCAAATAAATCTATAATTTTATCACCCCAATACCAATTATCTCTCCATTCTTGAACTCTCGTAATATTTTTATTATTTTCCTCAATAAAATGTAAATTTATTTCATTGTTCTGCAAGTAATCATAAATATTTTCTATAAAATTTATATTTAACGCATCATCGTCATCTTTTCTCATAATAATAAGTTTATTTGTTTCATGTGTTAATATATTTTCTTCAATATAATTCCGATATTCTGAAATAAAATCTTTTTTAATATGTAATAAATGAATATTTTTACAATTTTTTTTAAAATCATTTTTTAATTTAAGTAAAAAATCTTCTGGTGGATTATAATCTAAGCAGATTAACCACTCGAAGTTATGATTTGTTTGGTTAAGAATACATGACTGTCCAAACGCTTTATGAACAATATAACGATAATCATACCATTCTTTATCTTTCATGTTAATTCCAAATCTAGTAATAATTACTATTTTTGTTTGAAATAAGTCATAGTAAAACGTAATGAGTTTTTTCATTTTATATTTATGTGATTCAAAAATTTCTAAATTAGGTTGTGGAAATAGTTCGATTTCTTTAATAATATTTTCAATAAAATTAGACTTATCATATAACTCTATAAACTTTTTATAATTATAAGAAGTTGTATTAAAACATTCTAGACTATCATAATAATCCATAAATTTTATATTATCTCCAAATAATCCTTTATATGAATCAAGCCATAAAACCCTTTTTTTATACGAATGTCCTATTATTATACCATGTAAACTAGTGGAAATTATATACTCGCAATTGACTATTTCATCAATAACACTCTCAACTTTATCATGTTCGCATTTTAAAGAAATTATTTTTAGATTTTTACAATTATTAAATAATTTAACAAAATGATCATAATCACATATATGTGGAATTATTCCTAATTTAAACTTAGGAAGGATATTTTTTGGATATAAATTATTTATTAACATACCAACATCCCCATAATTTTTTGGACAATAAATACATTTTTTAATTAAGTTATTTCGAGTATGTGGACCACGAACCATTATAATTGTCATAGGTTTGTTTAAAGCAAAGTGAGCATTTTTTTTAATAATACCGGTACCACATATAATAGAAGTTTTCTTTACTACTATATTATTTAATATTGAACCAATTAATAAAAAATGCTTATCATTATCCTGAGATATTAATTTATAATTTATTTTGTTAAAAATGTAAGTATTTAATGTATCTCCTAAATTTTTACCCATATATTTGTTATATCTAATATCCTTTTGATTATTATTGTTTATTTTACAACTTAGTCTTTTAAAAGGAAAACTTTTCAATAAATCTTTGTGATTCTCTTTGTATAAATATTTATAATAACCACTACTTAATTCATAACATATAAAAGGATCCAAATAAAAACAATTTATTTTATTTTTTTTATCGTTAATTATCTTTTTCATATAGTTATCAAATGGTTCATTAATAGGATAAAAATTCTCTAAAATTACTTCAGCATATTTTTTTGTTATTATGAAACATGGATTACCCAATTTTGATTTTGTTTCTATAGATTTAAATGTATTTGTTAATATAGATTTGCCTAACTCATTATTTTTACTTGAACATGTAAATAAACAAACTCCATAAATTATGAAATTGTTTGTTTTAATGTTATTTATGCTATATTTATTTAATAACTTTATTAATTCCGTATCCTCAAATATTATATCATCTTCACAAATTATAGCGTATTTTATATTTTTATCAAAATAAAATTTTTCAAATATTTTATAAAAACCAAGTGAAATATTCACTTGAGCATTATGTAAATTTTTATTTGCGGTAAGTAATAAATTATTATCTGTAAACCCGTTTATAAATTCATAATTAATATCACTTTTTTCGAGTTGGTATAGCATGTGTTTTCTTCTTATAGGGCAACAATTTAAGCAGTATAATTTAGTATTATCTTTTGAAAAAAAATGTGCTGATTTATTTTCAACTCCCACACAATTTAATTTATTGTTTATCAAAAGCGAATCATAATTATTATTATTTAATTTTAATTTACATGTTAATGTAAGTTCGCCTTTAAATCTATTTATTATTTCAATAGTTGGAACTTCTATTTTATGATGTTCATAATCCGATGTAAATCCTTGAATAAATGGTTTTTCTTGACCACAGTAATACTTTATTTCACCATTTGATAAATCTTCAAATTCTAACATTTTATTTGAAATTTTATGTTTGAAAATCACTTTATTTTTGATAATTTCAACTAATTTCCAGTCATAATGAAAATGAAAATGTCTTGTGCTTTTATGTTCTTTATCATCTTTTGATACTAATTTATCTTCAACTGATAACGTATTGTTTTCATCTAAAATTACTTTTCTGTTGTGTTCTACATTTTGCATTTGTAAAAGTAAAGGATTTTTACCTTGAATAAAAACACTACTATCTTTTATTTCTCCGCTGGTAATACCAGATGCATATGTATAGATTTTGTTATTTAATTCATTTAAAATTTTTCTAAAAGAAAAATAATTATCATCAATTACAACACTATTTTTACTTCGTTGAGATAATAAGTATGTATTTCTCCATATTTCGTCAATGTTATTTGGTTTATAATCATCATATGAATATCTTCCTCCTTCAATTAAAATAGGACATTCGTTATAGTAATTAATGGATAATTCATCCATATGTTTATGAGCAGTACTATGACAAGATGATGATAATGATAAATAAATTGTATCTTTTTTATAAACACCATAACCCACATTCTTAAACAGTTTCAATGTTTCAAGATCTTTAAATTCATAATTACACAATTTGTCATCTGTATCACCAATTTGAACAAAATGATTATTAGGATAAATAAAATAATTTAAATTGTTATACATTTTATCAGATAAATCCTTTAATTTTTTATAATTTTTGTTATCTTCATCAAGAATACTTAACAACTTGTTTAATTGTCTGTAATACAAAATATGGTAATTTGTTGAATGTTCTTTGCTTAATAAATCATTCATATCAACATTATTAGATATAGCCTCCATAAAATTTTCTATACCCAAATCAATATATGTATTATCTAATTTTTCAAAATATATATTATAAATATTACATCCTAATATTAAATATCTGCTAATAAATAAAGTATGGTTACTTGTAACTGATAATCTCTTTTTATGTATTAAGTGTGATTTCAACCATTCAATATGATAAAGTATTTCAGTTTTAAATTTTTCTTTATTAATACCAACATTAAATTTAATTGCTAATTCATATACTAATAAAATATTTCCTAAACGATAAGAAGTAGACATGTCCTGCCAATTTGCTAGCATTTCATTGTACCATTTTAATAACTCTATTTTTTTATTATTATCAAACCAATTTTCAATAACTTCTACACAATATTTAATAATATTTATGTTATATTCTTTATAAAAAAATAATGATATTTGTGATTGAATGATTTGATTTAAAGTATGGATTTGATATTCCGTATTAGAACTTTGTTTTAATTTCCAAATAGTTGGTAAATCTATTTTAAATGTTTTTTTATTAATAACTATTTCTTTATTTTTTGTTTTTTGTAATAATTCTCCAGTAACATAACTTGTAGGAATATCATATTTTTCTTTTAATTCTTTTGTATATAAATTTAGTATTTTTTTTGACATTTTTAAATTAGTTTTAATTTTATTTTCAATTAACCAATTACATATTCTCTTACTACTTTTTCCATCCCATAAATCCATACTACTTTTACATTCTTTCAAATCTATTTCACTAATTTTACTAATCATTTGATTTGTTCCTTTATTTTGAATTAATGTTGAAGGTCTTTCTGTATTTTCACGCAATGTGAAACAAGGAATATCTAATGCGGTTGTTTCTTCTTGTAATCCACCACTATCTGTCACTACATATTTACAATTCGCCATTAAACACATAAATTCTAAGTATCCCAATGGATCTTGTAAAATAATATTTTTATTACTTTCTACTTTTTCAAGATATCCTATTTTTTTTAAGTTTTTCTTTGTTCTAGGATGTATTGGATAAACTAATTTATTATTTTTACTTAACCTTTCCAAATCATCAAAGATGTCCTTTAATTTATTTAAATCATCCACATTACTTGGACGATGTAATGTGATTAAAACGTATTCTTTTGATTTAACACCCAATGTTTCATGATATTCTATATTTAATGCTTGTTGTAAATACTTCTTTTGAGTATCAATCATCGTATTTCCTACCAAATATACATTTTCTGTAATACCACTGTGCTTTAAATTATCTATACCACTTTGCTCAGTAACAAAATAATATTTAGTAATATGATCTGTTAAAATACGATTCACTTCTTCAGGCATTCTAATATCATTACTTCTTAATCCACTTTCAACATGCGCAATATCAATATTTAACATTTTTGATGCTAAACCAGCAGCCAATGTACTAGTAACATCGCCAAATACAATTACTAAATCTGGTTTTAACTTTTCAAATTCATTTTTAAGTTTATCTCTGATTTCACCCATTTGTCCTAATTCACCTTTGTATGCAATTAAATCTTTGATTACTTGGTCTTTATTTTTAAGATATTCTTCATTATTAATATACAATTTATCATCAAAATCTCCTGCCTTAGTTCTTTTATCTAATGTTAAATGAATATCTGGATGTGGAAATTTTAATTGTTCAAAAAACACTTTACTCATTTTCTCATCAAAATGTTGACCTGTATGAATTAAAGTTAAATTAAAATCATTTTTCAATGCCTCATACACGGGGAAAGCTTTCATAAAGTTTGGTCTTGCACCAATAATTAAAACAATATTTTTCATTTATAAGATATTGTTTTATTATATTTTATTACTTTTTTGATACATTCGCAAATGTACATTCACTTGATTCGATTGCCTTTTTTTTGTACATCACGCACGTCATCTTCCTCTTTTATTACATTTTCTAATACAATACTTGGAGAATTGTAACTCTTCATATACTCATATAATGCTTGAGTATCTTTTGGAAAACACGCTCCTCCATAACCTATCTTCCCATCTGGACCCGGAACACTCGTATGCATTCTATTAATCCAATTATTTTTTAACATTAAATCTTTTATTACGTTGAAATTAGCCCCATTTTTACTACATAATAAATAATACTCATTAAATAACATTACCTTACTCGCATAAAAACTATTACACATAATTTTCATGCTTTCACTTTCCAAACTAGTACACACACTAACTGTCGCTTCTGGATAATTTCTTTTATAAAATTCTTTCACTCCATTCATATCTTCATTTGTTGTATTCAAGCCACTGCCCAATACTATATGGGTTTGATTATGAAAATCCTCGTATGCTGTACGTGCCGTCAAAAACTCTGGATTATGACATAATTTTAAATTATATTTTTTACTAAGTTTATTTATTGTTTCCGGTTCTACTGTTGACTTTAATACTACTACACCGTTATATTTATTCTTTTCAAGTTCTAAACACACCTCATTTATAGGACCCTTGTTATACTCTTTTGTTTCTTCATTAAATAAGGTTGGAAGACATAGAAATACTATATCACATTTTAAAACACTTTCTATAGAACCAATACCGCCATTTTTATATTTATCATAGCCTATTAAAGAAATACCCTTTTTTTCAAAACTTTTAAACATAGCTGTTCCTACAAATCCAAGTCCAACAATTCCAACTATCATTTAAAAAATTTTGGAGATTTATATTTAAATGTTTTTTCTTTTACTTATTTAATGACTAAGTTACTAGTTTTAGTATTACACTCAGTCGATCCATTTTATAGTAAAATGATGAAAATTCATTCTGTTTATTTGAATTTTATAAAAAGTAAAATACCTGAATTCAATTGGTATAAATATATTATACAAAATGATGGAAAAGGTGATAGAATAGATCCTCAAACAAATACTATCATTATTGATGGTGTTAGTGAAACTTTAATGTATCGCAAAGTACGAATTAAAATCTACAGAGCTCTTCAATTAATTAAAGATTTTGATTTTGATTATGTTATTAGAATTAACGAATCAAGTGTGGTTAATTTTATCTATCTACGAAATATGCTACATAAAAATCACATTGATTTTGGAGGAAAAACATGGTTATTATCGCCAAATAAAAGAGTTCCAGAATATAATATTATTGATGATAGATTTAGTAAATATCCCTATGTATCTGGAAGATGTATTATATTAAGTAAAAAATCTATTAATCTATTGTTAGAAACGTGGAACAACAATAGAAATATCATTTATGATACTATTGATGATATATCTCTTGCTCAAGTTTTATCAACTCATAATATATTTGCCTTTTGTCCATCTAATCATTTTAATAATCTTTATAACGGATTATCATTTAATACAAATAAAAAAAACTTTGCTTTTTTATCACATAATAGTAAAGATTATAAAAAAACACGGGATAATGATCCTCGTTTTTTAAAACATACTATTGATCTTTTGATTAAATTAATGAATTAAAATATTAAATAATAAATATTTTATATTTTTATATGTTCTTTACAAAACAGATTAAGAAAAAAAATATTATAAATATTAGACAAAAAAAAAGACTATTAACAAAAAACTGTAAAACAGGAGTTGTTATTACTACACACGGGTTTAATGGTATTTTTGTAAAACAAGCATTAGAATGTTATATAAGAGAACTGCCTGACAATTATTTTATTGTTTTGTATATTAATGAATCAACAGATAAGATTGTTTTGGATTTGATGGAAAAATACAACAATGATGAAATTTTTAAAGGAAAAATACAAGTAATTTATATTGTAGACCAACTTAAATCTGGTGGATTAACTGGAACTTGGAACCAAGGAATAGATTTATGTTTTAAAAATAATTGCGATGTTATTATTTTATCAAATGATGATATATTGTTTGATAGAAGTATAATTAACATATTATGGTGTTGTTATAAAAATAAAGACGAAATGAAATATTTTGGCCCAACGAGTAATAATCCAGGAGCTGATTATTTTAATAGATGTCAGTATGCTTTATCTCCTGAAAAATACGACCCTCGTCTAGGATTGTATAAAAATGTTCCTTGTAATTTAAATGGATTTTTTATGGTATTCTCCAAAAATGTTTTATTGGCTAATAGATTTGATAATGATTTTTATTTTGATCCAAAGTATCCATTTGGAGGAAATGAAATGGAATGGTTCAAACGTTTTGCTCAAAAAGGTGGAGTTAGCTGTGTAGTGCCGGAAACCTTTATTTATCACTATAAATTGTGTTCTTGGAGAAAACATTCAAAATTTAAAGAAAAAACTGTTAATGATACTTGTTATATTGTTACTAATTTAAAAAATTATAAAAAACAAAATCGTATTGATACTTTATATTTTTCAAATAACTTTCAATCCTTATATAAATCTATTAGAATGGGATTACTTCCTATGTATTTACATAGTAATAATAACTCCAATACAATATCAGGTATTATCAAGAATGAACCTAGTTTATATGTCCCAGGTAACTATAAAAAAATAACTTTTATAAAATAAATATGTTATAATATAAAAATATAACTGTCATTTAATATATATATGAATTTTTTTAACTCTCCGCCAATATACAAAACTCCTAATAAGGAGAAAAAACTACCACGATTGCCATATGGTAATCTCTCAACCTTTTATAGCCTTCCTACTATAATGTCGTCTCCGGCAGTGTTTAAAAAGATGACTCCGCAAGAATGGCGAGAAAAACGGGCTATAAAATTAAAAGAAGAAAGTTTAAAGATAGAAACTAAAATTAGTGAAAAATTGAATCCTATTTATACAAAAAGTCAAAAATGTAAAATTAAATTAAATAAACAAAAAGTAAAAATTGGAGTTGTTATAACCACACATGGATTTAATGGTGTTTTTGTAAAACAAGCATTAGAATGTTATATAAGAGAACTACCTGACAATTATTTTATTGTTTTATATATTAATGAATCAAAAGATAAGATTATTTTGGATTTAATGAATCAATATAATAATAATGAAGCTTTTAAAGGAAAAATACAAGTCATATATATTAAAGATCAAAAAAGTAATGGTGGGTTAACTGGGACTTGGAACCAAGGAATTGATTTGTGCTTTGAAAATAACTGTGAAATTATTGTTTTATCAAATGATGATATCTTATTTGATAGCTGTGTTAATAATATATTGTGGAGTTGTTATAAAAGTAAAGACGAAATGAAATATTTTGGACCTCTTTCTAATAATCCTGGACCAAAAAATCTTCTTATTAATAAATGTCAGTATGGATTATTACCACTAGAAAAAATAAATAAAAAAGCCAGTTATAAAAGTAAAATATGTAATTTAAATGGATTTTTTATGGTATTTTCTAAAAAGGTTTTATTAAATAATAAATTTGATAATAATTTTTATTTTGACCCAAAATATCCATTTGGAGGAAATGAAACCGAATGGTTTGAAAGATTTAAAAAAAAATCTGGAAAACCTATTATTGTTTCAGAAACGTTTATCTATCATTATAAATTAGCTACTTGGAGAAAAGATCATAAAAAAAATAATAAGTGTATTTATTCTGTAAATACGGGTAATTACGATGGCTATAATATAAAATTAAATGAATCAGATATTGATACATTTTATTTTACAGATAATTTTAAAATTATCTATTTAAGTATTGATAAAGGATTAATACCATTTTATGTCGATACAACTGGAAAAGAAGCAAAACTAGCACAAAGGCTTATAAAAGCTAATCCTCCTGAATATTTACCACATAACTATCAAACGTCACTATATGTAGATGGAAATTGGGGTGTAAGGAATCATGATAAAGTAAAATATTTATTTAATCTTTTAAAAATAAATGATGTAGATGTAGTTTGTTTTAAACATCCAGAAAGAATTTTAGTTATAAATGAAGCTAAAAAGATTATAGAATTAAAATTAGAAACATTTGATAATGTAAATAAAATAGTAAATGAGATGAAAGAAAATAATTTTAAAGATAATATAGGATTAACAGAAACAAATGTATTACTACGAAATCATAAAAAAATTATAAATTTTAATAAAGATTGGTGCCGCTGTATTAACATTTGTAGACGCGATCAAATAAGTTTTGACTATTTATTATATAAAAATAAGGTAAAATTTATAAGAGGCACTAATAGAGAGAAAAATGAAATGATGAGAAAGTTTCCCGGACACGTTAATTGTTCAACAAGGACAGTAAGCTAATTTTATATCAACATTTTAAGACCATCTTCAAAACTAATTGTAATGTTCCAACCTAAATCTTTTAGTTTTTGATTACTTATATAGTATCTTTGGTCGTTAAATGGTCTATCTTCTATGAAGCTAATCCATTTATTATAATCGTCCGTCTTGTGAATAGCTTTTATTAATATTCTTGCTACTTCCATAATTGAGTATTCCATACCTTCATCACATCCAATATTATATATTTCACCTATTTTACCCTTTTCTAATATAGTTTGAAATGCTCTAGCCGTGTCGTGTGAGTGTAAAAATGCTCGCACACATGTTCCATTCCCCTGTATTGTTACCGGTCTTGAATTTTTTAATTGTTCGATAAATCGTGGTATTACCTTCTCTGGATATTGATTTGGACCATAAACATTATTACCACGTGTAATTATAATAGGCATACCAAATGAATGATTATAAGACTGTGCTATTAATTCTGCGCCTGCCTTTGTTGCCGCATAAGGATTTGTAGGACATAAAATAGAATGTTCTGTTTTATGTTTTTCATTTATATCTATCATTGACTCTCCGTATACTTCATCTGTTGATACGTGAATAAACTTTTTCAGTTTTCCATATAATCTTGATACCTCCAATAATGTATGTGTTCCTACTATATTATCATTTGTATATTGTAAAGCATCTGAAAAAGAGTTCTGAACGTGAGATTGAGCAGCAAAATGTATTACATGGGTTGGTTTATGTGTTTCAAAAACATGACGCACTAAATCTATAGAACAAAGGTTTCCTTTTACAAATATATATCTTTTTGAGTTTCTACATTTTTTTGATACATTCGTTTCATTAGCACAATAATACATAGCATCGAAATTTACAAGCGTTATCTTATTATACTTCTCCATAATCAAATTAATAAAATTTGAACCAATGAATCCACATCCACCCGTCACTAATAATATAGTATCTGTTGAGTCTTCAAAATCTGTTTGTGTTTTTAATATTTTTGGTATATTATGCGTCTTGTATATTTCTAACATATTTCTAACACTTTCTTTAATATTTTTTACATTTGGACACAAACTTTCTAATTTTTTCGTATTCAAATAATTATTTGACCTATCCGCTGCTAATATTTTTGCTTGTTCTTCTACACTGAAATTCTTCCATTTAAATGTTGGATCTACTATTTCCTTATACATTTCTAATATTTCATTATGACTTATTAAACCAGGATTACTAAGATTTAATGTACCCGTTTCATTTTGTTCCGCTAACTTCATAGCCATAGGTAATAATTCTGGTAATACCGTCATTGAGTTTTTAATGCTACATATCTTTTCATAATTTGTTATTTTTGTAATGAAATTTCTAGCATTTGGTTCGCCAGTAATAGGCATTCTAATACGCAAATTTAATACATTTTTAAACAAAGTCATCATTTGATCTGTAAATCCTTTTACTACTGAATATCCTGAACCAAAAAAGTTTGGCTTACTTTCCTCCGTAAAACCATTTACTTCCTTTTCAAATGGATGCTCTTCGTCAAATTTAAATATACATCCTGTTCCCAAGTAAGTTAAATGAACCGTTTCCTCTTCGCATATTTTTGCTAGATTTATAGGTGAAAACAAGTTATCACGAATATTATCTACTAACTTTCCTTCTTGCTCCAAATAATCTATTGTAGTATATACCTTTCCATCGATACTACCATGTGTTCGTCCTATAAAACAAAAAACATGTGTTGGTTCTATGTTTTTTACTTCTTTGCGAACTGCTTCTATATTATCAAGACGGCTCCAGCCACACACCACAGTATGACCTGCTTTTAAAGCGATTTCGATGAACTGAGAACCAATCCATCCATTACTACCATAAACAAGTAACTTCATATAACTAATTCTGTGAATATGTTTTTAAACTTTTATATTTTTTATACAAAAAGTTTCTATAAAAAATATTTGGAGAGAAAAATGTTTAATTTACACCCATTCGTGGAAAATTAAACATTTCAAAATCCTTCTTATAAAATTCATTTATAATTTCTATTATTTCATTATTCAAGTATTTTGAATAATCCTTATTAACATTATCTCTTACTAAATTTACATCTAAATCTAAAAACTCGCACAATTCCTTATTACTTTTATTTAATTCTTCACACTTAAATATTAATATATTTGGTATTATTTTTCCATTTTCATCACTAATATATTTATATTGAGGGCAATTATGTCCATCTATTTTAAGATCATCTCTATATAAATAATTATTTAATAATGTTTGTTTTATCGTTTCATGTGACGCATCTTTTTTTATTAAACCAAACCAAAATAAATCACTTATTACTCTATCATATGGATTGCGTATACAACAAAATACTTTAACATTATCAAAATTAATGTTTAATTTTTCTCTATATTTATAAAGGGTTGAATAATACTGATGTTGTAATGATATTTTATTAAATGGTGGGTCTAATATATCATTTCCGCCGTGTTTGTTCCTCAATCGTTGATTAGTGTACTTTTTTATTTCATTTTCTATCACGGTTCCTCCTGTTTTTGGAATATGAATAAACAAAATATTTTTATCTGGATAATACGGCATATTTATATAATATCATCTTTTTTTATATTTATATAATTTTAATACAATTACTCTTTTTAAGAACTTTAAAAAATAAATTTTGGAGAGAAAAATGTTTATTAAATGCAGAATTTATATATTTTTTTATTATTTCATAGTGCCTTTTTTTCAGTTGTGATGTAATATACATATCAAGTTCAAGAAAGTTCTTCAAAATTGAATTAAATAATCCATATGTAAATATAGTATATATGGATCCAATAACCAAAACTTGGAAGTTTAAATACGATGATATGAGAGACCCACTTATGAAAAAGCATACTAATGGTTACTATTTGAATTTGGAGAACGGTGATGTTCGTTCTTTTGAAGAAGGTATCGCACATATTGTAGGCAATGCTAAGGAACGTTATGTATACCATATGTGGTGGATTGAAAATGGCTCGTTTTAAAATTGAATGTAAGTATTTAATTAATTTTTTATGCATAAATATTAATATGAACAATTATCAGTTTCATCCTCAATACCACAGACCTATGGGGTCTATTATATATGTTGCGATGTATTGGTGGGTATTTCTTGGAATGATGATTGTGGTTGCCCCCATCAGGGTTGTTATGTATATCTCCAGGCAAGTTAACGTAAATGATCTATATATAACCTTATGTTGGATATATATAGCTACAAAAGTATTGGGTTATAGCTCTAATATTGTTGTAGAAAATACACATCTAACAACCAACCAACCATTTGAAGAAACATTTATCTATTAATGAAAGCATATATCATTCATATCAATAATAATACATTCATCTGGTTGTTCTATATCAAATTTTTCATATGGATTAATTAAACTTGATACAATTTTTTGATTGGGTGATGATAGAATTTCTACTGCCTCTTCTCTCTCGCACCCATAAAGCTGTCCGTCATATACTTCATATTCTATTAGATCATCTTTACATTCATTCAATAAATTTGTCTTTCCATTTGCTCCTCTACCCATTAAAACAATCGTTGATGTATTATTAGTGGCAAAAG
>Ga0115007_10001892_pt1 | contig 13220 bp, 13 predicted proteins | sample ArcOceMetagenome_2_FD_87166 | JGI IMG/M metagenome (GOLD analysis project Ga0115007, IMG submission 87166) | Marine eukaryotic phytoplankton communities from Arctic Ocean - Arctic Ocean ARC135M Metagenome | ecosystem: Environmental > Aquatic > Marine > Oceanic | place: Arctic Ocean | collected... | reverse complement strand
TTCAAAGCAATTACTGATATTTATCCTGATATTAAATTACATTTAAGTATAGATATTCAACAAACATTTCATATGATGGTGATAGCTGATGTATTAATCATGTCAAAAAGTTCTTTTTGTTATTCTGCTGGATTGATTAATAAAAACAAAGTCGTTGCGAATAATCTGACTAGATGGTGGCATAAACCACTGAAAACATGGAGTATTATTTAAATGAAAAATATTAAACTTAATATATATTATCTATTAAATACTGTTTAACTAATCCATAACCATAATTATAATGAGTAGAATCATTCATATAATGATCTATATAACAACCGTCTTTATTTTTTTCAATAAATTTACCAATATTATGGAAATTAATTTTGTTTTCTATACATATTTTTTCTAATAAAATAGTCAATTTATTTCGCTCTAATATATATTCATTTGTTTTTTTTGTTTTTAAATTTAAGTGAGGAATAATGTGAATTTGAATATTACTAGAAAATATTTTTTTTGACAAATTAATAATGTCAGTTAAATCTTTATTAATTTCATCATCAGTTAAAATGTGTTCAGTTAAAATATATTTCTTTTCAAGATCTATACAATGTCTATTTCGTTTATAATAATTAACATAGTAAAAATTAATAGGAATATCATTGTAATATAATATCTTTCGCGAACTAATTTCTAATATTATTTTTTCTATAGATGATATTACAGAGTTAGTTATAGTATTGATATAATGATTAGTTTCTCTTAATAATACTGGGTTACATATATCACCAAATATTATATCAGATAACTCTGATGGATATTTATTAAGTATATTTTGAATATTATCTATATTATTTAAAAAAAATAAAATTTCCCTCGTTGTATGTAATCTACCAGGGAAGTATTTCCACTTATAAGTATACATATATCTACATGAACCAATATATAACATTATTCTTTAATAATATTACTTAATATATTTTAATTATTATTATTATTTAACTATATTAAGTAGTATTTGTATTATTCGATGAATAGAATTATCTGATAAATCTGTATTTACAATACCCCTATTTTCTTTATTTAAATAATAATAATGATTAAAATAAAGGTTATTATCAGCTACATATATTGGTTTTCCACTTGTAACAGTATGTATACAATATGTAATATCATTTTTTGGTATTACAAATGATTTTTCTCTGCCAAATGTAGTTACTTTATCACAATTATATATTTTTAAGAATTTATATCCATCAGTCGGCAATCTATCAGGATTATAAAAAAGTTTACATCTAATATTTATGGCAGAATATCTGTCAATATTTATTTTTTTTTGTTGAATCATTTTATCAATATATAAATCTATATTCATTTCACTTGGTATATTTACATATTCGTCTATATCAAATAATCCAATATATTTACTTGTTCGAAAAGTATAGATACTATGATTTTGTTGTGCTATCTGTCCGGTTGCATCAGCATTGTGACATAAGCGTTTTTTATAAGGCCATTCAATTAAAGTTACAATATTATTTTTTATATATTTATCTAACAATGTAGGTAAATCAGATGTTATTTCAATTGATTTATAGGATGTTTTTTCAATGGATAATGCATTATCATATATAACAAAATGAGATATACCTAATAATAAATAATATTCTATCCATTGAACTATATAATTATCTTCATTATATACCATAGCCGACATTATTAATTTATTTTCAAATATCGGATAACGATTTACTTTAATATTTTCATAAACAATATCTTCAATCGTTAAATTTATAGTTTCTTTATATTCTGATTGAAATAAAGTAAAAACACATCCATGTTTTTTACCACATATTTGTCGTTTAAATAATTCATCATTTAATTTTATAGTAAATGGAATACTGTCTTTTGTAAATGTAGCTATAATAACTATTTGATTCATATCATTGTATAATACATCGTATATTTCATACTTGGCTATACTTGTTGGTGTTAATTTCATATAATATATATAATATATTATATAATAATATTAAGAAATGTTTCATTTATTGTATATTATACACGATTATGGACACATATTTTTTAATATTTTATTTTTAGATAAACTACTAACCCATTGTCCTCTATAATAATTACCATAATTAATCCCATAAATATTGTCATGAATACACGATAACGCAGAAACCATTCCATAATTTGACCCATATGTGATATACAACTTACATGTACGATAAGAAAGAATATATGAATCTACAAATACTTTTGATATATCTTCATCCACTGGTTTTCTATCTAAATGTTGTATAATATCATCATTATAGATAACCCGATCTTTATTCCATATTTTTATACCTGTTTTATATGCTTCGTCAGAATCACTTGTTATAAAGATATTATAAGATGAATCCATTGTTTCGTCACATTGTTTTTTTATAGATGTTAAATATTTATCAATATTATGATATGTGCCAGTGCTATGAGTTTCTCTTTTATTTGTTACCATATACTTATCACCGCATCTAATTTGTATCCCTACAATATTTGTTCTACCCTTAATAATATTGTCTACCTTCTCTAAAAAAAAATCTTTGGGTTTGAATATATCAGTATATAATTTTTGATATTCGTTAATAATTTCTTCATCTGTAATTTTTACACCAACTATATTACTAATTTTTCTACAAATATTACTATTTAAATGAAATATATAATGTTCATTCGGAAATATATATTTATATGTTTTATCTTTGTCTGGTTTATCTTCATTTTGTATATTATTTTTAACATGATCAATCATCCCTTTTTTACCTCCATCTATTAAATTCCAACCGTTTGAAGCTATTTTTTTAGCATCCATTATATTTTTGGCATTATATTTCTCGTAATCAAACAAGTCTACGATATTTTCTTTAGTCCATAAGATATAAAAATCATGATTAAATACTTTACTTAATATTTTAATTGCTATTAACCCATGTATTCTATCTCCATAACCACCTAATAGCATATTTGGATAAGATATAATAAACATATATATTAATATATTTATTATAAAATAGAATTAACTCGTTATTTTTACTTATTAAAAATTAATAAAACTATTAACAGATTACTTTTATTAAATATTGTGTTATACCTTCTATGGCCTTTTTTGGATCCTCATCCTGATTAACTGTACATTGCGCATTAAATTTACGACCAAATAAACATGGCTGATTTAATAAATACTTAATTTCTTCACTTATAATTACATTATAATTTTTAACATTGCTATGACCCTGATATGGATAATCCATATCAGGCCAATTAGTAAAAGTAGTAGCTCCAGAAGCTATATTAGGTGTAGTAATTATTTCAGATGTTAAATCATTTTTAAAAACTTCAGATATAAAATAATGTTCTTCAGGAGACCGAATGTTTTCCCATACCTTATTAATTTCAGCTACTGTATTGAAACAGACAATACTAGCTATTTTTCTATTTAATATAAACCAATTACTTGTTTTTTGAACATGTTTTTTATCATAATGTTCTAATACATTATTACATCTGGGAAAAACTCCTCTTTGGTTTGGACAAATGTTAAAATGTGATAAATTGTCTTTTGTTAAAAATGTGTAGACATAATCAAATGATTTAAAAGGAATACATGCTTGGGATAATGATATTATTTTTGAACAACCATCTTCGTATGCTTGTTTAAATAACAAATTATGAGCATGAATTAAAGTTACATGTGCATATTTTGTTTCTATACAATTATCTAATTTATACTCTTCAAAATACTTTAATTTGATATTATTTTTACAATGAATATAAATTTTATATTTTGATGTATCAACATTTTTAAACCAATTATGCCATAATTCTTCTAGATTTATTTTATCATATATTAGAAAACAAAATCCCAATACTTCCATTTATATATAATATATATGAAATATATTTAAATAGTAGTTTTCTATATATATTATATATGGAAAAAGTATCTGTCGTAATTCCAACATACAATCGATTTAAATATTTAATGAATACAATACAATCAGTCAAAGAACAAACATATACTAACATTGAAATAATTGTAGTGAATGATTGTTCAACAGAAACAGAGTATTATCAATATAATTGGGAGGAAAATGGTATTCGTATTATTCATTTACCAGATAATAGTAAAGTAACATTTGGATTTGCGTGTGCTGGTTTTGTTAGGAATAAAGGGATTGAAGTATCTAATGGTAAACATATTGCTTTTTGTGATGACGATGATATTTGGTTTCCACAAAAAATAGAATTACAATTAAAAGCGATGAAAGAAAATGACTGTAAAATGTCATGTACTGATGGATTAATGGGAAGAGGTATATATGATAATACAAAAACATATAAAAAATATAATAAGGAGCATTATTTTAACACATTAAAAAGAATATATAAACAAAGAAATTCTCCTTTAATGGATGATGGATTCCCGATAGTTTGGACTCCCGCTTTTTTTAAAGTACATAATTGTGCCATTTGTAGTTCAGTTATGGTAGACAAGGAAATATTAGATAAAATTGACAATTTTAAAAATAAAAAACCACCAGGGGAAGATTATGATTGTTGGTTAAGAGCAATTCAACATACAAATTGCGCATATGTAGACGAATCCTGTATGTACTATGACTCTGGGCACGGTGATGGTCAAAATTATTAAATAATAATAATGTAATAAATTTTTATTATATTATTAACAAAACTATAATTATTGTATTTTGTATTTACATAATAGTACCCTTCATATTCAATGGTTCGATAGCAACACATGGGCGGGGTAAATTACCGAGTGAATAATTAATTTGTTTTCCGCAAAAATCTGGATGGTTTTCAACCATGATAGTTTCAAAATGTTCTGGTACTGGTCGTAGACATGCTATATGACATCTAGGTAAACAATCCGCTCTTTTATTTAAATGGACTAGAAGATCCTTTTTATCTGTTATACTTTTAAAATGCCCCATCAACCAATCTTGATCAGCACCACGGCGAAAAGTATTGTGCACCGGTCTACTAGTAACTGATTTAATGTGGTCTGCGATATTAACCATTTTATCCGGATATTTCTCAATTAATATTTTATTACATACGCCAAATAATCCACCCATTAAACTACCATGAGCTGGATTGTCTAATATCGAATGAATTGCTTTACCCGAGTCAATCCATTCATCTACCATTTTTTTTTCTCGTTGCGAAGCTCTTGAATCGGCATCTCTTGAAACCCAATAATCAACATCGGGTTCATTTAAAGGCGTAAACCGTCTGAACATACCTTCAATATCTTCACCTCCTCCATTACTCAGTTCCGAAAAAGGAATTAACACACAATTTAAATTTTTTAAAATGTCTAACACACTTTCAGGCACAGATTGTTTTCCGATTGAATAATATACTCTAACTTCCCATCCTAAATATGTTATATTACTGCTAACTACAGCTTCAATAATACCATGACAATACTTTAACTTATTACCAAATAAGCAATATGTTATCACATTTTTACCCATTTGTATAGTATATGAATGTACTATTTTTTTGTGTATTTAACTAGTAAAAATCATGAATGTTGGTGTTGGTGGTAATTACAAATAAAATTATTAGTGCTACTAAATTATTAATGATATGAACAAAACATAATTAAACATTATTTATTATTATATCTAATAATGCTTAATATACACACAGATATCAAGGATAAATTAAACACCTTCATTGAACAAAAGAAAATACCCAATTTGATATTACATGGTGTGGCGGGAAGCGGAAAAAAAACGATTTTGTTTAATTTTTTAAAAGAAGTGTATTCGAATAATAAGACCTACTTACAGGATTATGTAATGACTGTAAATTGTGCACATGGAAAAGGGATCAAATTCATTCGCGAAGATTTAAAATTTTTCGCAAGGACAAACATAGACCTACATGATGGTACTATTTTCAAAAGCATTATACTTTTAAATGCTGATAAACTTACTATCGACGCCCAATCTGCACTTCGTCGATGTATTGAACTATTTAGCCATTCTACACGTTTTTTCGTAGTGGTTGATGACAAATACAAACTGTTAAGACCAATTTTATCACGATTTTGTGAAATATTCATACCTGAACCAGATGTAAATGGAGGGACTGTCAACTTACATAGATATAAATTGGAGCAAGCATTTACAACAATTCAAAAGGATGAAAAACAAAAAAAAACAAAATTTAAAACTGAATTAGAAAAGCTAAAGAAAAAGAGTCTTCCTGAAATGAGTGACAAATTGTATGAAAAGGGGTATAGTTGTTTAGATATAGTCGAATATATTAAGGATATGAAAATAACCGAAGAAAAGAGATTTGAATATTTAGTATTTATTCAAAAAATAAAAAGGGAATTTCGAGATGAAAAATTATTAATGGCTTGTGTGCTTAATTTTATATTAATAAGTTCAGATTACAAATTAGAAAATATTTCATTTATGTAAATATGGATGATTATTCTGTGTCTAGTCTACAAGAATCTCGTAACGAGTGGTGTGCTCGTTTAATTAACATATTAACACCATTGGTCATAGAAGGTGTAAAATCAATATTCAATGAATCATGGACCCTATGTCAAGAAAACGATGAACACGAAAAGTATTTAATGACCTTTCAAAATTTTCTTGGCCGTATTCCCAAATGGAATACTGCTATTGTTGAAGAGGAAACAAAACGAATCAGTGAAAAGAGCAACTGTGGATATTTAAATGACTTGATTAGTTGTGTTCATATTATCCAACTAAAAAGTTTAACATGTATGCGTGTTGGAAACAAGCAAAAAAAGGTAGATATTGCGGTACCATCGTTGAGTGAATTTATTCACAAGATATACATAAATACGGCCCGTAAAATGTATACCAATATCTATTTATTTGAGCGCAATATTAATCCCCTTCAAATTCAAAAACACAATCGTGAATTGGAACTAATCATTCGCGAACAAATTTTAAATACTATTCGCGACAATATTCCAGTCGAGGATATTTTAAAGGTGTATTTAGATGAGACTATAGAGGATGATGTGGAAGTGGTAGAAAATGAAGAAATTATTTCAACCGAACCAGTAGAAGAAGAAGAGACACATGAAGATATAGACGCGAACGATGAGGAAAATAATGAACCTACAACTACTACAGTCCAAGACGAAGAAGTAAATGCCACTCAGATGGACACAAAACTTACGGATGATCAGATCGAATCCATGATTCAGTTTAATGACATAGATGAAGCGATAAGTGTCGACAAAGTAATTAGTGAAATTGATGCACCAAAGACAGAAGATAGATTGGAACAAATAAGCCAAGAACGAAATATTGCTCGTAAATTGGAAGAGGATGATGATGACGATGAAGATAGAATTGTAATTGGCGACAAAATAAAACTCACTGAATTGGATGTTCATGATTTGGAAAAGCCCAAGATTATTAACAGGACCCCAATAGGTCTTGACGAGATTGAAATATTGACATAATTCTACTTTTATAAAAAGTAGGACAAAACGAACAATACTTTTATAAAAAGTAGGACAAAACGAACAATACTTTTATAAAAAGTAGGACAAATGAAAATAATTCGTTAAATTCACATTAACTTTCTTTTAAGTTAATGTAAATGACAGATATTTTCATATATGCTTTAGCCATATCAACCGTTTTTTTCCTGTTCAAGTTTTTAGAAATGAAAATGTTACCAGATGAAGATAAAAAACCACTCAAGGTCGTAATGAAAGAGACATTTGTCGTGTATTTTGCTTCCATTGTAGGCATTTATATGTATTCCCAGTTTGATAACCAACAAATAAAGACGGTTGGTTCAAAAACGACCATGGCATTTGTCGATAATCCATCATTTTAAATTTATATCCATCATACTATTTTACAATGGATATAAATTACCTTACCATATTAAGTGAGTTATCTAGTAGTCGTTTATATACGCTTAACAAAACATGGGTATTTTATCAATATTAATGATTTTATGATTTTTGTTAATCTTCTTCTTCGTAACAACATATTTGCCAAAACATTCATGTCCCAATTGTTTTGAAGGAACCGCTCCGTGAATTGTTCTTGCAATCATTTTATATAGTTTAAATTCAGGATATCTCTCTTCCCCATTTGTTTTGTATAGGATATTTCTATCTTTATCGTCTATTAACCATGAATAAATTAGACCAACTAGTTTGTTCTTTTTTGTCAAATCTCCAAGTTCATCCATATCATCTACAAAATTGTCAAATAGACAACAAGCTAGTCGACACAAATCGAAACTAAAATTGGGATCCAATCTTGGTTTATTTTCATTAAAATAAGGTTCACAGTTGTATTGTGATCCAGCATCGCCCTTTGAATGAAAGCTATCACTACACATAGTTTTTCCTTTAAATTTATAAATAGATCTACCGAAATCAATGATTTTATATATCTTTCCATAAGTAGGAACTTTGTAATAGATACCATCAAAACAATAGTGAATATATTGTTTTTCCGTTTCTACATACATGATATTATTCGTATGTAAGTCATTGTGTGTAAATGAAAAGGTTTTTTGATATATTGCTAATGTTATGATTACCTGAAATAAACATGATGTCCATTCACTTGTATTTAATAATTCATTCTCCATTAAATAATCCAATGTATTGGTACATTTTTCCATACAAATCATTTGGACTGGAAAATCAAAGATAGAACAATAAATATCTTCCTCTTCTTCAGAATCGTCTGACTCATCACTGTCAGTGTTAGAATCACATCCGGACTCAGTATCTGATCCGAATCCATCGTCGTTTTCCACATCACTGTCAACTGAAGTGTTAGATGATTTTGAACTACACGAAGAACTGGAAGATTTTGTAGAAGATTTTGATGTAGGAGAAATAGTCGTATTATAAATACAAGTGTTACTTAAATCAGTTAAGTTATTAAGTTGTTGTATGTTACTTAAATCAGTTAAGTTATTAAGTTGTTGTATGTTACCGAAATTGAGTATCGTATCGTCAATATCCAATGTATCCAATTCAATCGATTCAATCTTTTCCGCGATGGCTATCCTTTTTTTATTGCTTCGTGAATCCACATTGAATATCTCTCTATGTTCACTATTTTCAATGTTATATAGGAACTCGTTATTTTTATGAAAGTATTCATTTTCATTTAAATAGTCAACATCATCCACCAGGTTATAATTAAATTTGGCCTGAATACCCAAATAAGAACCGTAATAGTCAATTGAATTCAAGCAGTCATAATGGTGTAATAATTGACTAGACAAGTAGGTAAAAAAAGAGTCAATATAAGCACTGTTGTTTTTATCAAGTAATTTAGGAAAACAAATATTAGAAGTGTCGTCAAATTTTGGCAATTTAGTTAGGTCATTACTAGAAGTATCGTATTTACCGGTTAATACCTTTAATGGGTCCAACAGTGGAGAGAATTTACAGAAAGCAGATTTGTCGATTTTATTGTTCGACTGATCAATCACTTGCGCAAATAATGAATTTCGGTCTTGTACATTTGTTACAGAATGTAAGTAATACTTTTGATTTAAATTAATACTATTATAATTTGTTGAATTTAAAGAAAAGAAATTGTCATAAAGAGGTACATAATTTTGTAAATCACGGATTTCAAAATCAGATTTCTCTAAAGCTTGAAATAATTCATCATTGTTTGTTTTTCGATAATACAGGGAAAATGCCATTCTTTATTATGGATAAAGTAAATTAAAGAATCATTTAAACTAATTTCGTAATGTATTCATTTTTTTTTTCTATTTAGACATTACTTATGACATTAGATTTAAAAAAATTCGATATGAAAAACATTAGCTTTCGTCCAGATGAAAATAAAGGTCCTGTTGTAGTTTTGATTGGTCGAAGAGATACTGGAAAAAGTTTTTTAGTGAGAGATTTGTTATACCACCATCAAGATATTCCAATAGGAACTGTTATTTCTGGCACGGAGGCGGGTAATGGATTTTTTGCAGCACATGTCCCAAAATTATTTATTCATGATGAATATAATACGGCTATTATAGAAAATATATTGAAGCGGCAGAAAACAGTGTTAAAACAAGTACAAAAAGAAATGGAGGTTTATAAGCGATCGAATATAGATCCAAGGGCGTTTGTCATTCTTGATGATTGTTTATACGATAATAAATGGACGAAAGACAAAATGATGAGGCTGCTTTTTATGAATGGTCGTCATTGGAAAATTATGCTGATTATTACGATGCAATATCCATTAGGTATACCACCAAATTTAAGAACAAATATAGATTATGTTTTTATTCTCAGGGAACCTTATATTGCTAATCGAAAACGTATATGGGAAAACTATGCCGGTATGTTTCCAACATTTGAGTCATTTTGTCAAGTTATGGATCAATGTACTGAGAATTTCGAATGTTTAGTTATAAATAATAATTCAAAATCAAATAAATTACAGGATCAAATATTTTGGTACAAAGCGCAAAATCACAAGGATTTTCGACTAGGGTCTAAAGAATTTTGGGAATTATCAAAAAATTTGGATAGTGACGACGAAGACGAAATGTATGATCCAAGTAGTGTTCAAAAGAAGGGTGCAGGACCCAAGATTAATGTAAAAAAAAGTAAATGGTAATAATTTACTAATTATTAAATTATTATCTCGAATTAAAGTTTTATAATAAGAATTATTTTTTCTGTATTATTATTATATATAATTCATGGACGGTAAAAAAATGACATCAAACGAAGCACATAATAGTAGTTTAGTAACCGATACATTTAAAACGGCGAATAATAGTGGCAATAACAGTAAGGCTATTATTGATAATATACCGCACAAAACATCATCCATCAATGGATCTATTGATAATACTATTATGACCAATACATCGGGAGACTTCAAGAAACAAACCGAGTTTATTATTTTTAAAAATCAGATAGATGCAATGGTCAAAAATAATTTGTATATTTTAAAAGAATGTAAGGAAAGCAAACGATTATTGGATTTAAAATATGATAATTTGAATAATTCTATTAACTATATTCAAATATCTGTCATATTTTTATCGACAATTTCTGGGTTTTTGGAATCAACTAAAGCATATTTTAATACACCTACTACAGCAGTATCTATATCTGGTGTATCAATTTCAACATACATAAGTTTAATTTTATCTGTTTCCAAATACTTTAAATTCGACGAAAGCAAGGAGCGAATTCACAACCTTAGAGAGAAATATTCAAACTTACATAACAAATTAGAGTATCGAATGGATATATTAGGACCATGGTTAAATGAAGCATTATGGGAACATCAAGATTGCCAAGCAAAGTTAAAAGAATGGAATGATACTATTGTCGTAGTTATGGACGAAGAATATTTGGCATTGATTGAAACGAAACAAGCATTATGTACCGAGTTTGAAATTATCATGGATTCTAAGACTCGTAATGAATATAATATTAAAAATAAAAGGTTAATTCATAATAATCGTCGTCAACTATTTCAAACGATTCGCGATGATTGGAAGTTGGAGGAAGAATTTAAGAAATCAGATATACCACTTGATTTCAAAAGTTCGATAGCACTACCAGATGACGATTTAAATAATTGGGACGATCCGTTATAAAAATGTATTTTTATTATAGAGAAATTTATTAACATAATATTATGATTAATATTATATTATGATTAACATTCATCATGGTGTATATACAATGCATCTAATTCGGGTATACTTCCTTCGTCAAATTTGCCTAGACATTTTACATTTGATATTAATAAATTACAGGGTTGCTTAATTATATAGGGTGTTTGTAAATTAGGAATTCGTAATGTATATGATAAATAAACACAATTGTAGTCAATACTACTGATTATAATATTTAAAAATGCTCCGGTATAACTACTGATATAATAGGTTATATTAATTACACCTCCCTCAATTAACAATTGATTCATTGTTTGTATTAATCGAAATTTTGTATCTTTATATTGAATATTTTTTATGGATTTTGTTATTTTAACACAATTAGATGAATATTTTACAAGCTGTTCGTTTGTAAAAGGAACCATCAATGTTGGAATAGTTTGTTTTAAATGAATATATTTTAATAGATAGTGACAAATACAATCAGATAATCGTCTAATCGGAGATGTAAAATGACAATATTCAGGAGCACCTACTAAGTCATGAGATTTAACCGCGGATAAATATTCTGCTTTAATACCATTCACTATTATTTCATTCAATAATGCTTGCCCACTTATACCATCATAAACCGTATCTAACCAATCTTTCGCACTACATATACGGTATATACCAACACCTTCGAAATTAATTTTTAAATATTCACCTATAAATGAATTCGCAAAAATAGCAAATTCCGCAATCATTTGTTTCATCATTCTTTCACTTGACATATCTTGACATAAATAAGGTTTATTATTATGAAACTTCGGGTATGAATTGGATACTTCATTTAATACAATCCCTTTTGTTTTTCCTCCTCTAATTTCCTTTAGAGCCTCGCTAATTCGACTAGCAGTATAGATTGTATCATTTGAATAAAATAATTTCCCAGCGTTTTCATAACTTAATGCGTTTTCTTGTTTAACCTTTATCTTTGTAAACAGTAACTTAATGTTTCCTTGAGGCTGAAAATTTTTCTTATTTATTTTTGTCATTATGGTTATGGCAAGTTTTATATTTCCATATTGATTTACCATTAAACTAGACCTATCCACAATATCTTTTGGCATCATATGAATAGGTGATTTATTTGATGGATATTTGGTAACTATTCGTTGCTCAATATTATTCCATAATGAAGAGTTTATATTAATATATTCTGTAGGGTCAGCAATATGAATGGCTAAAAATAATTCTTCTTCTTTTTCATATACACTAAAAGCATCATCTGCATCCTCACATCCATCTGGATCTATACTATATGTATTAATATCTGTCATATCAACACGTTCAATTATAGTATAATTATGAGGTAAGTCGTTTTTGTTTATTAATATCTCATCCTCTTCTGTATTTCTCACTGGTCCATACAGTGGATTAACATGTAAGTCGTATATATCATTATACATCATTAGTGTAATAAATAATATATTTTTATATTATTTATTATTTCATTGTAATTTATCATTTCATTGTAATTT
>Ga0115007_10001891_pt1 | contig 13224 bp, 8 predicted proteins | sample ArcOceMetagenome_2_FD_87166 | JGI IMG/M metagenome (GOLD analysis project Ga0115007, IMG submission 87166) | Marine eukaryotic phytoplankton communities from Arctic Ocean - Arctic Ocean ARC135M Metagenome | ecosystem: Environmental > Aquatic > Marine > Oceanic | place: Arctic Ocean | collected... | reverse complement strand
CTTGTAGTCTCATTTTTACAACGAAACGATATTTAATAACACAGGTGTCTTAACTTGCGCCTCGTTGATGGGGATGGCAAGTTTTGAAGTTTTGAAAGAATCGTTTGAGACATTGATTTACAAGGATTCTAACTTGGAGAACATGTCATTCCAGCAAGGATATTATTCTAGCATTTCGATGTCAGCTATTGTTGTAATTAAGCTGTTGCTGTTATACTTATGCAATTCTGCATCTAATAAAAGAAAATATCGTATGGGAAGTTCCAAGAGTATTCAATATTCGGATCCTACTCTTGAAGCAGTAGCCCAAGATCACTGGAACGATGCCTTAAGCAATGGCATATCAGCTATCTCTCTCTTATTGGCGCTGTACTCAAACCAATTGTGGTGGTGTGATGGTGTCGGTGCCATTATTATTTCTGTATACATTATTTACTCGTGGTACCATACTGGGAAGGAACAAATTGAACAACTTACGGGGAAGAGTGCACCACAAGAATTAATAGAAGAGTTGATTGATTTGTCAGAACACTTCGATGAACGCTTGATTGTAGATACCTGTCGTGCGTATCATTTTGGACCAAAGTTTCTTGTTGAACTTGAAGTTGTTATGCCCGAATACACATTATTGAAAGAATCGCACGACCTTGGTACGTACGGTACACTGATAGATACTACATACACACGTACGGTCTGAAGTATCTACTCTTTTTCGTCATCAACCAACTCACCTTATCTTATGTTTCGTTTCGTCTCGTCCCCCTCACTTTTAGGAATGGAACTCCAGTATGAGATAGAAGCAAGAGAAGAAGTTGAGCGGTGTTTTGTACATATTGATTACGAATCGAGGTGAGTAAAGTCGTGCTGGCTTGCGTCAAGAAAGAGTAGTGCCTATTTTCTTTTGTTTCGTTATTAAGTCCACCTTTAACACATCATTTTTTCGTCGTCGTCATCCCTATCGCGGTGTTCATTCTTCCTCGTTGTTGCTACTTTCGATCTGAAACCACAGAGATTATGATGAACACGTTGTATCTAAAGTTCCAGAACTCCGTGAACATTTATTGAGACACCGCTCGAATAAATCACTCAAAAGCGCTATGAGCGTTTGATTATGTTACTATGAATAGAAAAGAAGAAAAATAAAATTGACAATCAATATCGAAAATAAATAAATTAAAAAGTACTTCTTATAAAGGAACAAGTTGAATATTCGTCCGTAAAACACTCGTTATTTGTCTATTTGATTTATTTTATCTTCTTCGTATTCATAATTTATATATTTCATGTTTTTGAGGAAAATTGGGATCTGATAGCAGACATTCGGTCCTCGGAATGTTCATTACTGGCATCATTTTATGCCTCAGCCACCGTTCCCATCTTTCGGCGAAACTCCGAAGCAGTTACCCCTTCTATGGTACCTTTGTTGCTAGTGGCAACCATATCTTTCCTATTGAATGCAAGACGGACGCAGCAGCAAGAAAAGAGAATTAGAAAAAATAAATATTACTTTTTGAGATATACGGTAGATACTAAAAAAACTTCGCTTTCCAGTGCTATGTACAGTAATATAAGAATCCCTTACCAATGCTCTTTATGCATATGCCTTGTGTTCTTTCCAACAAAACATACTTTCGTTTATGTGTTCAGCGGAAGAAGAAAATACGAAAACGAAAACATCAATGTGAGACTCTTAGAAATCGTATGAAGGCCGAAGAGTTGTATATAGCACGTCGATTATTTCACTACACTGTACTTACCACGGTGGGTATCTGCTCGGCGAAGATCCTTGGATTATGAATAGAATTAAATCATCGTCGAAGGGGTGTCAACAAAAGTTGAAAATAGTAAGAATATGTCAAAGTAGTACATCACACATAATATAAACACACACATGTATCACAAACTTACCGTCAAAGGGGCTGGTGGATTATCAATCCATTCTTGTACTGCTATCTGAACTTTTATTGGATCAATAAGGGCCTCGATATTTTCTAGTTCACGTTGATATGAAGACCATTCATCGAGTTTTTTCTGCTCTCCTGGTTGTATATGATAATCGGGATCGTCCTGTATGCGTTTATTAAAAGTCTCGCATTTCTTTATCTTTGCTCCCAATTGTTTTCGATCCCTTTTCTGTTTTGACGTTAATAACCTTTGTTGTGCAAGTTTAGTAAACCAAGCTTTTCGCAGATCTTTTCTTTCTCCCTCACTCATTGCCCCGATCAACGATGGATCTAGAAAAAAGAGTGCTTGAGTAACAAGAGCCGTCGAAACTGAAAGGTTTAGAGAGTCTGCAAAGCCTCTTAATGGCAAGTACACCCGTTTATCGGCTTGCTCAAGAATATAATTACTAGCACCAACGGCTTCAGTTCCAAATACCAAAGCAATTTTATCTGGTATCCTTAGAGGTTTCGATGGATTCGGGCTCAAGTCTAATGCTTCTGCTGCTTGCGAAAGATCCTAAACAAACGCATACAATAATTGTGTTAGTATATTGTTTGCATCTCTTTTTGTGCGGGATACCTCTAATGTATTTTCTCTTGATCTTTTTTCGGAGGATCGACTCATTCATTCCCTCCTTCCTGTAATTCAAACTTACCGTTACCCATAATTTATAGCCTTGCTTTCGACAACACGCTACACAATCTTCGACTGTCTCAAAATCTCGAACGGTGATCCATTCGGTCGCATTTCGAGCAAAAATGTGATGAAGACGACGTTGGTTTATTTCTTCTTGTGTTCTTTGAATCTTATTTTGTTGCTGGTCTAGCATGTTTTCGTCTTCTTCCATAACGACATCAGGTGGATCTATCATGTAAACTGTTGCCACACCCAGAGCCTCGACAGTACGCAGTATAGCAGAGTAGTTGTGATCATTGGTACATCTTTCAACCACGATGATTAGACGACTTTGCGATTATACAAGAAAGAAAGTAGACATGTTGGAAATCAAGATAGTGTACCGTGGATGTTTAGAATGAGGAGTGTGAGTAGTAATAATATTATGAAGTACGCGAAAACGCGAAAAAACAAAAGGAATCAATCGGATTCAGGTCTTACTTTGTTCGCCATTGAATCACAGCCTCTGCCTTTCGAAGCGTTCGATGTGAGAGCTCCTCATGGTCAAAAACATCCTCCCCTGTTGCAGTCGAACTGTTAGAAGCCGATTCCTCCTTTCTCGCAGACTGATGTGTCGGCATCAATAACAGAGATGAAATGTTTTGCCAGTTTTGCGATATCCATACTACCGAAAGCGACGCAGAAGCGCCTAACACAAAAGGAAGAATCCACGAATTGGAAGATGGTGAAGATGTCATTTTGGTGCTTAAGATCCTTTACTCTCGGTTATGATTGTTGTCGTAACTGTAACTTATATATTGGACAGTAGATTACACATTATTATTATGATGTGAATTCAAACTTCAGATTTTTTGTGGATGTGTTTGCTTTAGAGCAATGAGCGCGCTCCTCGTTTCTAATGTCAAAGGGCGCATATGCCGCTACTAACTAGTAGTACTTTTTCACAATCATTGATATATTGCTTGCTCTGCACTGAGTGGGACATTTTACTGCCTGTAGGGGAAGTGAGCAGATTCATGATCCAGACTGCGCACGTAGGATTTCTACATGTTCCGATAAAAATTGGAACATCAACAAAAATTAGTCCAAAGTCCAAACCTTACAGCCAAAACTTTAGTTGAAGACACAACTCTATTAACAGGCCTGTTAATCCGTCATTGTTTTCTACGAAAATTAACACGCACTTAGATCGGATCATGAATCTGCGCACCACTCCTACTATAGGCAGCTATAGTTCACTACGGAATCCTATCAGGTTTCTTGGTGATTCAAATGCATTCCAACAACAACGTATTTTAAATTGAGTAGAGTTCGAGTGTGGAGGATCAACTTGACAATGATGTCCCATCATGCAAACTTCCCAAACAAAATCATGGGTTTAGAACTCCCATCACAACAAACAAGCAGCAAGTATATATGATGTTCATACAATACCTGTTTTTTAGTGCAAATGGAAATATGGTTAACATTCAGCTATCAGCAAGGTTTTTGAAGCTAGTTAGCAAGTATCCAAAGAAGTTTGCATCACTGAACAATATTGCCACAAAAAACTGAAGGAACTCGCCAAAGCAGAACCTGAACTAAGTCCTGAAACCAAAACTTCCGTCAACATCTTTTTGATTAAGATTACACCAGCTCAGTTCCAATCAAGTCACAAAACTCAAATGAATTAGCACAAGGATTTCTAGAGAATGTTGTTCAATACATGGAGTGCAAATCAAAGGGTTTGTGTTTGATAGCACACACACACACACACACTCCAATTAGATAACAACAAAGTTTCAACAGAACTGGTAGCAACAATTGTAAGGGAATACTTAGAATATCAACTGGCTGGCATCTCGTAACAATAATAAACTATGAATCAAAAATTTCTTTATTAAGAATAAAATTAGTAACTATGTGTTATCAGCATGCTCTATCATAAGTTCATTCGATCGAATAGCATAGCATAGCATATCATAGCACCACATGACATCAAAATTAACAGCGGTTTTGCTGCTGTTGGACGCATGCCTTTTGTTGTTGCTTTCGTACTTGTAATTCAGAAAATGCGCCAATCAATTGTTCTGTAGTTTGTTCCTGGATTTCCCCATTATTTTTACCAGTACGTCTTGTTGGTGACGAATGAAACTTATAGCCGTGTATGCTGTACGTAGTATCCAAATTTGAAGAATCATCCGTATGATGATGAAGGCCACGATGTATAAAACTAAGAGCCGGTTTCATTGCTTCCCTAGCTCTCCTGTAGTTCTTATATTCAGCATACGGACTAGATCTTCTTCGTCGTACACGATGACATGGTAATTCAGTGCAGGAACTGCGGAAAGATGGTTTTCGATAGTGTTCTAATATAGCATTAGCATTAGCATCATAACTTGAGGAGGAGGGTATTATCAGGAAGTTCCTGTGATATTCTTCTTCTTCGTAATCTTCTTCGTCAACTACCATGTTAACAAAATGGCCCCAATTAGAGTTTCCTGATGGTTGGTGGTTGTTGTCCGCATCTGATGAGGATAAAAGGTTTGATTCTGTAGAAACGATACTACGAGGAAAAAATTTGAAGGAAGGTATTCTTTTTGCTTTCCTCTCTTCAATATGTTGCTCTTCTTCCTCATCACGATAACTATCATCACCATCGACATTGGCCTCTTGTGGTACCGACTTCGCTAGGTCTACCAAGGATAAACTTGTGGTTGGACGCACCAATAAGGAAAGTTTCCTTCGAATCATTGTCGGTGGTTTCGTTCCTCCTCCTCTTCTTCTTTTTTCCGCGGGACAGTGTTCGTTTATGGTTTCTGTTTTGGTGTTCTTTATCGGTATACGAGTATCGTCACTACATGTCGAATGATTCGAATCTGAACCACTTCGATTGTCTTCAAAGGATATTTTTCGAGGAGCAGAGAGTAAAAAGCATCCTGACATCGAACCCGACTGAACATGACTAGTAGTCGTCGGATAATGACATCCATGTCCCATCATACGCAAGTGCTTATCGATACATCGGACGGATGATTTTGGCATTTTCTTCGTATATATTATGATGTATTCAAAGCACTTTCAGGATGATAAGAACTCGTAGAAAGGAAACAAGCGGTCAGGATATTTAAATGTTTGTGCTTGTTATGATATGTTATGATGTGTACATCATCCTTTGCCAAACAAACCGTGAGTATGAATGGCAGTTTATTGTACAATTGTACTGATCCGTGTCACCAACCCACGAACATGAGGTGAAAAGTCGAAACCCGTTGGCTTGTTGTGTGTTTTGTGTCTACGTAATGAGACGTCAGACTTCTTCCATTTGTCGAATGTCGAATGAATGAAGAAAATCAATCAATCAATCAGAAAACTACAGTATTTCTTGACTTAAAGACTTGACACCGGCTTCAGCACAATTAACGCGTCACTTTTGTGCATCAATTAATATTTATTTAGATTACGTATGCCCTAAAGCACTAATTCTGTACTAAGTCATCATCATCATAATCACAATATACTGTACTGTGTAAACATTTAGATGTGTGAACTTAGTTGCTCATTGCATTAGTGCGACTAATAAAAAATATCTACTGTACTCACACTTTCTGAAGTCTACCGCTCCACAAAGAGGCAGGCGCACTTGCCCAGAGGATTAATCTTTTGAACACAGAGAAATATGAATACTTTCCGCAGTGCACTACAGTACCGTCACACTAAGTGATAGGTATATTATGATACCTGAGAGTTACATACTGTAGTTTGGAAGAAGAAGTTGTTGTTATCTCATGATCCAAGTCAACTAGCTGAAGGAAAATGTACTTGGGAAGGCTGTTTCGAAAATGATGAGTTCTGTATTCTGGTCTTGACAAGAAAAGTATTGAAACTTTGATGGAAGCCATGCCAAAGAATGTAATGTCGCTTGCCTCTTTCTGAAGATTTGTTGACACATAATGCTACTATGGGGGCTCCATAGTGATGGCATCAACAAGCCTAGTTGTTGTTGCGTATTCGGTAAATTAAGATCCATCCAAAATAATGCACTGCTACCTACCAGCAATTCCAGTCAGAACGGAGAATATTATAGATTTGGTAAATCATGTACATATTATGTATAATATATAATAAATAATATGTCAGACTGACTTGAGAAACGTTTGTGGGACTCAAAGTTTATGGATTACCTTCAATCCTGCAAACGATGGGGGACACGAGTGATTTCAATATCATTTCCGATTATTTCGCATTCCGATTTTTATTGCAGGGCCGGGGTACAAATATCAAATGCATTCTTTTTCAGTCACTAGTCACTCGTGTCCCACTTTTCTGCCCGCGCCACAAGAGGCCTGCTCGGGAGATGATGTTTGAACCCAGTGAAATAGGAATATAATTTAGGGGGGGGCACTACCACTGAAAAAGTCCCTCGGTTGAGGGGGGGGGGGGTTGCTCAGATTTATTTTTGAATTTGCGAGCCAGATTGTTCCGTGGCTCAGTTTCCCTTTTCTTTTTTCTTCTTCACGTGATTAAGGGGAAAGCAATATATATCCCCAAATGGTCAGTCACTAGTCACTCGTGTCACAATCTCCCATTCCCACACACCTCAAAAGTTTCATTCAACAAATTACGAAACGAAGAAGCAATGAAAATTAATTGAAACGATTACGTCATCCTTCGTAAGACTATTCTCTCATCAAGAAGCGATGTTGAACAACTACATATCCAAGGCGCAGACGATGAGGATGAGGATGAATACGTATCATTACACCAGTGGAGGTCAGAAGAACGTGTAACTATTACGAGGAAGTGATAAAAGATGAGCGTTGATGATATCGGTGGCGAGGTAAGTTTTCGCGAGGGTAATTCTATAAGATATTTGACACAATGATTGTACATGTAAATATATATTCGATCGGACTAATAAGTAGTTATCATTACTATTTATTTTCATGTCGTCTACAGGTATCAAAAAAGCACCATTTTAGTGTCACTAAAAAAAGCACCACCAACGCCATTCAAACAAGTACAACAACATCATGCAGCATCTTCTTCTTCTTTCAAACGTCCACAACAGTCTTCTACTGATAGTCTTGGCCATAATCAATCTGCCACCATCGCAATGCTCACAATCATCATCATGTACATAATCCAACGTCCTATCAACAGTATCAGCAGCAGCAGCATCTATACCATCAGCAGCATTTAATGCAGCAACATTCTCATGATTATCATCATTTACATAATCCACCGTCCCGTCAACACCAACAAACAAATTCTTCTTGCACAAAATATTGGCATCACCAATCGCCATATGATGTGAAAAGAATGCCTTTAACGCCATCACGCCACTAGTAGACAATAATATATCAAACGCATCCAAAGCTAAACTAGTAGTGGAGATGCAACAACAAAAATTGTGCATAAATTCAACACCAAAGAACGAAGATCCAGTTCTGCATGTCGATGATTTAATAGTTGAAGAGATTATTGATTTCATCCATGACAGATGGTGATGACACTTCTGAATCGCAAGAAGATTCAATCGCTTCTGATAAGTGGCAATTTGGATGATAACACAGACCTATTGGATCCTTCAACTCCAGCAGCCGTGTCTCTATTGACATCCAGTCAAAATTCGTCACCCAAAAAATGTCCCCAAAACAATCAGAGGAAGGCAGTCAGTCGCACCAACAAATACAAGAGCTGCAAGGTACCTGTACCATTCAATAAAAGGAGGCAAATATTCAATCCTCCTACTGTGGATGCAGCCTCAACTAACTAAGTGTGTCACTTTAGAATCATGGAAAGCAATGAAAGCGTTTTGGGACCAACACCCAAACCTTACTTCTCCCATTCCACCAGCAAGCGATGCTAAACGTTTGGAGGATATAACAACACTTGTCATTAAACACTTCCCCGGAGATGTACAACTTGATAAAATGAAGGATGAGGGACTTCTGCATAAGACACAAAACATAAACAGTTATGCAGCAGAATCGTGTCTTCGGTTCATTATCTCCACTGCAAATTCAATGATGCACACATTTAATATGGAACGCTTGAAGATCAATGGAAGTCTTGGCTTTTCCGATATTTGTATGTCTCCCGGTCCAAACAACAGTGGTGGTGACCATAATATCAAGGCATTTCAAACACTAACAACATAAGTTATCATTGATTTCATCAAAGAATGTCCCAACTTGATAAATATTGTTGTATTTGGAATGAAACCAAATATATGGGCGATTGATAAGTTGCTTCCAAGATTGATAAAAAAACCTTGACCACTTGTTTCATGAATCCTTCCGTATGGGTAGTGACAAATTCTTCTCTCCTTGTCGATTCCTTTGCCACTCGCAATTCTTCCTTATGCAATTGACTACAAAAAAACATACCTTGGATTTGATGAGATTTATGGCTAGTGCTATCAAATCATCTCTTGATATTGATATCATTAATGAATTGATATCCTTGGGTGATGAAGACCTGATGGAAGTAGTGGAATTTACTGATGATGCTGTACTTGAAAACCGACGACAAATCATGAGTGATGTGATGTGACGAAGGACCACTGGGCCAATCCCAACAGTAACATAGTGAAGTCATCGAAAAAGGGATGCCTTGTAGATGGTACCATCCAGAAGGCTATAGAGAAGGGATGGCTTGTAGATGGTACCATCCAGAATACCATAATGAAGGGATGGGCCATAGGTGGTACCATCTGGAAGGCATCAGAAGGGATGGCTTGAAGGTGGTACTATCCGGAAGGCCATAGAGAAGGGATGGGCGGTGGATGGTATCATACGGAAGGCACGTAACATACAGAAGGCATGTATGCATTGTAACAGATCTTTTTTACGATTCATCAACACCAAGAGGTATGTCCGTGTAATCCCGAGATTCAACAAAAGATCCGGCAAGAACAAGAACGTCTTCAGAACATCCATCTTCGCAACATGCGAGAAGGGATGCGCGGTGGATGGTAACATACAGAAGGCATTGAAAGCCGTGGAGAATGGTCCATCACGGTATAATTAGGGAATTACAATGAGCAAAATTGTATATATTGTAAAGCATCTTTTTGCATTAACAATATTCAACATCACCAGGAGGTATGTCCATGTAATCCTGAGAGCAAGATTGTAACACATCTCCAGCAACAACAAGAACGTCTTCAGATGTACACTCCCAGTGAAAATGATCTTTTTCTTCAAACCGATTTACAAAATTGTAGGAATGAACGCCTTCCAGAATCATCCATTGGCAATGATTGGTTGGAAGATTCAATCAGAACTCAAGATTGTGAAAACAATAGAAAGAAGAGAGAAGTGATGTGTAAAGATGCACTTCGTGTGAGTGACTAGAAAGTGAAAAAAATAATGAAAAAATGGGGTTTGGGGATTCGAGGAGAAAGCAAAAATGAGACTTCTACTGTACAGTACCTAAACGAATTCATGCAGTCGGGGCGCGTATGTATAAAATAGCTTGAGGTGATTGGATGAGAAAGTCGACATCTCTCAGCCAATGTGTGAGAAACCGACGCGCGCACGGAGAAAGGCAGACGTGCACACAGAGGAAAAGAAAGAAAAGATGCACTTGCTCGGAGGATGATTTTTGAACGCAGGGGGGGGGGGAGAAAAATTACGCGCGAACACGCGGGAGTAGGAAGATGATGTCAATGGCCAGCAGCGGCGAGGAAAAATTCCCACCGTTGAGAAGGCGCGCTCCCTTTGAGAAGGAGGCGCGCTCAATTTATTTTTGAATTTGCGAGCAGATCGCGCTTCACAGTTTCCTTACTTTGGCGCAGTTTTTTTGTATAATCTGTAACAATACACTGTCCTGCGACTTACAATACAGTATTAAGCAACCAGGCAGTTCAAGTTATGTGAAGGATACTGTACGTAGTACATTACCGTACGCTGAAGACACATCATCATTTATTTATTCTTCGTTATCCTCTACTACAGTAACTACGGTAGCAGAGCACCTTTGGAGACGATAGGTTACAACGAGAATTGAAACTTATTAACTGTACTTATTCCGTCGACAACTTTACCAAGACAGAGGTGCTGGTTTCTTTCGTACCTATAACGTTAGCAACATAACAAAGAGCATTTAGTAAAATATACTAATCTGTATTGCAGTGTATTGTATTCATTTTGTGGAGCGAGCAAGTTAGACGTTTTCCAAACTTAAGAAGGATATAAGCAAGTAGCTAAACCAACAGTGTAGTTTCAAGAACGAGAAAACAATTCTTGATAAAAATCGACTATAATACATCTTATCATGCCCGCTTCTACTAGAAAGATGACTGCGAAATCAGAAGAGAGCAGTAGCAGCGACAATCGGGATCAAGAGAAAAATGACGAGGGCAACGAAAATCGAAAAGAAGACAACATGGGGTTGTCGAACAATAATACCGGTACTTGTACAAGTAGTAACGTTTCTGCAATATCATCTTCTAACGGGTCGAAACGGCAACATCTTCCAGAACAAGGGACAGCAAAACAACAAGATCAAATAGAACAGCAGCAGCAGCAGCAACAGCAACAACAAGATGAAGAAGAGAGAGCAACGAAATCGCCATCTCAATCTCAAGAACCTGAAAGTGTTCCTCCAACTACGTCATTATCCTCCTCCTCCTCCTCTCAGAGTAATACTAGAGCTACGGTTAATGCTAATGCTAATGCTAATACTGATACGCAGATTAGTTCAACTCCATCGCGTCACACAGTACACGCATCTTCACAACGTCATTTGTTTTCGCCACCACCCTCATCCGTCAAGGTAAGTTATTTTTTAATATCATTGATAATTATTACTACTCTATGCTAAGATATGTGTATGTGTATATGTATATGTATATGTTTATGTATATTTCCACTATTCGGTTTCTTCGTTGCGCTGTACTAGTATAGTATTGAACCGTTCCTACTTCAAAAGACAAATAATGGACACGCAAGATTATCGTATGATGATATTGAATTGATCTATGGGTTGCGTGCAAAATGTACCATGTTAATGTTAATAATATATGCATTGTGTGTTGTATAGTACTTGTATAGTACTTGTATGCGTTCGCACCTCGAATGCATTGTAATCAATGCAGCATTGTAGTACGAAGAAGAAGCAATCTTGCGTAATCCTGTTTGACTCCCTCCACTATTTTTCAATTAACGACACTATCTCATTTCAACGCTTCCATTTTTCTTATGTCTTTGTTGCCTTTTTTATTTCATTGGATTGATTTTATTCACGACTGAAAAACAAACAAACGGCTACTTTTTCACCATGGTAATTTTTTTCGGGTTTTGGCGAAATAAAACAATCTATGATGTTCTGTCCTCTTTTGTGATCGAATCTATCGAATCGATCTTGTGTAATCCTGCTTGGCGGTACCTCCACTACTGTACTACTATTCCTTCATAAAACACCAAACGTGATAATACAAACCTTTACCTTCATACTTGTGACGGTATCTGAATTCATAATAAAAAAAATAAAAACAAAATGCTACTTGATATTACCAACATCTCGTTTATTCCTCCCTCGTTGCATGACGATTGTTGTTGTTTTAATACTGATCCTGATCAACAGCAATCCGATCATCGAAGGGATTACGATCAATTGGATTTGAACGAAGGAATCATGGGAGAAGGGATGGAGGAGGACGATCCTCTTTTTACGTTCGACGAAGAAGAAGGATCACCCTCAAGAGACTTTTCAAGACAACCGTCGGAAGGGAACGCTGCTTCAAACAGCAGGAAGCGAGGATCGTCCGCTCTAGACCAACAACATCCTACGTCCGCGAAACGATCGCCTATGCCCCATCCATACCAACACTATCATCACCAAGAAGGATTTCCGCCACCCGGTGCTCTTGATTCAAAGTCTGCTGGTGCAAAATCCGCTGCCAAGTCATCGGGGTATCATCCAGGGAATGCAACCCCATCATCGACATTAAGAAGCGGAGCATCTCCGGCGTACCCAAGCTACTACGGTCATTCCTATCCATCGACGTCATTCAACCAAGGGGAAAGTCGTACACCAAGTCGTGGTACCGCGCAACAGGGGGGATACTATCCTGGATACTCGCCCTATTATCATTATCGCAGTACATGGGATAGCCGGTCATATCCACTATCTGTATCGGAAACTCCAAAGATCACAGGTCCTCCTTACGAAAGTGACGACGACGACAGTCCACCTGCACCACTTTCATCACCTGGTGGTCGAGAGTCTGCTGCTACTGCTGGTGGGACAGCTTCAACTCCAGAAAAGGGTACGATGAAGAATAGTACAAGGTCTCCCTTCCGATCCCCTCCACGCAATACTAGTTGGAGTGGTGGTGGTTCAGAGTTGAGAAACAACGAAGCAGCAGCATTCCGTCAATCACCATACTTTCAGGCTTCTCCTGGTATGATCGGAAACTATGGTAGCTTTGGTGAAATGGGAACACCAAGCGGGGTACTAGCAAATGCAGACTTTTCTCCTATGGGACCATCTTTTGAATTGGACGAAGACACATCGATACCATTTCCATTGGGTGAAGGTATTGGCGGAGGTAATTTGCTGATTTCTCGAACGTCTTCGCGTGGTGATTCAGAGGGAACGCCATCTCCATCGACCGGTGGACGGGAGCGCCGCCGGCAAAGATCGCCGTTGTCT